>Ga0256404_1008698_pt1 | contig 15067 bp, 13 predicted proteins | sample RumenRJG_01DNA_FD_185990 | JGI IMG/M metagenome (GOLD analysis project Ga0256404, IMG submission 185990) | Bovine rumen microbial communities from Lethbridge, Alberta, Canada - RJG_01 | ecosystem: Host-associated > Mammals > Digestive system > Stomach > Rumen | place: Canada: Alberta | collected...
AGCAGTCACCTGGTTGTTGGTATCCTTCAGCTGGTCCAGCAAAGATGCTATGATTTCGTCCTTTGTCATAGTGCAAAGGTACTAAATTTATCTGACAATCAAGCATGCCTTGGCAATTATTTTGCAGGTTATTTTACTGTATATCAAATAGTTATATTTGCTCTAAACTTCAATCTTAAATCTCTTGCGGTATCTCGCAGACCGGAGCGAAACACCCTGCATGATCAGAGAAAACGTCTTCCAGGGCATCCTGTAGCCTCCAGAGGCCTCGTCGAACTTGGGTATCTCGAAGGTGCCTTTCTCAAGGCGTTTCTGGTAAAGGACAAAGCCATCGGTGTCCCAGCGAAGCAGCTTGACGCTCTGATGATTCTTGCCATAAAAGATGAAAACGCAGCCCGTAAGGGGCGACATCTTCATTTCTGAGCGCACGAGTTTGTACAGCCCGTTGATACCCTTGCGCATATCCACCGGATGTTGGCACATGTAATACACTGTTGATTCTGAAAGTCCGAACATAGCAGTTACTTTAATGCGTTCAACATTGCCGTGATGATGCCGGCATCGCAATGGGACATTGACACCACAGTCTTATTGGGAAACTGTATTGTGATGTCCAACTGGCCAAAGCCAACGTGCGGGCTGTCAGTCGTAAATGGGACAAACGCTTCGCAATTCTGATGCTCAGTAGCTTTCAGAACAGCATCACGGATAGACTTGACCGACTGACCGACATCTTCAATGTAATGATGCATGCCGGAGATACTGACGCCGTTTAACCGGCAATAAGCCGATAGGTTCAGCTTGGGATTCTTGATAAGAGCCTACTTGTATCGTTCAAGCAGACTCTTGTACTTGTCTTTGCTTGCCATATTCATAAGAATTTGTGCGCGCAAAGGTACGGACTTTTAAGCGAGGCTGAAATACGGTAATGCCGAGACGCTTACGATTCACTCAGTAATTCAATGCGATGTATGTAGATAAACAGAGCATTCTCCTATTAGGACATACCCCAACCTGTTCTCTTCTTTGTGCCATCCCAGTTAGTAAGCTCACCACTGGGACCACCGCCACCTGTGCTGATGCCACCTCTGCCCCCTGCCATGAGATACAGATTCTTCATCAACTCTTTGGGGACAGTCATCTCCTCGCAGAGCTGGCGGGTGCGTAAGCTGGCAAGATTGTACATGCCTTCCGTTATCCCTGTCCCCGTCCAGTCCATCTTGTCCAAGAGACTGTGGGCTGCCTCCTTGCGCTGTATTTCGACCGTCGGATCAAGGTTGCACCTGACTGCCTCAGCGAGGATGCCGTAGGCGATATGCTTCTCTTGTTCTGGCGTGAAGATGCTAAGATGCAATCGGGCAAAAGCCATGATGGCATCAAGGGCATTATTGATCCATGTTGTGAGTTGCCGTTCAAAGTTTCTGATATTCTGTTGGATATTCCATATTTCTTTAATTTTCGGGATAGAGAACATATCGTTAAGCAGTTCTTCGGCATTGTCAGCGCGTTTTTTCTCTCGTTCCGCCATGACTTCATAGTAAGATGCAGTTCTTATGGATTCGGTAAGCTTGTTCTGTAATCCTTGAATTTCGTTATTTTTCTGGTTTCGAAGATTGCTGATGGCATTTTCGTCCATCATGGATATCTTCATCCTCAGTTTGTCATTTTCCGCTTTCAGTTCCTCGTTTTCTTTCTGTTTGCTATCGTTTTCCGCATGAAGTATTTTATTCTGCTTGATTAGTTCAGCAGTCTTCTTCATCGCACTATTGTATAGTGAGCGGCCCAACTCAAGGATCTCCTTTTCTTTGAGTTCCTGAGTTTTGAAGATCTCGTCCTGCATATTTGTGAGGATTGTCTTAATTGCTGACTTACGCTGCGCTCTCCATTCCTTTTGTTTAAAAGCGGGAATGGCAGCGTCCAGCTCTCCGTTAATAGCCTTGATGGCATCGGTAACTATCTCACTTGTCTTGAGTGCAGGAACCTTCAGGTCCTCCTTCTTAATATCCAGTTTGTCCGCATAATCCATCAGCAGTGTAATCTTTCCGTCAAGTTCTTTTTTCTTCTGCTGCGCCTGCTTCATTTCTCCTTCGAGTCTGTTCTTCTGGAGAGTCAGCTGCTCCTTGTCGGCTTCTGACTTTGCGATTGACTCTTTCGCTTGTCGCTCAGCTTCCAATACTGCTTTGTTCTTGTGGACCCGGCCACGGCGCTCCTCTACCGGCAACATAGAAATGTCCTCGCCACGCTCCAGACCATACTTACAGCCCACATCATTATAATAATCGGTGTGCATTTGGTGGTAGGTGCGGCCTACAGCATACTTATCCTCACCCCACACACGGGCGTAGGACACACATTCCTTTTCCCTTCGCTCCTGCTCCGCTCGAATGTATTCTGCACGAAACTTTTCTGGAAGTTTCTTCCACTCCTTTTGCGAAAGTACTTTTGTCTTGTCGTCTTTGTTAACGTACTTCACGGATGCCCGCCCTCTCGCTTTCGTCCTCGCTACAGGGATGGTCTGGATGTGGATGTGCGGCGTTGTCTCGTCATTGTGGACATCAAAAGCGATGATGTTCTCAGCACCCCAACGGCTGCATGCCCACTGATAGGTGTCCATAGCCCAATCCTTGATGCCCTGTTGCAGGCGGATGCCAGCGTTGCTGCGTCTGATGGTATAGTCAACTTCTTGGTCTCCGAATGCAAGTCGCGTAAGCACGTCATGGTCACCGCTGACAATGATGCCGACTGTGCAGTTGGGACTATTGTCGGGATTGCCTAAAGGATTATTTTTGTCCTTGTAGGGCTTGAAGCCAAGCTCGTCGAGTCGTTGCTTCAATCGTTCATGAAGCGGCACAGGATTTGAGCCGAGTGGTACAATCTGTCCCTTGCTGTTGATTTCAAAATTGAGCTGCTTCCGAGAGAAGTCATAATGATTGTTCTTGTCCTGGTTCTTCAAGCGATAGGTTGTCTCGTCCCATCCCCGGCGTTCCGGCTCGTTGCCTTCTGCCAAGGAAAAGGATTTCGCTGGTGCGCCAACATGAATGGCAGCACGAGGGATGTTGTTGTTTGCTTTACTCATAATGATATTCCTTTTGTGGGTAATTGTTTTTTAATTGGAGATTATTTCTTTGGCATTTGGGGGCTCGGGTGGAGTCAGAGTGGAGGGTTGAGGGAGAAAGTCACTCCCTCGCAGACTGTTTCTGACAGCTTACGACCATTTGAGCTAGCCACACTGCTTTGGGGCATTCCCTCGGAGAGCATAATAGGACTTTTTAAGGGAGCGCAGTGAATCTAAAAGTCCATATTATGTTATGGGATTATTGCATAATCCCTATCGCCGCCCTAGTTTTCAGAACCATTTGTCTTGATGTCCACACAGCAGTCTCCTTTTCTGTATTCCACATATCTCCGCAGTCTATCACAGAAAGTGCCGTTGATGCCCTCATGGGAAAGATCACATTGATAGCATTCGGGGTTCATGCCATGCCATCTTACCTGTTCCTTTTTGAAGCTCTCCACTGCTTTTCCAGCCTTAGCCTTAGTGGAGGCCTCCTGTTTTGTCTCCTCGACCGTAGTCCTTGTTTTCGACTTGGGCGATTCCGACTTTGTCACGCTCACCACTTCCAGACCGAGTTTTTCCACAAGTAATGAAATATGCGGAATAGCTCCGGTCAATCTGATGAGTGCAGCCTCCTCTTCGGTAGGACGCGAAGTCTGCTTGCTGAGCATGACTTGATCAATGCTGTTATCATTGCATTGCATCTTCTCCATCACGTCAGAGATGTGATAGTTGAGATGAGACATCTTCCACATGTTGTCTTGCCACCAACGATATTCACCCTTATCGGGAAAGACAACTATCTTCCTTCCTTTGAGGGGTTCTAAGTCTGTTGATGTGAGCTCATTCTTTCCTGTTGCCAGCCATACATACGGTGTCGGGAAGCAACTCATAACGGCTGCGGTTATCTCTTCCCTCACCAGAGCCACAGTCTGTGTAGGAAAATCCTTCAACAGGTGCTCACCAAAGAGGCAGGTCTTTCGGTTGTCCTGATGATACCAGCATCGGCCATAGACCTCTCCGGTATCGCCGCTCATCGTAATGACAAGACCGTTCGTTATTTTGTGGTCAGCATCAATGTGCCAGAATATCGGCTCCCCGTTCTCTGTCGCGCCTATGAAGTAGCGCGTTATCAAGTCTGTCAGCCGGCCTTGGTCGAACCATATAAATGTGCAGAGATATTTGATAAAGGCGTTATTGAAACTTACTTTTTCTATCATAATCAGTCCTCCTGCTAATTGATTCCATACCTTGCGCAGATGTGGAAAAAGGTTCCAATGGATATACTTCTTACGTTGCGCAGACAGTTATCAAACTTCCGGTCCGTTTCAGCCGTCTTGTACTGAGCGTTCTGCGCACTGACGATATGGAACAGGCGTCGCCCGTTCTCTCCAAGAGACGCAAGAGCTGCGCCCACATGAAACCAGTCATCATAGGTCGCGGTGATATCAATGCCTCGTAATACAATTTCCTGACAGCATTGCTCTACCTTTGCAAGTACACCTGTTTCACAGCTACATTGATATGCGGCGTATGGTTTCCTTGGCGGCTCCACCCACACCTTATGATATTCGATGGCATCCTTGTTGACGTATGGTTTAGAGGAATGAGAGATGATGCGCATTCTGCACACATCGCTGCAGCAACGGTCTATAATCAGGCCCTCACGCTCAAAATCCCGACGCAGGGCCTCAAACTGTTCCCGATGCTTTCCCGGATAAGCAATTCGAAAGATGGCAAACCAGCCTTCCCCACCTACGCTATGGGCGGCATAGAGTATTTGTGGAATGTGGTGCCATTCGCTGTCCAGTCTGTCAAACCACGGCACATTTAGATTATCCTTTCTGTCAATGTCAACGCAAAGGAGTCCGGAGTGCTCCACGATGTTCTCAGCCCTGCGTGTCGGCGAGAATGTTCCGGAAATGGTGGCTTGCGGTAGTTGGCGTTTCAGCCATTTCCGTTCATTTGCGTTAGTCGTAGCACGTAACATCTCTATCTGCTCCTTGTATTTGTCGCAAAAGAGAAAGTCATGCAGTCTGACCTCCCTGCCGATAGTATCAGTGACATTGCGGTAGCAACTTATCTTCGTGTCAAAAATGTTGTTCATAAACGTTGTACTTGATTTGTTCTATATTGTAATTGTCAAGGTTGTAGTTGTAGGTATCACGTAACCCCAGTGTTTATCGGGAATGAGCATTACAACTCGGGTACAACCAAGTACTAAATGCCGTCTTTGATGACAAACGGTAAGCAACCTTTGGTGGTTGTAGGCCAGTTGTATGCTTACTATTCTGTCTCTCAACCGCTTACGTGCATCTACAATTACAACTCTCTTTGTATTTTCATAACTTTGTTGATATACTGCTGAGATACTCCCAATACTTCTGCCAGCGCATTCTGCGACTTCACTTTGAATTGTCTGAAGATAGTCTGTATCAGTTCAGCGTTGGTTACATGACGTTGTCCTGACACAGTGTTTCGCAGGAGTGGATAGATACGTTCAATATGGATACGCGTAAAATAGTCGGCCAATCGAAGGGCATAACGCATGGTATCCCCAGTAATTAAGGGGCCGCACCATTGGTCGGTCAGTAAATGTGCCATGATAGCGAGACGCAGCACGTGTACGTTCATCTTCTGTATCACACCACCAACATAGTCGTCCTCTACAGCATCCGCTTTCACATCGTTGTCATCGGCGAATTCGCTATAGATGTTCGCGGCCTCAAAAGACAGCTGGAGTGTCATGGGGTCCATCGCAAACAGACGGTTGATGATGTTCCGCCAAATGTCTCGTGTCTCCTGCGTCATGCTTTTCCGTTTACATCGTTTTACGAAGGGCGTTACGTCTGGATAGACGAAGATGAAGCGGTGGTTGAATCCGTTTTCCATGTGTCCCTCTGTTCCAAATGTTCTGGCAAGCAGTGCAGGCTGTATGCCACCGATGATGCTCATGGCTGGGTTGTCCACCATTTGAGTCTCTTCTGTCTTACGGTTGACAGCGAAGCCTACGTGTGACCAGACGGACAGCACCTGGGAAACCTCCGCGCTTGCTCCGTTCCCACCTTTGGAGTAACGGCCGAATGAGTCGGTGAAGGTCTTCAACTCGTCAGCCACAATGACAATCATATCGTCCTGAGCGAGTAGGTCGTTGCGGGCTTCAGGCGAACTGTCACCTACAATGCGTTGATGAAACACCGGCTTGTTTCCGCCATAGTCCTTGTCAACTTTCTTTTGCTGCTCGAAAGCCGTTTTATCATCGAGATACTTGACATAATTGGCTTTGTCTTGCTCTCGCAGCGGACGGGTCACCTCATTTAGCGGTCCAGTCTTGTTGCGACTCGGCTTCCCCACCAGACATACATAATCACTGGCGTAGTTAATGTACGGATTGGTATCAAGTCGCACCTTCTTACCTGCGGCAACGCCAGCCGTAACGAGACAGCAGGCAGCCACATACTCGACAGGGCATCCGTAGGAATTTGCCGTGGTCCGAATGTAATCCTGTACTGCATCAGACAGCCTGTCTAACGGAAGGACAGGGACAGAGAATGTATCTGCGTTCAGGTGAGGAATGTTTTTCAACTCATCGGACGCTGTTAGATCCTGAGATTCAGCTACGATTGGCAGCGATTGCGAACGAGAAGAGGACAATTCAGAAGAAGGCAAATCTGTTATTACCTGATCCACCTGCTTCTCCTCGGCATTGATGAGAGACAGGAAGTCGGGCAGTATCCCATGTTTCACGATTTTTTCTTTTGTCATAGTTAGTCCTCCCTACTTTACATTTCTTTCGGCCTCCATGACGGATGCAAACAGGCCAAGTACTTCTTTCTTGGAGTAAAGATTGCGACGGCCCATCTTGTGCTTCTTGATGACACCTTCATTTTCTTTTCTCCATAGCGTTGTGGGCGTGATGCGGAGCAAGTCGCACACTTCATCGCGCGTTAACCACTGGCCTTCTTCCTCAGAAGGCTTGTCATTCATTCTGTGCTTTTCGCAGAACTCTTCCAGAACTTCAGTGAAAGCCCGCTTCAGGTCTTCATACTGAATCATCATAAACGTGTTTGTCATTTCATTGAATTTAAAAGATTTCTGCCGCAAAGATATTGAAATATCGGAAGGTGCTGCCTTGGTAAAAATCAACGCGAATTCTACCAAGGTGAAATTAACGAATAAAGGTCTGTATTTAACAGTCTAATTTTCAAGGCATAAAAAAAGATGCTCTGTTTGAGCATCCTTGTATACTATTCGATATTGGGATTGACTGCCGATAGCAGCCGAATTTTGATGTCTGTCGCATGTCTCTTCCCTCGCTGAATCTGGGAAACGGAAATATCAACATTTCCATCGTCATCTTCGGATATGATGGCGTTATAAACTGCCTCGGCCCAATTGTACCCTTTATTAATATTGTGGGCGGGGAATTTCTCTTGCATGGCAGCATGGAACGTGCGGTAGTTATATTTGTCATTTGTAAGGTTGCCCCATACCAATGCGGCAAAGATGTATGGCAAAATAACGTCTGAGCCCTCGAGATGCTTCCATTCGGAGAGAACCTTTTCTATCTCGACGGTCAAAATTGAGGCGGTTTCAGCAAACAACATTTCTTCCAGGATAACGACCGTACTTTTTCTTCCTCTGCGACCTTTCACCTCACTCAGTGCATCGTCGATAACTTTCTTAGCGTCGCCTTTCTTCAACTGCTTGCAGAGGTCTCTCCATTGTCCTTTTGAATATTTTCCTTTATTGATGCTCGCACCTATTAGCGCCTCCACGCACCGTCTTCCGATGAGCTTTTCCCAAAGAGGACTCTCTGGCTTCAGAAATGTCTGTGAGATGAGATCGGCAGCGTGAAGGAAGCCATTGTCGAATACAATCCAATAATAGAGACTGAACAGATAAGGATTCTTGTGAAGCAGACGTTCACGGACTGCATCGTTGTTGAGCGATGTGTCGAGCATCTCGTTGATACGTTCTTTCAGTGGATTGCTGTCAGTCTCAGTCAGACTCTTTTCGTACTGCTTGTTGCCAGGAACCAAACCAGCCAATATCTTCAACATTCCACCCACGCCCTTGAAGGACAGCATCTCCATGAGAATGAAAAAATTATTCTGAATGAAAGTCATATCGCCATCATAGGCTCTTTGGAACGTGGCTACAAACGCTTTGTATTCATTGGGATGATCATAGTGCCAACGGCGAAGCGACAAAATATTCAGTTCGTTAGTTGTTATATTATCCGTTTCCCGTCTCCGGCTCTGCTTACAGAATCGTCTGTATTTCCATAAGCCCTCAATAATCTCTTCGGCGCCCGGTTGTTCAATTCTTGTTTCGACGACTTTTATAAATTTCTCAGCACCATTATCAAGAAGTAGGTAGCAGCACAGACAATAAGCAGACACATCGCCCGTCTCCAACGCTTGGGAATATAGTTCGGCAAAATCAACACCATTTGGGGTCACATGGGCGGTAAGATTAGTAACGACAGACCGCAAGCATTTTGCATAGTCATCTTCCATCTCCAATATCTGATGACAAGGCTGTTCCAACTCCTCTTCCAAATCCTGCTTGAACTTAGAATACGCGTCGGCATGGGCCTCTCTCCATTCAGACAAGGCCTTTTCGTACATTTTTAAACCGTTTACTTGAATATCACACATACACTTATATCTAAGAAAATATTACTATTTGTATATCAGACAGTTTTGCTTTCAGCTGTCTATTATCCAATGACCGCCTTTGGAAGGTCCCTCATATTTTAACATGCTCAGTCCTTTTATGGCACGTTTGATGGTGGCCAACCCTTTATGGGTCTTATCTGCTATTTGAGCTCTGGTTATTTGCGGATCATCTTTTATGAGTTTTAGAATTTCTATTTGTAGTGGGGTTAACTTTTGAGGCTCATTTTGAGGCTCATTTTGAGGCTCATTTTGAGGCTCATTTTGAGGCTCAACTATGTTCTTATGTACGGGTATGAACACCTCTGTAAAGCTACGGAGGTCATCGGTCTGGAATTCGGCCTTCGGAGATCCGTTCTCTTTTAATGCTGATTGAATGGTAGGGATGCCGGTAGAACGTCCCTCCGTCAAATCCAGTTCTTTCAGGAAATCTCCTAAACGGCGGTTCCGGTAACGTCGTGACCGGAACATCTGTCCCTCCCTAATAGCCTCCAACGGGATTGAGCGGTCGGGACCCGGAATGCTGGTAATGGTTATGCCATCCGGCTCTATCGTTACAGTAACGGGTTCATACTGTGTGTAGTCTCTGTGATACCAAGAATTGGTTATAGCTTCTTCCAAGGCCGACATGGGATAGTTGTAGTACCGAAGACTTTCTGCCCGATCGGGTAATTTCACCACGAATTCCCGAATGATGTTGCTCTTCAGATAAGATAAAGTGTTGCTAATGAGTTGCGGGACACTGCCGTGAAGAATCGTCTCACTGAAATTGTCAGGTTCATTTATCCTGCCCTTCGGGAAGATGACTATCTCAGACTGCGAGTAAGGAAAGAATTTCTCAGGATGCTCAGAGAACATCATGGCAGCAACATTCTTGAGCATGCGATTTTCCGTAGGGCCTGTGTAAAGATCCATTTGATCGAGCGTAACCTCCAATGGTTGAGTGTAAAGGGACTGAAGAAGGCGACTTTCCACTTTGGTCAGATAATCATGCAGCAACACAATAGAGATGTCTTCTATCTTTATCTTCGGGTTGGGACGTTCATCATAAGGCGTATGAGTGGCCATAGCCATCAATTCATCATGCACTTCACCTTTTGCCACAATGCTGCTGGACCCACTTCGCACATAGTAGGTCATCTTCTTTATCTTTGACGTGACATTGGCTGGAACAGCATACGGTCGGTTGATACCAGAGGGCACCCATATGACAAGCACATCAACACCATCAACCTCCTCAAAAGATGTTCGTGGCAGATAATAGGGCTGTATCATATTATTGTAGGCCACCATTTCCTTTTGTATCGTGTCTTGTTTCTCCACAGGGATTCCAGTAACGGGACGCTTGGCCAGTCCATTCTCGTCCTGGTCAACTCCCACAAGGATGTAGCCTCCGCCTAAATTATCAATATCGTTGGCAAAGGCTGAGATGCTGTGATAAATGTCATCAGGATTCCAACCGCGTTTGAACTCAATACGGTTGTCCTCTACCTTGCGCTTACGTAGCAGGTCCTCTATGTTGACGGGTAAAGCCATGTCTATTAGTATTTTTGGATGTAAAGTTAGTTGCTTTTTGCCTTATTTGCAACTTTTCTGCTTAATTTCTGCATTAGCCCATAATATAGTGGCAAGAACTAAATTGATGCTAACAATTCCTTGCGCTCCTTTTCGCTCATATTCTTCAAGATGGAAATCAGTTCCTGTTTGTCAGCATGAGGGTTGGCTCTCTCTGACGCATCATGAAGCAGGTACCAGTTGAACTCCAGCATTTTCTTCAAAGGATAAGCACCTATATAATTAGAGGTGATATCACCACTGCTACTGTGTCCCATGCTGTCGCTGATGTATTTGTAGGGCACCTTGCCAGAGTTGTTCAGGTTCGTGGCGAAACTGTGGCGTGCCCATGTAGAAGACGGCTTTTGTTCCATACCCATCATGTCTGAGATAATGGCCATGTGCTTTCGGATGTACTTATTATACCGTTGGATGACCTGAAGCTCCTGCTCGGGCGTTATGAATTCTTTCATGATGGGAAACACCCTCCTGCCGGGTTTAGGCTCGTTGGCATATTTGTCGAGTATCTTCTGCATTTCCTCCGTGACAGGGAATATCACTTCACTGGCACTTTCATTTCGATCCCTCGTCTTATTGCGATAGAATCTTATCTGCTTTCCATGAGTAGCGAAATACCATTCATCATAGGTCAGTCTCAATGTATCAGCCAAGTTCTGGCCATCACCAAGATACATAAAGAGAAACAAGCCAAGATCACGAAATATGGCATACTTTCTCTTCGGATAAAACAGTTGTTGCCCATCCTCATCGGCAATATCTTCTTTCTCCCAGAATTTATACAGCTCTCTCATCGCATCAACATCCAAAAACTCATGTTTGCGACTCCCTGACTTATTGTAGTCTGTATCCTTAAACATATCCTTGGTATTGCCAATCACAAAACCTTCTGTTATGCAGATATTAACAATCGTGCGGAACGTACGAAGAGAGATGGCACATGAAGTAGAGCTCAAACCATCTTTCTTCATAAGAGCTATCCATTTCAATAGGAAGTGATGGTTGATGTCTTCGAAAGAAACATTATTCCCCATGTACTTAACAAAGCGCTTATAGATATCTTTCCCAGTGCGGGCAGAACCGACTTTTCCCAATTGTCGCTTCGTATCAATATAGTCCTCCCAAATCTTGTAGATGCTGTTCGGAATCTCTTCCTCCGATTTTCCCTGAAACAAGCTCTTCAATTGATTCAAGCTGAAGCATTTTTTTTCTAATAGTTCCTCAACCATGGCAAGCACCTTGTCCATTCTGTCCTTCAACTTCTTTCTCTCTACAGCTTTTTTGTTGCGAGCCTGCTTTTCACATTCACACAATGCTATCCAGTCTTCCGAAGTGTATCTGTCACCAATCCGTAAGTACAGATTCTTGCCATTGAAAGCTACACGTATCGCAACGGGAAATAGACCATCGCTCAACTCCCTTCTGGTGTCAAGTGTCAATGTTCCATAAATCTGGCCGTTCGATGAAATGAACTTGTCAAGGCTATTGTCACCTCTGCTGGAGTATTTCCTATTCCCCGAAGGAGATTGCACCCTTGAATTTAAAGTCTTTGTCCTTGCCATAACCCTACCAGTGTTAGTCTTGTGATATATGAGCGTGAAATTCGCGTGAAATTCAAAATCGAAAACTGATGCAAATTTAAGCAATTTCCTGTAATACTCAAAATAATTAAATCTCTGATATATAGGCTTTTAAAAATTATTAGGAATTTTATAAAATTTCGCTTGAAAAGATTCATAATCCGGAGGTCGTGGGATCGTGGCCCACCCCCGCTACACTGAAAATCAAGGAGTTACGTTTAAAACGTAGCTCCTTAATTTTTTATACGGGAAAACAATGGGAAAACACTGCCCGTTTGAAAACGCTGTGATACGCCGTTTCGTATCACCGCTCTTCCGCGTTCCTCCACGCTATCATAAAAAAATCACTGTGCGTCAACATAGGCGCTTTTTGGACAGTGGGAAAACAATGGGAAAACAAAAAAGGCTATTTTCACAAGGGCAAGGGACAAGGAAGAAATGATTTTTTGCTCTTAGTTCTTCTTAAGTACATATCTGAACCAACGCTTGACCTTTACATTTAGTGGTGAAAACGGAGGATATCCACCCACCAAAAACGGGGATATCCGTTCACTTTTGTGTGCTTAGTGACAATAGCGCGCATATGGTACCGGCTGTAGCGCTCTAAATGGTACCGGCAAAAGCGCGAAGCAAAAATGGTTTTACCGGATTGAAAAACATTTGGCTACAGGCCTTATTTTTACTTTTGCAAAAGTAATGATTTTTTCTTCATCTGGCGCAGACTTTCACCTTGAAGTTGGATAATGTTAGCATTATTTATGATTCTATCCATAATGGCGTCAGCCAGGGTCGGTTCTGCGATATAATCATACCACTTATCGATTGGCAGTTGAGAGGCTATGATGACGGACTTCTTCTCATATCTGTCCTCTAGGATTTGCAGCAGAGCCAGCCTTGCATTGGCTGTCATGGGAGCCAGTCCAAAATCATCAAGGATTAGAAGGTCGTCCCGGTTAAGATGATTGAGGAGCTTGATGAAGGATCCATCGCTTTTAGCTATTGAGATTTGCTCTATGAACCTGTTCATGTTGTAATACTCTGTTCTAAGTCCCAAACAGCATGCCTGTCTCCCCAGAGCTGACATTTTACTCGATATTAGATTTAGCCCAACCAGCTATTTGCTTGATCAGGTCTTTAGGAACCTCTGCGGTATATGGTATCTGAATGCTACCTTTGGCATACTTGAAACCATATTCATCCAATATATTGCTGAAATGTGCTACGACTGCTTCACCAGGATAAAAACCTATGTGATTCTTGGACGCTGCAAAGTGAATGATGTTCTTTTTCTCACGATAAGTAGGCATCTGCCAGGCAATCTTTTCAGTAGCCTCCGACAAAACCTCTCGAATGGCATTACGAACCTGTTCAAGCTGAGGACGAATGTCTTCACCTTGTTCATCTATATATTCATCTATTAATTGACTTTTTATTATTGTAAACTTGTATCTGAATACTCGGATGCAGGTATAAGAGTAGGTTCCAGACCGAATGCATATCGCGTGAAAAACACTTTGTCTCTATAATTTTTCAAGACAATGTCCATGCCAGACCATTCCAAATCTGTGTCAAGGTTCTGTTCAGTAACCGTAGATACCGCAGATATAATCATTGACAAATCTCCATCAATAATTCTGCCATGCTTTGAAATGTGCATAGAAGCCACCTTCAGAATAATATCCATTGTAGATAGATTATGATTCTTGAAATCCAAGGCTTGCTGCATTTTCTCTACATAGTATGGAATATCCGTGGCATTTTGGGCAAATTGCTTCATCGTATATATATAACTATTGTATAAAATACATTTATCACCGCCAGGGACAACCACAACTTTTTCTTGAATTTTTCTAACCCCAGTTGCAGAAGGTATAGTAATGAATATACTATCGCCAACAATGTTGTATGTGATTTTTTGGGGGGCGCTCGGTTTTTCCTTAGGCTTTTCTGCCTTGGTTTGGATTGTAGTGCTTTGTACACTACAACTTGCGGCTATTAAAGATGAAGGTTCAATATTGATGATATTGACTTCAGGCTTTTTATATGTTTTTTTAGAGCTCATAATACATTATAAATAAAGTTTCTAATTCGATTTTAGCGACGAGAATTAGTCATATATATCCAAAGAGTTATAGAAGTCCTGAAATGCTTCGTATCGCTCTCCATCCAATGCAAAATGGGATTTCCCAATCAGGCTATTATCATCAAAGAGCCATGCCAACAACTTTGGATTCAACTCTAATTGTTCCATTAAGTACCCTTGTGGATCGGTATAATCACAATGTTGTATGTACATTGAACAAATGTGATTTCTTTTATAATTCACATTTGGAATACAATCAATCTCTGCCTGAGTTGCATATCTTCTCATAAATACGTATTTTAAGTAGGGTGTTATAACTAATGTTAGATATTAACAAACGTTACATCATTTTCTTTTAGATAATTTTTTATGACTTGATATAAAGGGAGAGCTTCTTTTCTAAATGGGTCATTGGCCAAAAGTTCTTCCCTATCATCAATAAGTTCTTCATACCATTGTGATAATTCTTCCATCCAAAAACCTTTTTTCTTTGCTGCAAGCATCAGGTTTAACTCCAAACCTTTAGCAGCATTTAAAGAACGTTGATTGTCAATAGGTCGTCCCATGATTTCATTTATTCTTTCAGGCGCAAAAGGATTAGTGTCAACGATGAATTTCGCAAATTCATTGCGTCCACAATGGAGAAGAGTTATGAATGCAGGCCAATTCCTGTCATAAAACCTACCAGTTTCAAGTTGATGCATATATAGATAATACGAAGTCGCAAACACAAGATTTCGGACATTAACAGCTTTGTATGTAGGATAATCAGAAGGGAACTGACAAGTAAGAATACTCAATAGTGCAATTGATAATTTCTCTTCGTTTGCACAATTTATGAGAATTACCGGATTATCAATAATGCAAGAAAGCAAGTCTTTAATTGAACTTACTGTAGCATTATCGTTAAAATCACCACTCGTTTTCATGTTTGAAAGGCAAGCGTTTAGGGCTTCATTAATGTTCATAATATTAACCCGTTGGCGGAATTAATTTAAGTTGATAAATATGAGTAAAAAGTTGCACATATCGCTGATTTTTAGTAACTTAGTGGTGTTCAAAACATTAAGTCCAAACCATCGTATGTACAACCTTT
>Ga0256404_1008699_pt1 | contig 15064 bp, 17 predicted proteins | sample RumenRJG_01DNA_FD_185990 | JGI IMG/M metagenome (GOLD analysis project Ga0256404, IMG submission 185990) | Bovine rumen microbial communities from Lethbridge, Alberta, Canada - RJG_01 | ecosystem: Host-associated > Mammals > Digestive system > Stomach > Rumen | place: Canada: Alberta | collected...
CGCTAATTTAAAAATGACCCCCTACGGCTGCAATGATTTGTCATAAAATGAGAAAACTGCCTTAGCGGGAGTATGCCACTCATCTATTAGAGGCTTTTTGCCGAGGGTATGAAATATGCAGGATAAGTAATACTGAATAAAGATTTTTAAACCACTTATTTTAGTTCATTTTGATAATTATATTGTAGATAAAGTTATGCAATAGCAATCTGTTCCAGCAGGAAGAGTTAAATCTTCTTCGTTCGAGAGACTGTATGCTTTTCCAGAGAACGACACTTTCTGGTTTGCATAATCGTCAAGTTTCTTTTCTCCGGAAACAAAATACATTGATGCAGAGTCATAGCTTCCTTCAACGGCAACTGTTATCTGCCATTTGCCGACAGTATTATTAAAAGATACTGTTCCAACGCCTTCCACTTTCTTAATATATTGCTGACCACAATCACATTTCTCGACACTCTCATACTCCTGAGCGTCGTCTTTACATCCCGTTACCCCATTTGCAAGAACTAACAAGATGACAACTAATACTGACAGTTTAAATCTCTTTCTCATAAGCTTTCCTTTCTTTTAAATGGTGAGATAAAAATGTGCTCTTTTATAAGTAATACTGACTAAGGGCTGAAATGTAACTGGATTTTAAATTATTTAACCTAAGACACGCCTAAATACACTAAGCAATTGCCCTGTCAGCCATGGATTTCACCTGATAAAAAGAATAAAGGAGCTACTAAAAATGGTGTCGCCTCGTGCAAACAATTTACAAAAAATTGCACGAGGCGACACACAACGTATTTGATCCCTGAGCAAAATCAGAAGAAGGTCATGAGAGTTTGGTTCTCACTTTGTCCGGGTAAGTTTAAAGCTGGTTTTCTTGTCAAACTTGCCATAAACATACTTTCCGTCGTTGCTGATGGTGAGCGTGTCTTTATCTTTGCCGTCGCTACAGATAATCATATTGCCTTTCTGCACATAAGTGCCTTTTTCAGAAGAAGGCGCCACGGCCAGTGCCGCCTTCATGGCCTTGCGCTTAATCCAGCTCACTCCGGCCATCTTCAAGACATCGTCACTAACACTCACATCGGCCTTAAACACCATGTTTGTGGCGTCCTTGAACTCAATAGTAATGGCGGTCTTCATGCCCTTATGAATGGCTTCCATCATTTTGCGGGCTTTCTCCAACTCTGTATCTATCTTAGCCAGCTCTGCAGCAGTGAGTTTTCTGCCTTTTTCTTTCTCCATCTTGGCAACCGCCTTGGCTTTGGCTTCTGTCATTTTCTTATCAGCATCTTTCACCTCCTTGCCTATTTCGGCGGCCAAGATGTTGGGATTATGATACACACGGCCTGCAAGACTTGTCTGAGCCTTTGCTGACACGATGCCGCAAAGCAGCATGATGACAAGGAATACGTTTCTCAGGTTTTCCATAATCGTAACTTTTTCAAATGCCTTATTTCTCATTTCTTCAACCATTATCCTCGGCTTCCTCGCGCGCCTTACGCTCCTCGTCGAGCAACTGGAAGTCTTTCTTGCGCAGCACGAAGCTGTTACTGAGATACTTCTCGCGCACAATCTTGTTGGCAGCCAGTTCCTCAGGCTTTCCCTGGAACAGAATTTTTCCCTCAAACAACAGATAGGCGCGGTCGGTAATGGTAAGCGTCTCCTGTACGTTATGGTCGGTGATGAGAATACCGATATTGCGGTATTTCAAGCGCCAGACGATGTGCTGGATATCCTCCACGGCAATTGGGTCTACACCGGCAAAGGGTTCGTCGAGCATGATGAACTTCGGCTCGATGGCCAGACAGCGCGCTATCTCTGTACGGCGGCGCTCACCTCCCGACAACTGGTCACCCTTATTCTTGCGGACTTTGCCCAGACGGAACTCGGCAATCAGGCTCTCGAGTTTCTGCAATTGATAGTCACGGGGCTTGCCTGTCATCTCGAGCACGGCCATGATATTGTCCTCTACACTCAGTTTGCGGAACACCGAGGCCTCCTGCGGCAGATAGCCAATACCGGCACGGGCACGTTTGTAGACGGGATAGCCAGTGATATCTTTGTCGTCGAGATAGATATGGCCGCCATTGGGCACAATCAGACCGGTGGTCATATAGAACGAGGTGGTCTTACCAGCTCCGTTAGGTCCCAGCAGGCCTACAATCTCACCTTGCCGAACTTTGATCGACACATCGTTGACAACGGTTCGCTTGCCATAGCGTTTGATCAGTCCCTCGGTGCGAAGCACCATCGAGGGTTCTTCATCAGCCACGGGATTCTCTACCTCAGGAGCATCCTCGGGCTCGCCGGCAACGATAGCCTCAGCCGCATCAGACTCTCTTTCGAGCACCTCTTCGGGTTCTGCTGCAGCTTTAGGCATCACTTCCGGCTCCTCCTGCACGGGTAAATCAAAGTTTTGAAGTTCGTCCATAATAGAATATTTGCGTGCAAAATTACTAAAAATGTCGGTAAATACGTTGATAAAATGAAAAACTCTTGCAGATATTGCAGTTTTTAATTGATTTTTGGTTACTTTTGCAAAGGGAACGGAGAGTTTAGACAATCCTCCCACCCACCCCATTCACTTCGCAAAAAGAAACAAACGATGCTATTACAGAAGTCTTTAGAGTCTTTAGGCAAATATGTCATGCTGATGGGGCGCACCTTCTCGCGTCCCGAACGGTTCCGCATGTTCTGGAAGCAATATGTGAAAGAGATGTCGGCACTGGGCATCGACTCCATCGGCATTGTACTGCTGATTTCGTTTTTCATCGGTGCCGTCATCTGCATTCAGATGAAGGTGAACATCGAGAGTCCGTGGATGCCTCGCTGGGTGGCAGGCTACACCACGCGTGAGATTATGCTGCTGGAGTTCTCCAGCTCTATCATGTGTCTAATTCTGGCTGGTAAGGTAGGTTCAAACATCGCCTCGGAACTGGGCACCATGCGCGTCACCCAACAGATTGACGCACTGGAGATTATGGGAGTCAACTCGGCCTCTTACCTCATCCTTCCGAAGATATTGGGCCTTATTACCATCATGCCGCTGTTGGTAGTCTTCTCGTCGGCTTCAGGCATTCTGGGCGCTTATGGCACGGCTTACATCGGGCACATCCTCTCGCCCGACCATCTGACGCTGGGTTTGCAGCATGCCTTCAACCCCTGGTTCATGTACATGAGCATCATCAAGAGCCTTTTCTTTGCCTTCATCATCGCCAGTGTCTCGTCGTTTTTCGGCTATACCGTAGAGGGCGGCTCGGTGGAAGTGGGTAAGGCCAGCACTACCGCAGTGGTAAACAGCAGCGTGCTCATCCTTTTCTCAGATGTTTTCCTCACGCAGTTGTTATCATGATTGAAGCAGTAAACAGTTTTTCCACCTGTAGAGCAAAGCTCACCAACGCCTAATAAGTCATAGAAAATGATAGAAGTAAAACACCTCTATAAATCGTTTGAAGACAAAGACGTGCTGATTGACATCAATGCAGTCTTCGAGAACGGAAAGACGAACCTGATTATCGGACAGAGCGGATCGGGAAAGACCGTGCTGATGAAAAACCTGGTGGGACTACTGGAGCCGACCAGCGGACAAGTGTTGTACGACGGGCGCGACTTTGTGGCCATGAGCAAACGCGAGAAGGTACAGCTGCGCCGCGAGATGGGCATGATTTTCCAGAGCGCAGCCCTCTTCGACTCGCTGTCAGTACTAGAGAATGTGATGTTTCCGCTCGACATGTTCTCCTCGATGAACTACCGCGAGCGCGTGAAACGGGCACAGACCTGCCTCGACCGTGTCAACCTCATTGAGGCACAAGAGAAGTATCCGGGCGAACTGTCGGGCGGTATGCAGAAACGCGTGGCCATTGCTCGCGCCATCGCGCTGAATCCCCAATACCTGTTCTGCGATGAGCCGAACTCCGGCCTCGACCCCAAGACATCGCTTGTCATCGACGACTTGCTGCACAGCATCACCCAGGAATACGGCATCACGACCATCATCAACACCCACGACATGAACTCAGTGATGGGCATTGGCGAGAATGTCATCTTTATTTACGAAGGCAAAAAGGAATGGCAGGGCGTCAGCAGCGACATCATGGGAACCAGCAACAAACGGCTTTCCGACTTTATCTTCGCCAGCGACCTGCTGAAAGAAATGCGCACGGTGGTGAACGAGCAAGCCGAACATGCCGATCACACCACCAAATGAACGCCTAACGGTCGTACAGATAAAATATACGCTCCATCATCTGCCACTTTTCGTCTGATGTGGCGGAGGCATCACACTGCTGGAACTGAGCCACAAACGCCTCCCACTCAGCCTGTCGTGGCAGCGAGGCCAAACGGTTCATCGCCTCGTCCCAGTTGAAATCGAGCGGAGTCTCGACTATCATCACAAGTCTGTTGTCCTTGATATAAATCTCCATCTCGAGTATTCCCACTTGACGAATGCCATCGAGTATTTCCTGCCAAGCCTCATCCTTGCTGTGAGCCTGTCGATAACGGACTATTAAGGCTGGTTCGTCTTTCAGTTCCATGGTCTGACAATAGCGTTTCACGGGCTGACCGTATTGCCTCACTTGATAACCTTCTGTCATTTCTTCACTAATTTAAGATGTGAGCGATATCCATAAATACCAATGATGATGAAACAAAGGAGCGGCAGCACAAACGAGGCATTCACGGCAGGATGACCCATGACGGTCTGCTGGTCAATGATCAAGCCCTGCAAGGGCGGCATCAGCGCACCGCCGACAATAGCCATCACCAGGAACGCAGCACCAAGGGTGGTGTCGCGGCTGTCGACGCCCTCCAAGGCAATGCCATAGATGGTTGGGAACATGAGCGACATAAAGAAGCTGATTCCCACCAGGCAATAGAGACCGCCCATGCCCACGATGGCGATGGCTCCTATCGTACAGAGAGCGGCTCCAACCGCAAACACAGAGAGCAACACACGCGTGTTGATATACTTCATAAGGAAGGTGGAGATGAAACGGCTCATCAGGAACAACGACATCGCCACTATATTATAAGTCTGAGCGGTGGCTTTGTTAATGCCCAGATAGTCGGCATACTGGATAATGAAAGTCCAGGTCATGATCTGTGCGGCCACGTAGAACATCTGCGAAACAACTCCCTCACGGTAAATCGTGTTGTGCCAAAGGTTGGAGAGCGTCTGCCCCACACTATGCCCCAGTCCGGCCTCTTTTTGTTCCTCGCCCTGTGTCTTCGGCATTTTGGTAAGGGCAATAATGATGAACACGCAAAGCACCACCAGGCCGATTGCCACATAGGGATCGCGGATGATGGCCAAGTCGTGCACACGGATGTCGGCTTTCTCGGCCTCTGAGAGCATCGGGAAGATAATCTTGCCTGCCTCATCGCGCCGATCGCTGATGAGTTGCGGCAGGACGATGAGCGAAGCCACACTCATTCCGCACAATGAACCCATGGGATTGAAAGCCTGGGCGAGGTTCAGACGGCGTGTTGAGGTCGACTTGTCGCCTAGAGAGAGAATGAAGGGATTCGCCGTGGTCTCCAGAAAAGCCAGTCCGAAAGTGAGAATATAAAGCGACAGACAGAAGAACGTGAACTCCTGCCAGGCGGCAGCTGGGATGAAAAGGAAGGCACCAATGGCATAGAGTGCCAATCCCAGCAAGATACCTTTCTTATAGGAATATTTGCGAATGAACAACGCCGCCGGAATGGCCATCGTAGCATAACCGCCATAGAAGGCAAACTGCACCATCGACGCCTTGGCAGCCGAGAGTTCCATCAACGTTTGGAAAGCCGCTACCATGGGGTTGGTGATATCGTTGGCAAACCCCCAAAGCGCAAACAGCGAGGTAATCAATATGAACGTAAAAAGGTATTTTCGCTCAACAAGTGGTTTCTTTTCCATCAACTAGACTCGAACTTTATGAATTACTTGACTCAGACTTTATGAATTACTTGACCCTGGCTTCATGAATTACTTGACTCTGGCTTCTAGTGACTGTCGCGATTTCTCACGACATCGTCACCAGAATGCGGAACACCTTTCCGGGCTGTGCCGCCCATCTTTCCATAGCAGCAGGAGCCTGCTCGGGTGTCACCACCTCACTGATGAGTTTGTCGACAGGGCAAGTGTGCCGCTCAAGATAATGAATAACGGCCCTGAAATCAGAGGGTTGCGCATTGCGTGAGCCACGGATGTCGAGCTCTTTCTGCACAAAATATTTCGTTTGGAACGAGACCTCGGTCTTGGCATAACCAATACAGATGACCCGACCAGTGAAAGCCACTTCATCGACCGCCATCTGGTAGGTCTCAGCACTGCCCACAGCCTCGATGACGACATCCGGTCCGAAGCCTGCCGTCATCTCCAACACACGGGCATGAACGTCATCATGATGGGTATTGACAACGTAGCTGGCGCCCATTTGCTTGGCCAACTGCAGCTTGTCGTCGTCGATATCGGCCGCTATCACCGTGGCACCACGCTGGGCAGAACGCACAATAGCTCCCATGCCCACCATACCACAACCGATGACCAGCACCACATCGATATCGGTCACCTGCGCCCTCGACACCGCATGAAATCCGACACTCATAGGCTCTATGAGCGCGCACTCACGGGGCGTCAGCAAACCTGCGGGTATGACTTTCTCCCACGGTAGGCAAATCGTCTCTCTCATCGCACCATTGCGCTGAACGCCTAGCGTCTCATTATGCTGACAGGCATTCACCCGTCCGTTGCGACACGATGCACACTTGCCGCAATTGGTATACGGATTGACCGTAACCACCATGCCTGGCTTCAGGCCTTCGGGCACACCAGGCCCTACCTTTTCGACGACGGCACCTACCTCATGGCCTGGGATGACCGGCATCTTGACCATGGGATTCTTGCCTAAAAACGTACTCAGGTCCGACCCGCAGAACCCTACATACTGCAAACGAATCTTCACTTCGCCTGCCTGAGGTTCCTCACTGTCGACCTCTACGACCTCCATCTGTCTGACGGCGGTAATCTTTACTGCTTTCATATATTCTGTTTATTCTGACATATTTTTTATATAAGGCAACTCTGGCAATGCCTCAAAACCATAGAAACGACGGGCGTTCTCGCCTAGGAAAAGACTTTTCTCATCGTCAGTGAGCATCTCTGTCTTGACGATAAAGTCGTAAGACATCCTATAGGTGATGGCTGTCATCGTACGGGGATAGTCGCTGCCCCACATCACCTTATCGGCTCCGACAGTATCAATGGCCTCGCGCACCACCCTGACCGCACTGGGGAAAGGATAGAACTCGGCATTGTAAAGCCATGTAATGCCGCCCGACTCGAGTACGACATGCTGGTTCCGCGCTAGCTTCAGCTGCTCTCTCCACCCTTCTGCCGTGGGCATTCCGAAGTGGCCAATGGCAATCTTCAGTTGTGGGCATTCGCTGATGACTTCTTTCATCTCGCCCACCTGCAGGTCGCCGTCGGCCAATGTGACCGACAAGACCACATGCTGCTGCTCCATGAGGTGGAACATCTGCATCATTTCGTCGCTGTTCAGCATCACCCGTCCCTCATCGGTCAGTAACCGGTGAGCAGGAATGGCGATGCCTTTAAATCCCTGACGTATCAGCGTCGCTGCCTGCCCGAAGAAACCGGGATGGAGATAATCGCACATACCACAGACGAAGAAGCGGTCGGGATAGCGTCTGCTCACCTCCAGCAGATAGTCATTCTGAATGCCATCGATCAGTTCCTGCACCACCACGGCAGCACCCACCTGGGCATAATTCATGTTAGAGAGAAACACTTCGGCTGAGTTGACCCCGTCGATCATAAACGGAGGAAGCATCTGCCGCTCCTCACCCAGGAGCATAGCACGTCCGTTGGGCAGCGGACTGATGCGCTGGCCGTTCCATGTAGTGTCTTGTCGGAGCCATAAATGGCTATGAGCGTCAATGATATTCATCGTCGGCGAGTTTATGAATTTTTCCATCTTACCCCCATCTGGTTGCCAATGATTTGCTGCACCTCTCTTACCAGCTGCTCGTCGACAGGCTCATTCACATAAGCGATGTTACGACGCACATTCTCTGGATTGGCACTGCTGAACAAAGTAGTGGCAATACGCGGATTCTGACTCGTGGAATACTGAATGGCCAGCTTGTCGATGGGATACTGGCGCTCCTCACAATAAGCGGCAGCACGGGCACATGCCGACTTCAACGAATCGGGAGCAGGATGCCAGTCGGGAGTTCCGCGCTCAGAGAGAAGCCCCATTGAGAACGGCGAGGCATTGATCACACCGATGCCACGCTGTTCGAAGAAATCGAGATAGTCGAGCAACAGATGGTCGTTCAGACAGTAATGACAGAAATTGAGCACCACCTCGACGGTCTTCTCGTCGGAGTGATCGATCACCCACTTCAGGTTTTCTGGCTGTAAGTCGGTGATTCCCACATGGTCCACAACATGCTCATCGCGAAGACGCACCAAGGCAGGCAGCGTCTCATCGACCACCTGCTGAAGATCTGCGAACTCAATATCATGCACAAGGATAAGGTCTATACGGTCGACATGCAGACGCTCCATGCTCTCGTAGACGCTCTGCGTCACACGCGATGCCGAATAGTCCCAGGTATTGACACCATCCTGCCCGTAGCGGCCTACCTTCGTCGACAACACATAACGGTCACGGCGCAACTGGCGGAGCGCTTTTCCCAACACCGTTTCTGCCTTATAATGGCCGTAATAGGGAGACACATCAATGTAATTAATGCCGCCATCGAGAGCTGCAAACACGGCCTCAATGGCATCATCCTCATTGATATGACGGAACACGCCGCCCAACGAAGAGGCGCCAAAGCCCAGATTCGACACGCGCAAGCCCGTCTTTCCTAGTTCATTGTATACCATAGTGAATGTTTAGGTTTCTGGTGCAAAGATATAAAAAAATGTGTGTATATCAAAAATAGCACCTGTAAAAATGCCAGAAACCTATTAGGGCGGGGTTGAATTATTTCATCAACCACCGCCCTTGATTCTCTACCATCGGTACCACGGTCTCCTCGATGGTACTGTCGCCAAAGCAAATCACCAGGAACACGTTCGCCGAATGGCGCGCCGTATCGGCCGTGCAATTCACGATACGCACCTCTTTCATCCCATGATGCTCCTGCTGCATTTGGTCGGCAAACATCTTCATATTGGCCACCAGTTGCTCGCGATAGCTGGCTGGAATGCTGTCGGTATTTGCCTTGCGAGCAATAAACTCATCATACTTGCCATCCAACAGCAGGTCGTAGCACTCCTTGGCTGCCTGAGCAGCTATCTTCTCTGGATGCTCACGCGAACAAGCGGACCACAATGCTGCCAGCAACAGAACAATCAGTAACTTCCTCATCACTTCTGGCGAATAAAGATATGGATAGGCGAGCCTGTCAGCTCCCAGTTCTCACGAATCTTGTTCTCCAGGAACCGCTTGTATGGCTCTTTCACATACTGCGGGAGGTTGGCATAGAACACAAATGAGGGTATCTGGGTATTGGGAAGCTGCGACACATACTTAATCTTGATATACTTACCCTTGGTTGAGGGGGGTGGATAGGCCTCTATCAGCGGGAGCATCACCTCATTGAGTTTCGATGTGCCGATGCGCACTTTACGGTTGAGATATACTTGCTTGGCAGTCTCCAGCACTTTAAAAATGCGCTGTTTGGTCATGGCCGAGGCAAAAATAATGGGGAAATCGGTAAACGGAGCCATACGGTTGCGGATGGCATTCTGGAATGTATCGATAACTTTCTGCGACTTTTCCTCCACCAAGTCCCATTTGTTCACCACCACAACCAACGACTTGTTGTTTTTCTGAATCAACTGGAAGATGTTCATATCCTGCGCCTCAATGCCGCGTGTGGCATCAATCATCAGGATGCAAACATCGCTGTTCTCAATGGCACGGATGCTTCGCATCACACTATAGAACTCCAGGTCTTCGGTCACTTTGTTCTTGCGACGGATGCCGGCAGTGTCGACCAGATAGAAATCAAAACCGAACTTATCGTATCGCGTATAGATGCTGTCACGGGTTGTTCCGGCAATATCGGTCACTATATGGCGATCCTCACCGATAAAGGCATTGACAAGGCTGCTCTTTCCAACATTCGGGCGCCCTACAACCGCAAAACGGGGGATGCCTTCCTCCAGTTCGTCGGCATTTCCTTCTGGCAACTTCGACAAGACCATATCCAACAAATCGCCAGTACCGCTGCCTGTTGCCGAACTGATGCAGACGGGCTCACCTAGTCCTAATTTGTAGAACTCGTATGAATCGTAAATCTGCACATTATTGTCTGCTTTGTTGGCCACCAGTATGACCGGCAGCTTCGAACGGCGCAAAATTGTGGCAACATCCTCGTCAAGGTCGGTCAGACCCGTTGTCACGTCCACCAGGAACAACACCAGATCGGCCTCCTCGGTAGCAATCAACACCTGTTTGCGAATCTCCTCCTCGAAGATATCATCAGAGTTAACCACCCATCCTCCGGTATCAACTACCGAGAATTCCCTGCCATTCCATTCTGATTTTCCGTACTGGCGGTCGCGGGTTGTTCCCGCCTCGTCGCTGACAATGGCGCGACGGGTCTTCGTCAGTCTGTTGAAAAGTGTGGATTTACCAACATTTGGACGCCCCACAATAGCTACTAAATTTGACATAGTGTAATGTTTTTAATTCCCCTCGCATACAGTTGAGGGTAAGAGTAAAATGAATTACTCAGGGTTATAACCGAAACTGTCGAGCTCGCGCTTCGAGCTGCGCCAGTCTTTATCTACTTTCACATAGGTTTCCAAGAAGATGCTCTTGTCGAAAAATTTCTCAAGTGCCTTGCGCGCCTCGGCCCCCACTTTCTTCAGAGCCACGCCCTGATGACCGATGATAATACCTTTCTGGCTGTCGCGCTCTACATATATAATCGCCCGGATGTGGATGCTCTTGGCCGACTCCTTGAAACTCTCAACCTTGACCTCCACAGAATAGGGAATCTCTTTGTCGTAGTAGAGAAGTATCTTCTCGCGGATAATCTCGCTGACAAAGAAACGGGCTGGCTTATCGGTAAGCTGGTCCTTGTCGAAATAGGCAGGGCTCTCAGGCAGCAGGTCCTTGATGCGCCTCAAGAGCATGTCAACGCCAAACTTGTTTTTCGCCGAAATCGGAAGAATCTCGGCATTGGGCAGCAGTAGATGCCACTTGTCGACAATCTCTACCAACCTGGCCTGGCTGGTCAGCTTAGGCTGCCGGCCCTTATTTGCTTTATCGGTCTTACTTGTCGTTTCGGTCGTCTCCAGCTCGTCGATCTTATTGATTAACAGCAAGACAGGTATCTGCATCTTCTGCACTTTCTCCAGAAAATCCATATTCTTCTCAGGATTCTCCACCACATCAGTCACATAGAGAAGGACGTCAGCATCTTGCAATGCCGATTCAGAGAAGGCAAGCATCGACTCCTGTAACTTATAGTTAGGCTTCAGCACGCCCGGAGTATCAGAGAAAACAATCTGCATGTCATCGGTATTCACGATGCCCATGATGCGATGCCGAGTGGTCTGTGCCTTAAATGTAGCAATAGAGATGCGCTCACCGACCAATTGATTCATCAGTGTGCTCTTGCCTACATTCGGATTTCCGACAATATTAACAAATCCTGCCTTGTGCATGTCTTGATTTTTATTTAAACATCAGTAAAAAACAAAAGGAATTAGTAATTATGATTACAATGATGTCGATTAAAAACCTAGTAATCACAATTACTAATTCCAAATGATTCTCTATTCATTACTTGGCTCCGTCGTACGCCCACTTGATGTAAGAGGCGCCATGAACGAAACCAGCACCGAAAGCCGTGAGTATTAAGTTATCACCTTTCTTCAACTTCAGCTCATTGTCCCAAAGAGCCAAAGGAATAGTGGCGGCACTGGTATTTCCGTAATGCTCAATATTGACCATTACCTTCTCCATCGGCAGTTCCAGGCGCTTGGCAATAGCCTCGATGATGCGCATGTTTGCCTGATGGGGAACGACCCACTGAATGTTATCTTTATTCAGCCCGTTGCGCTCGGCTATCAACACACAGTCATCACTCATGTTGGTAACTGCATAGCGGAACACTGTGCGGCCCTCTTGATAAAGATAATGCAAACGATGGTCTACCGTGAAATGAGATGGCGGGCAAACAGAGCCACCTGCTTTCATATGAAGGAAAGGCAGGCCCTTGCCGTCAGTGCGAAGATAAGAATCCATCACACCAATATTCTGCTCGGTTGTTGCCTCTACAAGCACCGCTGCAGCGCCATCACCAAAAAGCGGACTCGTGCTCCGGTCTTTGTAATCGACCATCGACGACATCTTGTCGGCACCAATCACAATGATTTTCTTATAGCGACCGCTCTGGATCATCGTTGAAGCTACGTCTAATGTGTAGAGGAAGCCGCAGCAGGCTGCCCAGAAATCGAAAGCGAAAGCATTCTTCAGTCCCAGCTTGCCCAAGACAATGGACGCAGTGGAAGGGAACTTGTAATCGGCCGATGAGGTAGTGACAATCAGTGCATCAATGGTATCGGGATCTACACCAGTCTTCTGAATCAGCTGTTTGGCAGCCTTGCGGGCCATATAGCTGGTACCAAGACCTTCTTCCGCCAGTATTCGGCGCTCCTTAATACCTACACGCGACATTATCCACTCATCATTGGTGTCTACCATCCGCGATAATTCCTCGTTATTGAGGACATAATCGGGTACGTAACCACCAACACCAGTGATAATCGCGTTGATCTTCTCCATTATTCAGCAACTTCGTCAATAACAATGGCAATTTTGCCACGATAGTAACCGCAAGTAGGACATACGGTGTGATACACGTGATAGGCTCCACAGTTGGGGCATACTGCCAGTGTGGGAGCTACTGCCTTGTCATGAGTTCTGCGCTTCAGTGTACGAGTCTTTGACTGTCTTCTTTTAGGATGTGCCATAATTTTTAATTATTTAATTCTTAAATTTTTAAACTTTTCAGTTTTTCCCAGCGGGGATCTATTGCCTTGGTGGACTCCTCATCGCTGCTTCGGTCAGCTGAGTGCTCTTCCAGAGCTTGAATCATAGCAGGATTACACTTACCAGGTGCATGCACATGCTTGATGGGTATAGCCAAGGCTATAAATTCATAGATGAGCCATGCAGTGTCGAGCATTCCTTCGTTCTCGTCAACGGTCACGACATCATCGTCGTCTGAGTTTTCTTCTCCAAATCGGGCCACCAGACGGTTGTCTGTACTGATGGGTTGTTCCATGTCGTCAAGGCAGATGTCACAAGGTATCATGACCGTGCCTTCTGTATGGAATTCAAGTTCAAAATAGTCGCTCAACTTATTGACAGAAATGACAACATGCACGTTACCCTTCCTTACTTCTGGTGCTTCGATGTACTCAAAGTAAGAGTTGTCCAGATCGTACTCCAAGGTGGTCACACCGTCTTTCAGATCCTTCAAATCTATCTTTAATGTCTCAAGACTACGCATTTGGGTTGCAAAGGTACGAATATTTTCTGATAAATAATCAATTTATCTCATGTTTTTTGCTTTATTTGAGAATTACTAGCAGTAATTATGCACACAAACTCAGCTACTTGTGCAATTCCACACAGAAAGTAGTACCTTTGCCTACTTCAGAGCTCTTCACCCATATCTTTCCATGGTGGTATTCTTCTACAATTCTCTTCGCCAATGAAAGGCCAAGACCCCACCCTCGTTTCTTGGTGGTAAAGCCGGGGCGGAACACATTCGCAAGGTCTTTTTTCTTGATTCCCTTACCGGTGTCAGTCACTTCTATCATCACCTTCTGCTCTTTCTCTTCCATACGAAGTGTAATGCGTCCTTCACCTTCCATGGCATCGACAGCATTCTTACAGAGATTCTCTATCACCCACTCGAACAGCGAGGCATTCATCTTCACAATAATATCATGGTCGGGGAAATCTTTCACCATTTCCACTTTCGACGAAGTGCGCCGGTTCATGTAGTCGGTGACATGGTTCATCACTTCGGTCAGACTGGATGGAACAGGCTCGGGCAACGAGCCGATCTTCGAGAAGCGGTCGGCTATCAGTTGCAAACGCTTCACATCTTTATCCATCTCAGGAATGAGCTGGTCGTCAGGATAATTCTCTTTCAAGATCTCTGTCCAAGCCATCAAACTGGAGATGGGCGTTCCCAACTGATGTGCAGTCTCCTTAGACAAACCTACCCATACTTTATTCTGTTCGGCTTTCTTCGAGGTCAACAGGGCAAAAATAGCAACAACGACAAATATCAACACAACGCCCAACTGGACATAAGGCCACGACGACAACCGCTTGATCATCACCGACTCGTCGTAGCAAACATCAATAAAGTCATTTGACAAGGTGTCATCACCTAGAAAAATGCGAATATTCCTGCCAGCTTCTTTCCACCGTTTTCCTTTCTCTGTGACTGCTTGGACACTGTCAGCAGCAGTTCGAGATTTCAGGCTGATATTACGGTAAGTCTGTACCTCGCCTTTCGAATCCATCACGATGACAGGAATCGTATGATTCTCATCTATCACCTTCAGCACCAGATTCAAATCAGTATGATCATCAGCACTGTTCAAGGAGCGCATCGCCTCTGCCCAAACTGCCATTTTGTTTTGCTCCTCCACCGACAAATCGTGTACAAGAAAATGAGACACGACCAAAGAGACAACAGCGATAATCACTGCTGCCAGCACCAAAATAATCTTAACTTGTCTGATCTGGTCTGTCCACTGCATAGCAATAATAAAACGGAAAAGTGCAAATAATATTGTATGCCAAACAGATAGGAACTAAAAAGACAACAATTGACACCTTGGCAATCTTCACTTAAATAAAGCAAAGAGCTAGGGCAATTGCCGGGCACAGACACAAAAAAAAGGAGCCCCGGCTCGTCATCGAACCAGGGCTCCCGCATAATAAAGAAGGCGGCTACCTACTCTCCCACATTGCATTGCAGTACCATCGGCGCAAGCGGG
>Ga0256404_1008700_pt1 | contig 15064 bp, 16 predicted proteins | sample RumenRJG_01DNA_FD_185990 | JGI IMG/M metagenome (GOLD analysis project Ga0256404, IMG submission 185990) | Bovine rumen microbial communities from Lethbridge, Alberta, Canada - RJG_01 | ecosystem: Host-associated > Mammals > Digestive system > Stomach > Rumen | place: Canada: Alberta | collected...
TTAAAGCATCGTCCATTTTGTCGATACCTTCATTTTGCATTAAAGCGGTTACTTGGGTTAAAGCTTCGTTAGCCATCATTTGTGCAAATCCAGCAGGTGCACCTAAGATTTGGGTAACAGTGTCTCTGTAAGCTAAGATACCTGCGTAGGTAATAGCGGTTACAGCTGAACACATATCACATACAGGACCAACCATGTTTGCTGGTAAGGTGAATGCAGATCCTCTTGCTTTTTGACCTAAGTCTAATAAAGTGTCAATGGAAGCTTGGTCTGCGAAACCTTCTGCGATGTAAACTTGTCCTTTCATTTCAGGTACTGCACCTGGGTGGTAGGAAGCTACGTTAACATCAGTTCCTAAGTCTTCGAAGATTTTGTTTAATCCTGTAGTAGGAATAGTACATGCGTGGGTTACGATTGCACCAGGTTTAATAGCATCAGCGAATTTTTCGATTATAGCAGGTTGCATACCACCTTCAGGTAACCAGGTCATAACCCAGTCAGCGTCAGCTACAGCTTCACGGTCATCGGTAGTACATTTCATACCTAAGTCTTCAGGGTGGGTGAAGTGAATTGCACCTTTTTCTGGTTTTGGTACAGTTTCAGCTAATTTTGCAACTTTTTCTCTGATAGCAGGCATTACTTCTTCTGGATTACCTGCTTTGTGAGCTGCCATTACTTCAGCGTAGTCAAAGTCATCTACAACAGTGAATTCTCCGTCGAATACTGGGTCGGATACAACAACTTCGTCTACTCCAGCTAATTCTAATAATTCTGCACCCATTTCGATAGTTGAGTGAGTCATTGAGATGTTTTCTTTTCCGGTTGCTTCAGCAACTTCACAAGCTCTTGAGAAGTTGGTAATTCCACTTGCAGCATGAGTTCTGTAACATCCTGCACCTAAAATTGCTACTTTCATTTTTTAATTCTCCTTAAAACATATATATTTTAATTTTATTTTTCTTTTTAAGCTTTTTTTTAAAAGAAAAATATTTACTACATACTTCCATTATTTAAATGTGACATATTGATTAAGTATTGGTATGTTTTACATATTCGTAATACTATTTTTTGAGTTATTTAAATAATTAGTAATACCTAAAAATAGGCAGTAGTAACAAGTTAATATAAGTTTTCGAAGTATATATATACTTATGTATTTTTTTCATTGGGTAATATTTTAAAGCCGTATATGGCCTTTTTTTATTACTTAATTATTATTTTTAATGGTTAATATGGACTTTTAGTAATAACCTGGCATGATAAACAAAATATATTTAATATATTGTATACTAATTTTATTATTAGATAATATTTTGAGTAGTGATTTTTATGTATGACTTGATAAAAGAAGCAGTTCATGATGATGATGCAGCTATTGAAATTTCAAAAATGGAGAGTAAAGATGTATCTTCTGTTGTTGATGCTATCTCTGAGTTGTCTTTAGAGGATACTATGAAATTGGGGATGCAGTTTAAGAGATTTCCATTAGGTTGTGATTTGACTGAAGTGGTTGCAGGAACTTGTGCTTCAGATTTAGAATTGATGGATTTACTTGGAAACTGTCGGTTAGCCGATATGATAGGTGCTCCAATTCACATTTGTGCCTATGCATTTTCAGATATTGCAGAAAAGTTTGGAATGCGGGGTGTAGAAGTGATGCAAATGGTGCATGATGTTGTTGATGTGCCTTTGGATTTGGATCACTTCGGTGAAAATGGTGCTATGAGACTTCCAAAAAATATCAGTGGATGTGGTGGTGAATGTTACAATAAAGGTCCTGCATTTACTGAATGTCCTCGTGGCAGGATTCATGAGAGATTAATCGATAAGGAATTGGAACAGAAGTCAGATAAGGATGAATGGGTTGAATTGTCTTCATCTGTTGCTGTTAATGTTACTTCAGAACAGACTGGTGATGGTCATGCAGCACCTTTAAGGGAAGCTTTGGATATTGCAAATTTAGCTAAAAAATATGGCAAAGGTTTAGAATCCATAATGTTCGTTGGTGATGGCTATGATGAGGTTATAACTGGTTTTGAGAAATCTATTGAAATAGGTGCTGATGTTATTGTTGTGGAAGGAGGACCATTCAACAGATGTGAAAATACTACCGAAGCATTTGCTAAAACAATTGCTGCAGCAAGGATATTGTCTCCGGGTAAGGTTGTTGCAACTAATGGTGCTTATGAAAATGAGGTTCGTATAGGTCTTAGAACTGGATTAAATATGGTTATCACAGGTTTTCCTAAAAACCATCATGGATATATGTGCGGTTATGAGCCGGGCACTGCCAGGAGAGGCAAATTCGGTCTTCCAAGAATTATTCAAATTATCAATGAGGAGTTTCCTAACAGGGGATTGCCTGTTCAAAAACATGATTTGCTTGCATTAGCTACTGCAGTTAAAATTGCAGGGCCTGATTATATTTATCCTAGAAAAATAGGATCATATGCTATTGGTGATGCTCATTGGGCTACTTTAGTCAGTTCAAATATGTATAAGAATATTGAACTGAAACATACATTGGATGATATTGTAAACCTTGCACAGGGAAATGCTATTGCTTTGCATGGTGGAAGATTTATATCATGGGTGATAGCTAATGAATTGGATAAGAATGTTGATGAGATTATCATTGCCGATACTGACCCTTGGGTTCAAAGTATTACTGTAAATAATTTGCAGGATGAGTTAAATGCCACAATTATTCCTGCTAAAGATGATGTTTCAGCATCAAAAGAAGCTGATTTTTCCATCGTATCATCAACTATGATTCCAATAAAAAACAATATTTTAAAGAAAGTTCCTAATGCTTTGCCAATTGTTTAAAATCAAAATATTTAAATGTTTAAAAATAAATGTAATATATACATTTATTATAATTAATTTTTTTAGGTGATAATTTGAATCATTCCAAGATTATTTTGGTAGCTTGTATTTCAGCATTTGTTGCCATAACAACTTTTGCTTTAGGTATTACTGGGAGTATTATCGGTTCAGTTGTCTCATCTGTTCTTTACAATGTGCTTTCTGAAGCCTTAGAAAAACCGGTTAGTGGTGTTAAATTTCCTAAAGCCAATTTGGAATGGGATATTGCTTATGTATTTCCACTTGTTGTCATATCATTAATTCAATTAATATGGATATTTGCATTTTTATCTAATTGGGGAATATTGCCTCATTTCTTTATGAATATTTATCTTTCCATTCAGGGAGTTGCTGATTTCAATTTATATAGGATATTAGGACTTTCTTTGCTTGTCATGTCAATTTATCCATTCATATTAAAGGGTAATCATGTAAAAAAATCTGATGGTTTAGTGGTATTGATTGTGGGGCTAATGTTTTTAGCAAGAGGATTTTCCGATGTTGGAAGTGCAGTGTCACACACATTTAATGTTGTTTATGATTTTGTAAGTTTCCCTATTTCATTAATAGCATTTATATTATTAATTCATGTAATTTATAGTGTTTTATCATCAGCAAGGTCTAATGATAATAATCCTACACCTAAAAATATCGGATATTCTAAAAAGAATTTTGATGATTTGGAGTTGAAACAAGTTTATCATAGAGATGATATTCCAAGAAATCAATATTCTAATCAAAGAAGTCCTTATAGGGAGGATACTCGAAGGAACCAATATTCTAATCAAAGAAGTCCTTATAGGGAGGATACTCGAAGGAACCAATATTCTAATCAAAGAAATCCTTCCAGAAATAATTATGATCCAAATATAAAGAATATTAATAAGTCATCAGATGATTTTCAATTCGAATCAAATGATTTGCTAGATGACTTTAAAAAACGATAATATGGCTAAAAAAAATAAGACATTGATGGAAATATTGGATTTGATTTTATATGAAAATCCTGCAACACAGGATGAAATTGCAGACCGTCTTGGTATTTCTCGCAGATATGTAACTCAATTGATACAACCGTTAATTAAAGATGGAACAATTAAAAGAGCTTACATGATTGATGTTAAGGATTATGAAAAGGTTGCTGAATCATTAGGCCAATATGTAAATTCCAAAGATGTTTCAGGCAATCTTTTGATTAATGACATGCTGGATAATATGGCAAAACATGTTCATTCACAAATTGAAAATTCATTCAATGCAATTTTGGAATATGATGAGAATAAAGCAAAAAAGGCTTTGGAAATGGATTATGCTACCAATAATATGGTTGAAAAGATAAGGACTTCTGTTGAAACCATAGTCAGCATTAACCAGTATCCTGAATTTTCCAAATCTGTTTTATATAATGAGGTTGCATATGATTTGGAACGTATTGGAGATTATTGCGGCCACATTGCAAAATTTGTTATTAATGATGTTTATGAAGTTAGCGAGTCTGTTCTTAAGAAATTAAAGAAAATGTATAAAACCGCTCAAAAAATGCTTCGTTTAGCAATGCTTACTTTTTTGGAAGGACGTACCGAATTGAATGATGATATAATGGAATTGGAAGAATCTATCCATATTCTTCAGTCCAAAGCCATTAATTTGATTGCTACTCAAATGGCTGAAAATTCTTTTGATGAAAAGGAACGTTCAAATTATTTCATTTATTTATTTAGAGTAATTAAAGCATTTGAGCGTATTGGTGATATTTCAGTTGAAATTAAGGATGTAGCTATTGAATTTCATGAAAATATTCCAAGACCAACAACTCCTCGTTCTTTCAGATTAAACTAATTAAACCTATGGATTAAAGAAAAAATGCTATTTGGATAAAGTAATTTTTTAAATTTCCATACTTCTGTTAGAAAAATCAATTTAAAATATGTTTTATACATCTATTAAAAAAATTAATTGGTGATGGTGTTAATTGATTGTTTATTTGTCATATATTCTTCCGGTTGCATGCCTGTCTGCCCAGCATTGGATACATACTCCAATAGGCAAACCTGCAGTATGGGTATGTGCTTTTAATATTTTTACATCTAATGTGGTTGTTTTTCCACCAAGACCCATCGGACCGATTCCTGATGCATTTATCTCATCAAGAATTTCCTGTTCCAGTTTAGCTATTTGAGGGTCAGGGTTTCTTTCACCGACTTTTCCAAGAAGTGCCTTTTTACCTAATTTTAAACACAAGTCTGATGTTCCTCCAATACCTACACCTACAACTGTTGGCGGGCATGGTTTTCCTTTTGCTTTTAGGACTGATTCAACAACAAATTCTTTAATGCCTTCAATTCCTTCAGCAGGCAATGCCATTTTCATTGCATTGTTGTTTTCAGAACCGAATCCCTTTGGCAATATTGTAATTTCAAGATAATCTTCATCAATTAATTCAATATCAATTGGAGGTATGTAATCTCCCACATTAATGTTGGTATTTTCGCGTGTTAACGGATCTACTATATTTGGCCTGATTGGGACGTCGCTAGTTGCTTTTTTAATACCTTCCTCAATTCCTTCACGAAGATTTTCAACTTCAACATTACCAAGTTTAACAAAAACAACAGGCAGACCTGTATCTTGACACATAGGAATGCCTTTTTCTTCAGCAAGTTCAATATTTTTTAAAATAGCTTCAATATTTAATTGTGCTAAGTCATGTTCTTCAATTTTAAGAGCATCTTCAAGTGATTTTTTTACATCATCACCAAGAACGATAACTGCCTGTTTGTAAAGTTCATAAACTTTATCTCTAATAACCTCTTTAGTAATCAAAATAATAACCTTGTATAATTTAATTATTACTATTTTTGATTTTAAAAGATTATAAATATTTTTAAAAATTAGTTAAATGTGGATAGCTCTGATAGGGCAAACTTCAACACACTCTTTGCATCTGTCGCATTTTTTTTCATTAATGGTAATAGCTCCGCCTAATACTTCAATGGCATTATTTGGACATATTTTTAAACATGGTGCTTCTGATGGTTGGCAATTCATACAAAATAAAGAAGGTGTGTCAACTTCTTTAAGTTGACAATCACTTTCACAAGTTGTACAATTTAAACAGTTCATAGAAATATTCCTATTCCTCTAGAACTAATCTAGCTCTAGCTTGACTTGTAAGAACGTGGACAATTCCACCTTTTTTCTGATCAGGTTCGTAAACACCTGCAAGTTTGGATAAGAATTTTTGCTGATTTTTAGCTTTAACTTTTGCAGGGTCAAGAATTGAAATAGCTCTTTTGGTACATGCTTTAATACATGCAGGGCCTTCTTCTCTATCAGCACATAAATCACATTTTTCAGCAATGCTTGCTGTATAGGTCATTGCGCCGAATGGACAAACCATTACACATAATCCACAACCGATACATTTTTCAGTATCGACTTTTTCATCTGAGATAGCATCGGTTGGACAGATTTTAATACAAGGTGCACTTTCACAATGTTGACATACAATACCATAGAAGGAGGACTTATGTTCTATGATTTTAATTCTAGGTGCAGTATGTACGGATCCACACATGTTTTCACAGTTGAGACATCCATCACACATATTACTATTTACGGAAATTTTTTCCATAGTTTACCTCCTTATAATCCTAATTCACTACATTGTGCGTCTACATATTTTTGGATTTTAGATATTTGTTCTTCTTGTAAGTGTCTGAATCTTTTTTGTTTTGATAAGTATTCAGTAACAGGTTTTCTTTCTTCAGGGGTGAATGTTATTTTAAATTCACCATTTTCGATTTCGTATAATATCCAAGATCCTGTTTCTACAGCCAATCTACCCATTTCGATAGTTTTTGATGCATCGAATCCCCAACCTGTAGTACATGGTTGTTGTAAGTGTATGTAAGCAGGTCCTTTGATTGATGCCGCTTTTTTAACTTTGTTTACAAAGTCTTCTGGGTATGCAATTGATGCTGTAGCCACATATGGAATTCCATGAGCTGCCATAATCATTGGCATATCTTTTTTAGGTTTATCTTCTCCGAAGCTTGCAACACCCTGTGGTGAAGTTGTAGTTGTTGCACCAAATGGAGTTGCTCCACTTCTTTGAATACCTGTATTCATGTATGCTTCGTTATCGTAACAGATGTAAGTCATGTTGTGTCCTCTTTCCATTGCTCCGGAAAGGGATTGTAAACCGATATCTACAGTTCCTCCGTCACCACCGAAAGCAACAACATTAACATCGTCTTTTCCTTGTATCCTTAATGCAGCTTCAACACCAGATGCAACTGCACCTGAGTTTTCAAATGCTACATGGATGAATGGAACTTCCCATGCAGTTTCCGGATAAGGTGTGGTCATAACTTCAAGACAACCTGTAGCAGAAATAGCTACGGTGTTTTCACCTAATGCATTAAGAGCTAATTTAACTGCAATTGATGCTCCACAACCAGCACAGCCTCTGTGTCCTGGGGATAATAAATCTTTATCAGGTATATCCATATCTATTCCTCCTTAAGTCCAATCCAAGTAACCTCTTTAACAGGATTTTTGGTTTTTTCATAAATTTCTAAGATTGATTCTGGGGTGATATCTCTTCCACCTAAACCAGCAATAAATCCATAAGCTTCTTTGTGGATTTTTGCTTTAACATCAGTGAATAAAGCTCCACCAATACCAAAAGTAACGTTTTTATCAACAACTGCTAATTTTTGGCAGTTTTTAACAGCTTCGTCAATAGCTTCGACAGGGAAAGGTCTGTATGCTCTGATTTTGAGTAAACCTACTTTTTCGCCTTGAGCTCTTAATTGATTAACGATTACTCTGATGGTACTGCAGATTGATCCCATAGCTACGAAGATAATCTCTGCATCTTCTGTTTTATATGGTTCAACAAGACCATATTTTCTTCCAAATATTTCTGCAAATTCATCACAGGTTTCTTGAATTACATCAATTGAATTTTCCATTGCAATTTGCATATCATGTCTTGCTTCTAAATAGTAATCTGGGTCAGCTAAGTTACCAATAGACATAGGGTCTTTTGGATCTAAATATGCATGTTCTGGTTTGTATGGAGGTAAAAATTCATCAACTGGTTCTTGGTCTGGGATTTCCACAGGTTCTACTGTATGAGTTAAAATAAATCCGTCTAAACATACCATTGATGGGAGTAATACTTTAGGGTTTTCAGAAATTTTATATGCCATTAAAGTTGTATCTAACGCTTCTTGAGCATTTTCAACATAAATTTGTAACCAACCAGCATCTCTTTGAGCAATGGAATCTTGTTGGTCGTTCCAAATATTTAATGGTGCTGAAATTGCCCTATTTGCATCAGCAAGAACGAAAGGTGCTCTCATACCTGCTGCTGCGAATAAGATTTCATGCATTAACATTAATCCTTGTGAGGATGTAGCAGTAAATACTCTTACTCCTGCTGAACTTGCTCCAACAGCCGCACTGATAGCACTGTGTTCTGATTCTACTTTCACATAGTTAGCTTTAATTTTTTCATCAGCTACATATTGTGCAAGATATTCAGAAATTGTTGTTTGTGGGGTAATTGGATAAACAGGAATAACTTGTGGTTTAGCTAATCTAGCAGCTTCAGCAACTGCTTTATTTGCTGTCATAATTTCTTTAGTCATTAATTCACTCCCTTTTTTATTCTTTTACCATTTCGATTGCATCGGAAGGACATTCGTTAGCACAAATTCCGCATCCTTTACAGTAATCGTAATTTATATCATGTTGTTTGTTCACACTGGAATCTGGACAGAAAATAATACAATTGTCGCAGTCAATACATTTTTCTTTATCTAAAATTGGTTTAAATGTTCTCCAACTTCCAGTTTTATTATTTTTACTACTTCCAGGTGTTTTAATTACACATCCTATTGTTACCATTCATCTCACCTTTTTATCCCATTTCGTAAGCTTTTCTTGTAGCTTCTGCATTTAACTCTCCTATTTTGCCGGGGAATGTTTCTAATATTACTTCTATGAGTGAATCAATAGTTACGATACCTGTTTTTTTAGCAAAATATCCTAAGATGATTGTGTTTACAATATTACGTCCTAAAAGTTCTAATGCAATTCCTGTTGCATCAATACTGTAAACTTTATGTTCTCCGGATCCTTTGAATTCTTCTGGAATGTTAATCATGACTTCGGTATTGTCTTTGATTCCAGAAAATACATCAACTACGTTCATTAATCCATCATCTAGAACTAATACATAGTCTGGATTATATATTTGATATCTTATTTCAATTGGCTCATCATCAATTCTTGTGAAAGCCATAACTGGAGCCCCTCTACGTTCAACTCCAAAGAATGGAAAAGCTTGAGAATATTTGCCGTCTTTAAATGCTGCTTTGGCCAAAATTTCAGCAGCGGTTACGGAACCTTGTCCTCCTCTTCCATGAAAACGAATTTCAATCATTAAATTTTCCTCCATATATTTATCATGTATAATCATTATAAATTACAAAATATATAAATCTTATGTTATAATTAAATTTTACAATATTTTTGTTTAATTTTTGTCTTATTGTGCTTTTATTTGATGTTAATTTTTCAATATTTATTTTTTTATCTAATAAAGAGATATTTAATAGATTTGGCTTAATTTAATTGTTTAAAATAATTATTGCTTTTTCAAAGATTTAATATAATATAATAATTATAAATAATTTTGAGGAGTTAATATGAAAGTTTTAATAATTACTGGGGATTTGGCTTATCCCTTAATTAAAAGTGTAGTTGAAGATGCTAATGAAGATGTAATTGTACATGTTGCAGATACGCAAGTTGCAGCTTTTTTAACTCCTAATATGATTATAAAAGAAGTAAAAACTTATTTTTCAGATCAATTGGATGAAATTGATTTAATTTTAGTTCCGGGTTTAATTAAAAAAGGCACTAAGGAAATTACTAAGGAACTGGGTATTCCAACATTTAAAGGGTCTACCGATGGGGCAGATTTGGCAATGGTTTTAAATCTTTTGGAAAATATTCAGCTGTCTGAAGATAAGCCTGCTGATAAACTGATTGAAGAAGAAAAAAGAAAAGAAGCTTTTAAAATTATTGAAGACTTTGAAAATGACACTGAAAATATAGAAAAACTTCTCAAAAAACCGAATAATATAATGATTGGAAAATTGCCTGTGGGGGAAGATTTCCCTATGAGAGTTCTGGCCGAAATCGCCAATGCACCATTCTTATCAAAAGAGGCATTAATAAATAAATGTCAGTACTTTGTTGACTGCGGAGCGGACATGATTGATATAGGCATGGCCGCAGGTGAAGACTTTTCAGATAAAATTCCTGATTTAATAAATACTTTAAGGCCTATCGTCGGCGACAGGCCGTTAAGCATAGACACATTGAATGCGGATGAAATTAAGGTCGCTGCAGAAAATGGAATAGATTTTGTATTAAGTCTTGACTTGGGTAATCAATCCAAAGTGGCTCCATTGTTAAAAGAAAAGGGAATTCCTGCCGTACTGCTTCCAACCAATTTCACTGAAGGAATTTCACCTAAAACACCCGAAGAACGTGTTGAGGCAATGCATCAATTGATTGAGGATACTGACGGATTAAAGTATGTTGCTGATTTGATACTGGATCCGGTTAACAGTGCAAGCATAGTGGAATCCATTATTGCATGTAGGGATTTCCATAAAGAAAACAAGGCCCCAATGTTTTTTGGTGTAGGTAACGTGACTGAATTAATGGATGCTGATTCTGGTGGAGTAAATGTACTTTTAGCCGGTATTGGAATGGAACTTGGAGTAAGCATACTGTTTACTCCCGAAGAAAGTGGAAAAACAAGGGGAAGTGTTTATGAACTTTCAACAGCATCTAAAATGATGTTTCTTGCAAAACATAGAAAATCTATACCTAAAGATTTGGGAATAAATCTTGTTGCATTTAAGGATAAACATAAAAGAAGCGATATAATAGAAAATGAACTTGACGGAATTCCACAGGTAAAAATTACCGAACCTTTAAAATTCATTCGCGACAAGGCAGGTAGTTTTAGAATAAATGTTGATTATGGAACTACTGTTAGTGATAGTAGAATAATCGCTACTCATTTTAAGAAAAATAATGCTGATTTGGTAATTGTAGGTAAAACTGCAAAAGAAATCTATGAAGAAATAATAAAAAAAGAACTTGTTACCCGTATGGAACATGCTGCTTATCTTGGAAGTGAACTTCAAAAAGCAGAAATTGCAATGATTACGGGTAAAGAGTATGTTCAGGATTTTGAATTATTCAAAAATCCCGACCAATTTAAAAATTAATTTTTTTTTTTAATCTTCAACAATATTATAATCAGTTGAAGGTGTAGATGATCCGCCTCCGGAACTACTTGACCCTCCACCGGATTGTGAGCCACCACCAGATGATGAGCCTCCACCAGAATAACTTCCACTGGATGATGAGCCTCCACTATATGATGAACTACTGCTTGAAGATGAACTTGAACTACTACTTGAGCTACTACTTTGGCTACTACTTGAACTTCCTGAGTTACTTGTAGAATTTCCAGTTAAAAAGGAAAATATATTACTATCATTTGTTTTATTTGTATTATTCACATCAGTAATGTTATTTGTTGTAACATCACTATTGCTGGTATAAACAAATGCGCCCATGGTTAATAGGATTATTGCAACAATAACTGCTATAATAACCATATTGTCAAACTTCATTTTCACCCTCCTTTTTAGATTAGTAATATTTTTTATTCATTGATATATATAATCTTTTTCATAAACTTTAAATTATATTTATTATATAAATTAATTAAAGTAAATTTTATATGGTGTTTAAATTTGCAAAATGAAGAAATTACTATTAAAGATATTGACAAAGCTCTTTTAGCGGAGGAATATGTTTCTAATAAGGAAATTTCAACCACATTATTTTTATCTTTTTTATTAGGTAAACCGATGTTGATTGAAGGTCCTCCGGGTGTTGGAAAAACTGAACTTGCAAAAGTGGTAGCTAAAACTTTTGATAGGGATTTTTTCAGGATACAATGTTATGAGGGCATAACCTTTGAACAGATTGTCGGTGAATGGAATTATCAAAAACAATTGTTGCATTTGGAAGCTGCAAAAAATGCAGAGTCTAAGGAAGATACAATATTTGAAGAAGAGTATTTCATTAGAAGATCACTTTTAAATGCTTTTTTAAACGAAAAGGATTCTGTTTTGCTTATTGATGAAATTGATAAAGCTGATGAGGAAGTAGAAAGCTTTTTACTTCAGGCATTGGGTGAACAGGAAATCACTATTAATGATTTGGGAACATTCCAATTGCAAAATGATTTGATTGTTATATTAACATCCAACTCTCAAAGGTCTCTTTTGGATGAAACCAAAGATAGATGTCTGTTCTTATATATTCCATACCCTAGCGTTGAAAGAGAAATCGAAATTGTCAAATCAAAGCTTCCTGAAGCTAATGAAGAGACAGTTTCAACAGTTGTAAAGATTGTTCATGAAATCAGAAATCTTAACCTGCTTAAAAAACCTTCAGTCAGAGGGACTGTTGATTGGGTTAAATCAGTTTCAAGCTTAGGCAATAAAAATACTGCCGATGCAATGAAAGAAAGTGTTGGTGTAGCTATTAAAACTGAAAGTGATAAAAAACGTGTTATTAAGGATGTCCTAGATAGGAAATAATAAAATGATTACTAAAATAGCCAATCTGTCTAATCAATTGAGGGATGAAGGTCTGCCTGTCAGTATTAGGAGTACTTTTTCAGCCAGTGAAGTTTATCTTCAACTCGGTGAAACAGATAGGGATTTGCTTAGAACTGCCCTGAGGGCAATCTATGTAAAGGATAAATATGACATTCCTAAATTCAACAAGATTTTTGAAGAAATTTTTAAAAAGGAAAAGGTGCCCTCTGAAGACGAGGAAATGCTGGAAAAAGGTAAGGCATATAGAGGTACCGGCCCTAAATCTAATAAATATATTATCAAAAAGCAAAATAACGCATATAAAAAAGTTCAAAAAGAAAAAATAAATAATGAAAAGTTAAAAATGCTGTCAGGCCAGCCATTATTGGATGAAGTAAAAGAACTTGAACGTGATGGTGAGCTGATGAATAAGGATTTAACTAAATTAAATAGATTTGATCCTCGTATGCTTGAAATTTGCCAAAGATTGGGTAGGAGGATTGCCAATAAACGTTCAAGACGTAAGATAAGGACGTCTTCCCATAAAATTGATATGCGAAGAACAATCCGTGCCAATCTGAAATATGGCGGAGTGCCTATAGAGCTTATTAAGGCAAAGCCAAGACCACATAAAAATGAGCATCTGTTCTTAAATGACATTAGCGGATCCTGTGAATGGATTAGTAGTTGGTTTTTCATGTTGATGTTTTCAGCACAAACCGCATTTAAACATTCAAGAACATTTGAATTTGATAATAAGGTTATTGAAACAACTGATGCTCTAAAAGAAGAATATTTGATAGATTCATTTGTTAAAGTTAAAGACCAGAGAGTTAAAAACATGATGGTTCATGGAACTTCAGATATGTATAGTGCATTCAAGCAGTTCCAAGAAAAAGCAAATTTAAGCAACAAATCATATGTAATCATATTGTCTGACTGCAGGGATTGGGCAGGCCCAAAACAAAATGGTATTCCTGCAAGCGTTCATTTGGTTGAAGAAATGGTTCGGGACTCCAAGAAGGTTGTTATTTTAAATCCTGAAGATAGAAATAAATGGGATATTGTTGACAGTTGTGTTTCACTTTATGAAGATGCCGGAGCCCATGTATTTGAAGTGAACACGCTAAATCAGTTAGCTCAGTTTGTAGAGCAAATGTAGGTGAGAGTATGGATTGTACCAAATGCGGTAATCCTAATGTTATTATTAAAAAAGAACAGTCCGGTCAGTATTTATGTAAGGACTGTTTCATTGAATCGATTGAAAAGAAAGTTATTAAAACAGTCAGAAAAGAAAAGTTATTGGATAAGGGAGATAAAGTTTTGGTTGCGCTTTCCGGAGGAAAAGACAGTGTAACGACATTGGAAATTTTAAATTCTTTTCGTGAAATGAATATCATTGATATCTGTGCGGTAACCGTGGATGAAGGAATTGACAATTACCGCCAGGATGGGGTTGATATTGCTGTTCGCCATGCTGAAAGGTTAGGTATAGAACATAAAATAGTTTCACTAAAGGATGCCTACGGCATTACTTTGGATGAGATAATGGAAAAACCTAATCATAAGGGTTCATGTTCATACTGTGGGGTTTTTAGAAGAACCCTAATTAACAAGGCCGCCCGTGAAATGGGTGCAACTAAAATCGCTACCGGCCATAATTTGGATGATGAAGTTCAGGCAATAATGATGAACTATCTTGAAGGCAACACTGATAATTTAACAAAGCTCGGTGCAAAAACGGAATCAAAAGCGGAAGAATTCACTGTTAAAATCAAGCCTTTAAGGGAGATTCCGGAAAGGGAAATAGGTTTATATGTTGTTGCTAAGGAATTGGAAGTTCATTTTGCAAGCTGTCCTTATGCACAGCAGTCATTCAGAGGTGAGGTTTCAGAAGTTATCAATAAACTGAGCGAAGACCACCCTACCATCAAATACTCAACTTTGAGAGGTTATGATAAAATTAAAAATGCACTTAAGGATGATTTTAAAAAGGATTATTCTCATAGAAGATGTGTGAAATGCGGTGAACCTGCAGCTAATGAGTTATGTAAAGCATGTTCATTCATAGAAGAATTAAAAGGTGATTAAATGTCTTTTACATTAAAAATTCAAGAAAATTTAGAATCAAGAGAAATAACTTCACAAAATTACACGATTAAAGATTTAATTTTAGAATTGGGCTTATCTGCACAAACTGTTGTTGCCAAACAAAACGGAGAATTGGTCATTGAAGATACTTTAATTAATGATGGTGATGAAATTCAATTAATTCAAATTATCTATGGTGGTTAATTTGAAGATCAGTTATGAATGTGGGGCATGTTTTTTAAGACAGGCTCGCGAGGCTATGGACTTGGCAACAGATGATGATGAATTGAAAATAGAAATCATCAATGACATTTTCAAATATTTGTCCACTACATTTAAAAAAGGAACCAACTCAAATAAAACGGGTTCACATATCCACAATCTTATAAAAC
>Ga0256404_1008702_pt1 | contig 15058 bp, 18 predicted proteins | sample RumenRJG_01DNA_FD_185990 | JGI IMG/M metagenome (GOLD analysis project Ga0256404, IMG submission 185990) | Bovine rumen microbial communities from Lethbridge, Alberta, Canada - RJG_01 | ecosystem: Host-associated > Mammals > Digestive system > Stomach > Rumen | place: Canada: Alberta | collected...
TGTTTCATGACAATCTGATAACACGTAGAAAAATGAAAAACATGACGCAGGAAGATATAGCTGATATAGTTGGCGTTTCCCGGCAGTCTGTAGCAAAGTGGGAAACCGGAGAAACTGTTCCCGATTTGGACAAGTGTAAAAAACTTGCGGAAATATTTGAAAGAGGATCAGCAGCACCAGCCCCACCACTTCGTGGTACATCAGTGAGATGACATTCTTGCTGAACAGGGTCGCGCAGATCGCGATCAAAACGCAGTCAAGGCCGATGCGCAGCGCCAGAGATTGTTTCACAGTCATTTCAAAAGCCCCTTTACTCAGCATTCAAGCGTTCCAGTGCCGTGGCAGCGGCCTCGTTGTCATATTCCGCTGCCTCCCGGTACAGTTCCAGAGCCCGGTCAAGGTTTTGTTCGACACCCAATCCTTGTTCATATAACTGGGCAAGCTCAACCCCGGCATCGACGACACCGGTGGCGGATTTGTTCTCGGATGCGGCGACAGAGGCGAAATATTCCGCCGCCTTCCCGTAATCCTGAGCCACGCCAAGCCCCTGCTTGTAGAGAAGGCCAAGATAGTACCCGCTGGTCAGGTCCCCGGCACCAACGCCCTTTTCATACCAGGACGCCGCCAACGCATAATCCTGTTCGACGCCCAGCCCCTGCGCATACAGAAGCCCCACGTAGCGCGCCGCCTTCTTGTTCCCGGCCTCGTCTGCGGCCAGTAAGCGCTGCATGGCCGCTTCGTAATCCTGCGCCACGCCGTCGCCGTTCATAAGTGCGTTGCCCTCGTTCAGCAGGTTCATGGAGCCGTCGTCCCGGCCGCCCTTGTGTTCACCCTCAGCCATGCCCGCACTGACGCAGATCAGAAGCACCAGCATAATCATCAATATCCGCTTCATCATGCCTTCACCTGCTCAAACAGCCAGTCCCGCACGGCCTCGATCCTGTAGGCATAATCGAAGGAGGTCATGTGCTTCCCCGCGCCGCCGCCGGAGGTCTGGCCCTCCGCGAGGGTCGTGCCCAGTTCAAAGGTGACAAAGTTGGCGCTGTTGCCCTCGGCAAGGAGCGCTTCCACCGCGGCGTTCTGGGTATCGGCGTCTTCCTGGGCGCTCCACTCGGCATGGCTGTAGGCCGCGCCGTCGGCTTCGAATACCTCGATCAACCCAGCCTGCCCGGCGGAGGCCTTCGGGTCGCCCGCCGCGACGATGTAGAAGAAGCTGTCGTCCTCCAGCACGTTCAGGATGCTGTTGTCCCACTGGCTGCCCACGAACAGCGACGCCGCGAACAGGCCGGGACAGGTCGCATTCAAATAGAACGAGGTCATGCCGCCCATGGACTGGCCCGTGGTGTAGAGGCGGTTTGTGTCGATGCTGTACTGCTCCGTCAGCGATTGGATCAGACGCACGGCCACCTCGATCTGTTCGGAGTGGTTGAAGTCATCATCCACGACGGTCTCGGTGAACACTGGCACCACCACGAAGGCGGGGTGCTTGGCCTGTTCTTTCTCCGTGGCCCAGATCAGGCCGCCCCAGCCCTGGGTGAGCACATAGCTGGCATCCCTGCCCACCGCGCTGGCATCCGGGATGAACTGGATCAGCGGGTAGCTCTGGCTCTCGTCATAGTTCTCTGGCACGTACAGCTGGTATTGCAGCGTCGTGCCGGTCTCGGCGTCCTCATAGGTCATCAGCTGGAACTTCGGCGCGACCTCGGCGATCATCGCCTGCAGCTGGGTGTCGGAGGACTTGTCCGTCTGAAAAGATCAATCGTTATATGATGTGCGGGGAGGTGCGCAGGTGAAGCGAAAGACCGCGAAGGAGCTGCTGGCGGAATCCTTTCGGGAGCTGGCGCAGGAACGGGACATCGACAGGATCACGGTGCAGGATATCGTGAAAAACTGCGGTTATTCCGTCGCGACCTTCTACCGGCAGTTCAGGGACAAGTACGACCTCATCGCCTGGGACTATGCCCGCGATCTGCAAAAGCTGCTGGAGCAGGAGGACGGCACCTGGAAGGACTGGCGGCAGTCCCTTTCAGAAGCGGCGAATTATTACGATGAGCAGCGGGAATACCTCGCCAATCTGCTCACCAATACGAACGGATACGATTCGTTTATCCGGTATATGACGGAGATCCACTTCAACGCCCTGATGAATCGCATTCGGGCGGCTTCCGATCCTGATGGACCGGACAGGAAGACGGAGATGCTCGTGAGATTATATGGCTTCGGCACGGTCATGCTCACCTGCGAGTGGATTCTGGGGAAATACCCCGTGAGCCGGGAAACACTGACAGAGGTGTACGACGCATCGCTGCCGGAGCCGCTGCACATATATTTCCAATAGAAAATGACAGGATGTTGCTGTTTTTTCTCATAATGAGAAAATTTCGCGACATTCTGAATTGATTTATTCCCACCGATCATTACAATAATAATTGTGATTGCACACAATCAAATGATATGGAGGGAAAGACAATGACGAAAATCGAGTTCCTGCAGGCGCTGGCAAAGGGCTGGTTCGGCAATTCCCAGCAGCATTCCATCCAGGCGCAGCTTTTGAAGCAGCGCGGCTTCGGCAAGCTGGCGGACAAGATCATGGCGGAATCCGACGAGGAATGGGCCGAGGCCAAGAAGGTGAACGCCCGCCTGATCGAGCTGGGCGTGACCCCGAAGGTGGAGCTGCAGGAGTATCCCGTGTTCACGGACATCAAGGAAATGCTGGAGTATGACTGCAAGGACGCCGCCGAGGCGCTGCCGATGATGAGCAAGGCGCTTTCGATGTTCGAGGACGACTTTGTGACCCGCAGCATGATCCAGGAGTTCATCGTGGACGAGCAGGATCACTTCAACTGGGTGCGGCAGCACCTGAACCTGATGCAGGAGATCGGGATGGAGAACTACCTGATCGAGCAGCTGGGCGAATGAGGTGAGCGAAATGAATGAGAAGGAAATGATCCTTGAGGCCATCGAATACGTCACACGCTATCGGTTAGACAAGGCCTGCGATATGCTCCGCCGCGGCAGTACAATCACGGAAGCGGCATTGTCCAACGGTTTTCACGGCGCGAGCTACTTCGCCGAGGTGTTCCGGCGGGTGTACAACATGACCCCGAGGGGATACCAAAGAATCGCAGCCCAATGACGATTGTTATAGAAACTGTGCGGATAAGAGTAGAAAAGCCAGCGGAATCATTCTATAATCTGTGTAATAAATACAGGGAGGACGATCGTCATGACAGAAAAAGAGCGGCAGGAGCGCATCGCCAAGGGATATCTCTGGGAGGACACCGATGAGTACCTGGCCCATCAGGCCAGGGTGAAGGACCTGATGTACGAATTCAACATCTCAAAGCCAAGCGAGGTGGACAAGCGCCGGGAGCTGATGAAGCAGATGTTCGGCCATGTGGGTGAAAACGTCTGGATCAACCAGCCCCTCACGCTGGCCGTGGGCAGCACCGTCAGCATCGGGGAGGGCACTTACATCAACTCCGGCCTCATACTGATCGATGACTACAAGGTCACCATCGGAAAGGGCTGTCTGTTCGGCACGGGCGTGACGCTGTGCACCACCGGCCATCCCATTGACCCCCAGGAACGCGCCAAGGGTGGTATGTATTCGTTCCCGATCACCATCGGCGATGGCGCGTGGATCGGCGCGGGGGCCATCATACTGCCCGGCATCACCATCGGAAAATACGCCGTCGTCGGCGCGGGCAGCGTCGTGACAAAGGATGTCCCCGACTACACCATCGCTGCAGGCAATCCCTGCCGCCCCATCCGGAAGATCGATGAGCGGGACAAAGAGTATTACTGGAAGGATCGGCGCTTTGACGAACAACCGGGAGAATGAACATGAGACTTGAGCACATCGCATTGTATGTCAACGATCTGGAGGCTGCGCGGCGATTCTTCATGGATTATTTCGACGCACAATCCAACGACGGCTACTCCAACCCGAGGACGGGGCTGCGTACCTACTTCCTGACATTTGAGGGTGGCTCACGGCTGGAGATTATGAATAAGCCAGTCTTGCCAGATACGGGGAACAAAGCCTTTCGTTCGGGCTATGCCCATATTGCCTTCAAATTGGAAAGCCGCATGGCGGTGGACAACCTGACAGCTCGCTTTGCCGCAGATGGGTATGAGGTGCTCAGCGGCCCTCGTGTGACCGGAGACGGGTATTATGAGAGCTGTATCGTGGGCATCGAGGGAAACATAGTCGAGATTTCGGCGTAGGGAGAAGAACAGCGATGTTCAGGAAAATGAGAAGAATCAATCAACAGTTGTCCAAAGAGGAATGCGAGGCAATACTGCGTGAAACGACTTCCGGCGTACTGGCGGTATACGGCGACGACGGCTATCCCTATGCGGTACCGGTAAGCCATGTCTATCGGGATGGCGTGATTGCCTTCCACGGCGCGAAGGTGGGCCACAAGATCGATGCAATCCGAAGCAATGAGAAGGTATCCTTCTGCGTAATCGCTCAGGACGAGGTAATGCCCGTGGAGCGTACCACGGCATATATTTCTGTCATCGCCTTCGGTAAGGCCCGGATCGTAGAAGACGAGCCTGGCCTGCGGCGCATTTGTGAATGGATCGGTGAGAAATTCTGCCCCGATCACATTGACGGGGCATATCAGGAGACCGACGAAGTCATCGCCGCGAATCGGATGTACTGCGTTGAGATCAAAGTGGAACACCTGACCGGCAAATGCGGTAATCAGGTGCTCAAGCGTAGGAAGGCAATTGTAGCAGAACAATGAAAAGAAATCTCTGAACAACCATTCAGTGCAATCGTTTGGCCATTCGATCAGCGCCTCTTCTTAGGATGAGGTGCTATTGTTCTGCCAGTTTAGCTTAACAAACATATGATTTCACAAGTGACAATAGTGGTCTATACATGAATTATCCAGCGTATAGCTGAAAGCATGCCGTACCCGCTTTTTATAAGACATATAAATGAAATAGAAGAAACAATCGGGGATAGCAACATTTTATTTGAGAAACAGTTAAGAATTACATAAGTTTCATCAAATATCGTGCCACTATCCCCGATAGTAACGGACGCCCATTGTAGTACAATAGGCGTCCAAGGGTGCCCGGGCACGTCTAAAATACTACAATGATGGAATTGCGGAAAATGGATAATCGCCGTCCAGGTACTTCAAATATCATGTTGTCCTTGAGAAATAATACAGATAAATGAATCAGAAAGCATCTCAAAATTCAAATATGGTTCTGGCTTCTGAATTGAACAGAACAGCGATGCCGACCTCATATTCAGATTTGACCTCATTTTTCATTCCTGGCCCTTCTCTTCCTGTCTCCATGTGATGTTGCTATCCCGGCTTTTTTGCCATGTCATAATTCTGCCCAAAACAGCATATTTGACGTTTCGTACCCTCTCAAAAGGAAACATTATTCTATGAGCGCTCATTGGCTCTGTCCCGGGAATCCTTGCCCAGTTCAACTGCGTCCCTCCCAGCGTCGCACCTACGATAGAGACCAGTGTGGGGGATGCCGCGAAAAGGGCTTGTCCATATCAATTCGTTACGCCCGTAAACTGCAAATGTCACCGACGTCTACGCTCAGGGCAACGCAGATTCGCTGCAGCACATCCATGCGCACAGCTTCGCTTGCCAGGAGTTTCCGGTAGGTCGATTCGCTAATCCCAGCCAGACGAACGATGTCTTTTCTTTGGTAACCACGCTTCTCCAGGAGTCGCCATAATTTGAAATAGCTGATCACAGACAGCGCCTCCCGTATGATAATACACTCATTATACCACAGAAAGCGTGTATGGGATTGGACGCTTCTATGACATTTCAAAACAACGAGGGCCTTTTGGCGCTCTTCTCTAATAAAGAGCTTTTCGGATAGCTGGTTGTTTGGCCCACGTCGGCCCATGTCGCGGCGGATTAGTAACTCAGGGAATATGATCGACCGGATCTATAAGGCCCGCGACAGGGGCCAACGTGGGGTTGACGTGCGGCGGAGGCCCTATCCCCCGTCAAACTTCCGCACGGCGCGGAGGAGTGAAGGGGGGATTTCATGATTGGGTCAACGTTCCATCGACAAGTACCATCATATTAACCCATCCCTCAACCTTCTGTTTATATCATCCAGCCTGGGCGACTGAACAATCTTGGATACTTGAAGCTGATTAAGTACGTTATCATAGACGCTATATGTATGTTCGTCAAACAAAACCCATTCAACCAGATCCAACTGGCCAGGATGTTCCTCGATGAACTGATTGACCGTCGCAACGGCAACTTTTGCGGCCTCTTCCAACGGATAGCTATAAACCCCTGTGGAGATAGAGGGGAAAGCAACACTGCGGATCTTATGGTCGACTGCTACCTTCAGTGAATTCCGATATATTGGTGTGAGAGATTATGCAGAAATGAACTTATTCACCGTGAATACGGCTCATTTCTGCATAATTTATTTCGTGGATTGCAAAAGTGGCTTGCGCTTCCACCTATCCCACCTGTCGCCACACCCTGTTATCGGCCCTGATTCATGCCCTTCTCCGACCAAATGCGGCGTTTTGCCGGTATCCGTTGACAAGTGTTGACTTGTGTTGACAAGTGTTGACGAATACTATAAGGCGTTATTAATTACCAAGAGTATTCTGCAAAAGATACAGTTGTAGTTAGCCTATTCCTCCATTGTAGAAAGATATTTGTCTATGCTAAATGTAGATTTGTATCGTGTGCTCTTTCGAACCATCTGCGCCCCATTGCCCTCAACATTGCAACGGCGTTCTCTTTCTCTCTGGGCAGCTTCAAACTGCTCTCGTGTGATAATCGCCTGATGGGATGCAGTGGCCTTGTATTGTGCCGCCTCTCCACGGTTCTTTATTCGCTTTGAGTCTGGACCGCCAATGCGGATTGTTTTCATTACTTATCTTTTAGCCCGCTGAAGTATTCATCAATATTTACTTCTTCGCCATTCTGAACACTATCAATCATCTGCTGAACATCTGTCATGAGTTCAGCGTATCCTTCAAAGGGATCGGGATCTTCTTCGACGCTGCCATCGGTATGGTATCTCTTAAAAATGGCCTCACTTGTGATGCCATGGAAGCTCACGCTCTTGATCACGAAATCATTTCTGCCATCAGGCCATTCTTCCTGTGCCTTTTCATAGGCGTCAAAGTCCGCATCTACGATGTAGGAATACTCAAACAGACCGTTTCTCATGACATAGACGATATCATCGCCTTCCGTGCCACTTTCACTGTCGTCATAACCGGCTTCACGCAATTCACCGATGGTCTTTACAACCAGAGCATCCATTTCCATCTGGGACATGGGATCCGCCGTAAACGCTTCACTGTAGGAGATGGGCAGTGTCTTCACATAAGAAAGACGTACAAACAGGCAGGATAAACCTGGATAGTCACCTGTGGAAGGAAACGGACAACACGTCGCGGATCGTTTTTTATTTCTTCTCTGCCGCGCGGAGGAAGGATGTGCTGATTCCTGCATAGATGAGATAGGTAATCAGCGTACCGAAGCATACGTCGGTAAGGAAGTGGTTGGTCATGTGGATGCGGTTGTAGCCGTATAGCAGTACAAACGCACAGGCGGCGATAAATGAGGCTCGGTTTTTACCCTCGCTCCGGCTCTTGAGGCAATCGGTCAGCATCGGCAGGGCAAACATCATGCTGGCGATGGTCATGTTGCCGCTTGGCCAGCTCTTGAAATTGTCGTTGCTGCCCGCCAGATTCGGTGTCATCTGCCACCAGTTGCGATATTCCGACTTCGGGTCTTCCAGTGTGATCAGGTATTTGTACCGCGGACGGGAACCCACCTGCTTGAGCCACAGGTTCACGTTGTCCGCCACGATGCCCGCCACCAGAATAGCCGCACCGACGGCGATCAATCTGTCGGGGTCGGAATCGTCCGCCAGCTTCACGACCACTGGAGCGACCCAGGCATAAAGGGCCACCCAGAACAACCAGCTCAACACGCTCTTGATCGGCGCGGACTCCCCGGCAACGTATCCGAACAGTTCACGAACTTTGGAGCCGTTGTAGCTGTTGGAATAATAGACCGCCATGAACCAGCCCATGACCAAGAGCGTCCACGCGAGGGCGTTGTAGCAGCTGCCCTTCTTCCGGAGCCCGACAAACAGGCATGCACCCGCGGCAGGATAGAGGCAGTAAGAAAAATAAGAGCCATAGGTGGCGAAGAAGGCGCCGATAATGGTCTTGTTGGCCAGCGCCACGTTGATATTGAAATCAAAGAAGGAACCTGCGACGATGCCCGCAGCGCAGGCGACGACCATTGCCCAGAAGTATTTCACGGGCATGGCCATGATGGTTTTTCTGTTCATGTTGCTCTCCTCTTTTCCGGGTCAGGATGACCCTTTTTGTGTTGTAGGTAGTATACCATGACAATTTGACAGAGGTGTTATGGCGGCCAGTACACGTTCGACGTACCCGCGTCGATCCAGACAGTCATTCACCATCGTATTATCAGAGTATAGATTGCCCCTTCTCTGATGTCGGAGAAGGGGTTTTTTAGGTGTCTTTCTTTGCCAGCCTTGACACATCCGCGCCGGTTTGGCTTCCTCCGTTGTGGTCGCTCCGGGGACGGTCTGCGTCACAATCGTCGCCTCGAAAGCGGTCTTTGCCGCCTGCCCAGTTTCGGGCGCGGCGGTATCAGTCCGCTTTTACGTTCGCTTTGGCCTCGTTATAGGTTTCGACAGATACAAGATACGCCTTGATCGGTAAGTTATCCAGGGTGATGTCGTCCATGCTGATGTTTCCAATTAATGCCATAAGCATATTGAGCGCCTCTTCGTCGGTCTCCCCGTCAGTCTCTTCGCCGAGCGAAGCGAGGTCTGCCGCCATTGAATTGATGATTTCATCCTTAAAGTTGTAGAAGTCCTTCCATGCGCCATCGATGAAAATATAGCTCTCACCAGGGTTAAGCGTACTCTTGATGGTCACGCCTCCCATCTCGAACATTGCAGCCGCATTGGCGTTCTGGGGATAGGGTACCGCGTAGGTCTTGCCCTCGTCGGTGTCATAGGACTGGGTGATGACCACGGCGTATTTCTCGCCCTTGTTCAAAAGATGCTCTTCTTTTAAGTCGATGCGCTGATATCCGGCCCACTCCTGGAAGGTCTCGCCCTCCTCCAACAAGGCGCCCGAGGCGGGATTGCCGTCCTCTATGTCCTTGTAAACCGCGTAGCGCACAGTGGTCCGGGGAGCGATGGTCATGGCGGAAATCTGGAACAGGTACTCGTCCTCCTCGGCTTCATACACATTCGCCGACATGATCTCGCTGTCGCTGGTTTTCTTTTCATAGCCGCCCGACAGCATCAAATCGTACTGGTCGTAATTGATCTCGGCGTACTTTGTTTCGAGCAAAGGATAAAATTCAAAGCTGACAGGGGCGTTGATGCTGTGGTCGTAGTAGGAAAGATAGAAATACCCGGTGTCGTCGATGCCCCAGGCGCTGGCGTTTGGGCTATCATAGATGGTCTGGCCGTATTTGTTCACCTTGGCCGTCGCCTTGTCCGCCTCGGTCAGCGCGCCCCAGCTGTTCTTCACGATCCACGCCCCGTCCGCCGGGGGTGTGCTGTTCTCCACGACCTTTCCGTTCAGGATTCGGGTGAAGTTCTCCTTGGGATAATTATCGTCGTATCCGACGATCGTGACCTGGTGGTTAGCGTATTCCATGCCGTCGTAGTATTGGGCCCAGGTAGTCGTGTTCATATAGCCCTGGTCGCCGATCGTATCGCCGGGCATGCTCTGGTCCGCCCAGTAACCGATGGAGACGCCGTGACCCCGGGCAAGCTCCGCCTTGATGGCGGCGGTGCCCGCCGCGTTGTACCCCGTCCAGAGCCCCAAGTCGTTCGTTTCACTGGGAGAGGGCAGGTTGTAGCTGTTCTTAAAGCTCAGAACGATGTCGGGGTTGAGATATTGGGCGGTCAGTGGGATGGACCAGTCGTCATAGGGCGCGTATTCCGATTTGCCGAAGGATTCGTGATAGAGGCTCATTTCGGAATTGAAGCACCAATCCTCATAATCCATGTCCTCGGGGATAAGGCCTCCCTGCTGAAAGGCCTTAAACATCATTTGATTCTGGAAGTCGTTCTTATAGTACTCCCTGCGCGCCGCGGCGGCTTCTTCAGATTCATCGGTGTCGTTCAATCGCCAGCCGTTTTTGCCGCGATAGGCGTAGGGCTGCCAGCCGTCGATCTCCTCCAGCTCAGGCTGCGGGCCAAAGCCGGCTGCGAAGAAGCTGGTGCCGTAGGTCGCGCTGCCGCCGATGTTGTAGACGGTGTTGATGTCGGTCTTCTCCGCCTCGCCGGGGTCATAGCCCTCGCCGACCTGTGAGGCGCGAACATGCCCGGTCTGCACCTCTTCCTCGGTGATGGGATGGCGCACGAACCAGCTGATGTACTTCTCGGAAAAATCCACAAGATCATTGACCTCTCCCGCCGGAACGCCGAAGCCGTTGTCGTGCAGAAAGGAAATCTCCGCCGCGGCGGTGATGCCGAACGTCCAGCAGCTGCCGTAGGGACTCTGGTTCTTGACGGGGGTCACGTAGTTTTTCCCCTCAAAATCCCTCAGGTCAAGCTTGTCGGGCAGCTTTTCGGCCGCTTCGATCAATGCCTTTTCAACTTCTTCGGACTGGGGGCCGAAGTCGGCGCCGGGCAATGTGGGCTCGATCATCTGGTTGGTCACCTCAACCTTTTGGTCGGTAGCCTCGGCAAAAGCGCCGACACAGCCGAAAGCGGTCAGCGGCATCACCAGGCACAACAGCATAGCAATCATTTTCTTCATGGGTATTTCTTCCTCCTTTACAACAACCGCCCGGTGTAAGGCCGGGCGAGGTTGTCACTGTTCAGATGGTTTGACGCACCGGCGTCCGCGCAAGCGGGTCGCCGGCAGCGCCGCGCTGGAATCCGAAGGATTCGCGCGGGCTGGTTGCGCCTTCACGGATGTGCAGCGGCGCGACTGCTATCTCAGATGTCTGCCACCGGACTCAAAGGCTGTTGCGGATGGTCCTCGCGCAGGCGAACGAAGTCACGCTGAAGACGATGCCCACGATACCGTCAAGTATGGTGGAGACATTCACGCCATTCGCGAAATCGAGGATCATGGTAACGACCGACAGGATAATCGCGATTATAGAGAGCACATAGGCGGGCATGATCTTGACCGAGTTCTTCCCGCCGATGATCGAAAAGATGCCCAGCAGCAGGTCGACGACGGCCGCGACCAGCACGAAGACGCCCAGGACGAGCATGATTCCCGACATGGTGAGCGCCTCCGCCGCGCCTTCAGCAGCGGGCGCGGCCGTTTCAATGACGCTCTTGCCGAGCATGTTGCCGCCCGAAAGGAAAGCGACGCCCAGACCAATTCCGAAGATACCAAGGATGATGTTCAGCACGCCGAGGATGGTGATCGACTTCTTTGCGTTGTTAAGGCTCATTTTGTTCGTTCCTCCTTTGTGTGGATGTGCTTTCACAATAACACCTTTGTCATTGTGCACCCGTTTCCATTATATCCAAATGAGCAGCGTCAGAAAAGGGACGTTTCAGAAAGACACAACGATTAAGGCGCTTGCGCTTGTATTTTCAATCCATATTCTGTATGCTATTATTAGAGTGTGTTTCTAAAATGCCTGAAGCGCATTTTTGGCGTCTTTGACTGCATTTCTGCGTTGCTTTTCCTTGACTTGCAATCAGTAAGCCTGCGGAAAAGCGCCTTGAAATGCACCCAAATCCACTCGAAACTGCATCTCCCGGCACTTAGAAACACACTCTATGAGAAGGGGGCAGAATCGCCATGACGAAATCCTTCGGAGATACGGTGCGCCGTCTCCGCATTGAAAGCGGGCTTTCCCAGCAGCAGCTGGCGGATCGTCTGCATGTAGGCCGCCCCAGTGTCGCAAACTGGGAGGTGGGCCGCCGCATGCCCGACGTTGCTACGGTTGCCCTGATTGCGGAGACCCTGGGCGTGGATACCGCGGCGCTGCTGGCGGCTGCGGAGGAATCTGACGGAGCGCCCAACGTACTGCTGGTGGACGACAGCCCCATCGTTCTTGAAGGAGGGCTCCCCATTCTGCGCCAGGCACTGCCAGGCGCGAATATCGTCGGCTTTACAAGGCGGCAGGAGGCCGTGGAGTATTTTACGCAGAACCCGGTATCGCTGGCGTTCCTGGACATTGAGCTGGGCAGGAGCAGCGGTCTTGACCTGTGCCGGGAGCTGCTGCGCATCCGCCCGCGCACCAACGTGATCTATCTGACCGGCTATCGGGAATACGCCTTCGACGCCTGGGACACCGGCGCCTGCGGCTTTCTGCTCAAGCCGTTGGACGCGGAGGAGATCCTTCGGCAGATTCCCAAGCTGCGGTATCCCGTGAGGGGGCTGATATGATGTTGGGGTTTGATTTTTGGGCGGCGGCGGAGGCGTCGGCGGTTCTGTTTGGCATATTCGGGTTGATTCTGGTCTTCCTTGCCCGCGACATCGACCGATGGCCCGCGCGCCTGTGCATTGCCATACTGTCCTCGGCCCTTCTCAGCGCGGCGCTCGCCCTGTTGAAACGCGCTGCCGCGCAGAATCAGGTTTCGCATTCCCTGTTTCGGGCGCTGCTCTGTGCCGAGGCGCTGATCACCCCGCTTCCGTCGCTGCTGGTGTTCGCCTATTTCCTCCAATGCTGCGGCGAAAACTACCTCAAAAGCGCGGCCATGCGCATCCAGTGTGCGCTGACGGCGGCGTTGATCGCGGCGCAGTGGCTGGCGCATCTCACCGGCGCGGTCAGCATCACGCCGGACTATGCGACGTGCGCCGGGCGCTGGTCTTATGTGTATGTCGTCATCATTTCGGCGCTCACGGTCAACTGTCTGATCGCTCTGTTTCTGAGACGCAAGAGGGTAACGGGCGCGCAGTTCGTCATGTTTCTGGTTTGCTTTTTCGCCGTGGACGTCATACAGATCATCCTCGTGGAGCTGTACCTGATGGTGGGGCTGGTCAAGCGCTACCTGATGCAGCGGGATGAAGCGGCGCGGCAGAGGACGCGCGCCGCCGTGGCCCAGATGCGGCCGCATTTCATCTACAACACGTTGATGAACGTCTATTACCTCTGCACAAAGGATCCGCCCAAGGCTCAGCGGGTCATACGGGATTTTACCCGCTATCTGCAAAACAACTTCACGGCCATCGCGCAGGAGGACACGATTTCCTTTGAAAAGGAGCTGGAACACACCCGGGCGTATCTCGCGGTGGAGCAAGCATGCTTTGAAGGCCGCCTGTTCGTGGAGTTTGACACGCCGGACACCTTCTTCCGCATACCGCCCCTGACGCTTCAGCCCATCGTGGAAAATGCCGTCAAGCACGGCATGGACCCGGATCTGGAGCCGCTGTACGTCTCTGTTGTCACCCGGGACACGGCTCGGGGCGTGAAGATCACCGTGGAGGACACCGGCCCCGGCTTCGCGCCGACGGACGACGATGAGCCGAACTACGCGCTCAAAAACATCCGAGAGCGGCTGAAAACGATGTGCGGCGGGACGCTGGAAATCGAAGAGCGCGAAGCGGGTGGAACAAGGGTAACAATATTCATACCACAGGATGAGGGAAAATGAATCGTGAGATATTTGAACTGCAACATGACATGAAATCAGATTTCAGCAGAGTTCCTTCTCCGGCGCGTAGCCGTTGGGTGTACCGACCATCCCAATCGTTCCGCCGGTGTAAATGACAAGGATTCTCTTCATTGCCACACCAATCCGCCGGAATAGGTTTCTGTCCCGGCGATCATGGCCAGGATTTGCACGTGCAAGCCTTGAATTCGCGGTACGCTTATGGAGAATCATGAGCCGCCGGTTCAGTTCCCATTCTTCATCAGCATCCAATTCCACTTTGGGGACATATGCGACTTCTTTCCGCCGGACACGTTCGTCGAATCCGACCAGCGCGGCAAACGGTGCAAATATCTTAGCCCTGTTCAGCCGCGTCATAGCAGGGTGTCGCCTGCTGAACAGATCGCCGTCATGAGCCGGTCTGTCGAGGAAAATGATGTTACCGTACCTGGCCATGACAGCGGAGGCAGAAGCCGGGATCGCGTAGGATTGCATGACATCAGACCTCCTTCGATTGTCCTGGGACTACATTTTATGCCCACCAATCTGCTGGCTGCGCTCGATAGCGGTCGCGCCTTCCAGCATGTTTTTCCCCTTGATCAGCGCCTTCGGTGCACTGTATTTGCGCCTGACCTCCAGCAATGTACGCTGTAAACGTGCCTCCCGTTCTCTGGCGGCGTAATCGGTGAAAAAGTCGAGCTGCTCGCCGCCTTCCTGCAAATTGCCTGCAACAACGCCAAGCCTCCGGATTAACAGCCGGTGATCCACCTTTTTATCGAAGGCATACAGCAGGGCATCCAAAATTTCCCGAGTGCTCGATGTATGCGTCCGAAGTCGAACGGAACCCACAACATGGCCCGGGTGCAGTCTGCCATAGTAGTCCAGGGAAACAGGTCCGTCGTAGGAGGGCAATTCTTCAAGCGAAGCCGGGTCAAAGGACACCCAGAACGAAAGCTCCTTTGTCTTGACACCCCTGGTGACCAAATCCAGGGCGAGCTGGTCGATCATCTCAGAATAAACCAGGCGGGCTTCATGCCGGGCGTACTAGAAGAGGGCTGCATCTCTTGATGTTTTCGCATCTTTTTAAGACAGCCCCATTTTCCTCCTTCCTCTACAAATTGACAACTATATCTATTTTACCCAAATTGAAATCGATCTCTATTGATCTTCCGCAATTCTGGATAATCATTAATCATTTTTGTAGCCAATGCAAAGTCGCCGTCATTTGAGAATACATATCTATAGCTATGTATTACTTGAAGCGAATTAACATATTCCACAAAACTGTTATCTACTTCAGTAAAATGATTATGTAAATCTCTATCTCGACTGAAGAATTCTTTGTCTCTCATTATTATAGCAATCTTCAAAAATCTCACCAACACGAGCAAGAGTGAAACCAATGCAGACAATCAGAAGGAGTGACCATCCCAAGGGCCTTGGAAACGGA
>Ga0256404_1008703_pt1 | contig 15055 bp, 11 predicted proteins | sample RumenRJG_01DNA_FD_185990 | JGI IMG/M metagenome (GOLD analysis project Ga0256404, IMG submission 185990) | Bovine rumen microbial communities from Lethbridge, Alberta, Canada - RJG_01 | ecosystem: Host-associated > Mammals > Digestive system > Stomach > Rumen | place: Canada: Alberta | collected...
TTACCGTAAGCGACGAAGAAGCCTTCGAATACGCGAGAGATTTGGCAAAAACCGAAGGCCTTTTGTGCGGTATAAGCAGCGGAGCCGCCCTTTGCGCCGCTTGCAAAATAGCCGCCGACGGCGAGAATAAAGACAAAAATATAGTAGTCGTGTTCCCCGACACAGGCGAAAGATATTTAAGTACCGACCTTTATTCGCTGTAATTTATTTTAAGACGTCGGCGAAGCGAAAGGATATTCGTATTACGCCTTGACGTTTCGGCTACGCTCAACGTGACGATAAGGCAAATAACGAAAAAATCGACGAAAAAGCCCCGAATTTCGGGGCTTTCGCATTATAAGCGGATAGTAATTATTTGAATTTCCATTCGGTAGCTTTTCCGTAGTAAATTCCGAGAGGTTCGTAATGAACTTTGCACGCGGCGAAAAGGCTTGTTTTACCGGTGTAAGTTTCGAGATAGGGGATATGTTGGAAATAGTTGGCGTCGTATTCTCCGTTAGCTACGGCGTCGTTTTGCAAGGTCCAGTCGAGGACGGTGACTTTAAGGTCGTAGCCTTTGTCGGCAAGGAGAGCCTTGACGGAACCGTTAAGAACTTCCGCATGGGGCGTGTCGGACGCGCAGACTTTTATTTCCGTTCCGTTTCCGTTTACGGTAGCGTCTTTGGTTTCTCTCAAATCTATCTGGGTGGAAGAGTCGCAGGTCATCGCGCCCAAGTATTTATTTTTGAAGTAGTCGGACACTTCCGCGGACAGAAGCGCGTTCGTAAGAGCGTCTATTTTCTGTTTGTATGCGGCGTCGTTTGCGTAATCGTTCTTTCTGGCGGCAAGCACGTTGGCTTTGCCGGATACCTGAACGGGGTCGTTTTCGACTTCGGCTCTCTTATCGGCGGATATTTTGCCGGTGTAAGCGGTGTTACAGGGAAGGAGAGCGTAGTCGTAGTCGCCCATGGACGGTACGAGTAAGTTCTCGGCGACCAAAGTAACTTTGACGGTACCCGCCTTGTTTACCCACGATTTGCTCGCTTCGGATATGTTCAGTTTGCCGTCGTCGGTTACGGGATAGTTTTTGCCTTCGGCTTCTTTCGAGATTACGCCTTTCGCTTCGAGAAGTTGGAAAGCGCGGACGGCGTTGGATTCGTCGTCGCAGATTTCGAAAGTAATCGCTTTTGAATTTTTACACGCGGCAAGAGCGAACACGGAAAAAACACATACGACGCACAGCGTCAGGACGAGAAGGGCAGAGGTTAGTTTTTTCATTTTAATATTCTCCTTTTGTCGATTTTTTTGGCAAGTTTAAGTCCTAATTCCTGTATGAGTTGGACGATGACTACGACTACGGCAATGAGTATCCAAAAGACGGATTGTTTTAGATAATCTCCCGTATGTCTGGTGTAGTAGGTGTATATTCCCGAAATAAGTCCGCCCGCGCCTATATTGTACGCAAACGAAGTGTAGCCTATTATGCTTACCGCGACTACCGCCGCGCCCGTAACGAGCGACGCTTTGGATTCGGGGAGTAAAACTTTGGTTATTAACTGGAAATCGGTCGCGCCGAGGGAACGAACGGCTTCTATTTCGCCGGCGGGTACTTCGGCAAGCGACTGTTCGACCATTCTCGAAACGAAACCGAACGCGCAAACGGTAAGGGGAATAAGGATAGTGTACCATTCTCCCGTGCCGGTGCCGAACCAGGCTCGCGACCAGGGTATACACAGCACGATTATTATAAGGCAGGGGACGGAACGCAGTATGTTCACGATAAGTCCCACTATTGCGTTAAGCCACTTGCAGGGTTTAAGTCCGTTTTTGCTCGTCACGTTGAGAAGAATTCCGCAAGGAAGACCGAAGAGGTAGGCAAGAGCCGTCGAAAGGACGGTCATAAGCAGAGTTTCTCCGCTAAGTAAAAGAATATCAGCAAAAGTCATCGCTGTCCACCTCCTCGAATTTTACGCCGTTTTCGTTAAGATAAGCGGAAAGTTTTTCTATATCTTCGTCGTAATACGGCAGTCTGAATATCGTCTGTCCGTAGATTTTATCGTTTATTACTTTCGTCTCCGCGTAGATTATGGACAGAAGAATATTACATTCCTGTATGATATTCGTTATTATGGGTTTGTCGGTAGACCCGTCGAAAACGAGCTTAACGAACTTCTCTCCCCTGAAGCCCGCGTTTATTTTGCCGGCATAGATAAGTTTTTTCGCAATAGGCTCTTTGGGTGACAAAAATACGTCTTGCAGATACCCTTGCGTCACTATTTCGGAGTGGTCTATTATAGCTACCTTGTTGCAGACGGCTTCGATTACCGACATCTGATGAGATATTATTACTATCGTAAGACCGAGTTTTTTGTTGAGTTCTTTAAGTAATTCCAATATGGATTTCGTCGTTTCCGGGTCGAGAGCGCTCGTCGCTTCGTCGCATAAAAGGATTTTCGGATTAGTCATAAGAGCGCGGGCGATAGCCACTCTCTGTTGCTGTCCGCCCGACAGCTGCGACGGATAGGCGTCGAGTTTGTCGCCGAGTCCCACCGTCTCCAAAAGTTCTTTCGCGCGTGCTTTTCTTTCGGCGTCTTTATGCAGTTCTCCCGCGAGTTCTACGTTTTTCAGTACGCTCCGTTGTTGCAACAGGTTAAACTGTTGAAAAATCATCGACACGCTTTTGCGTATTTCACGCAGCCTTTTTTTGTCGGCGGAAGTGAGGTCTTCGCCGTCGATGAGAATTTTGCCGCAGGTGGGGCGTTCGAGTAAGTTTATGCACCTGACGAGCGTAGATTTTCCCGCCCCCGACAGACCTATTATTCCGTAGATATCGCCGTCTTCGATTTTAAGATTGACGTCGTGCAGGGCGACGAATCGTTCTTTCGCTCCGCCGTAGGCTTTGCTTAGATTCCGTATCTCTATCATATAATCTCCTTTACGTTATTCATAAAAAAAGCAGTAAGTCCGTAAACTTACTGCTCCTTACCGTCTGAAAAAAGGGAATAGGCTTACGACTTTTCGGCAATACGAAAATTACACATGACACCCATCATGCGCATAATCATATTCATAGCCATAGTAGAACCGAAATTTGTCATAAACTTCTCCTTGCTCTCAAAGTGTATCATTAAGAAATACGCCTTGTCAACGACTTGACGCCACTAAAAGAAATTTTTACCTATTATTTACCGTAATCGTCAAAAAGACTTTTTTCTTTCGGAATCAGTCTAAATCTATGTTTTGCGCAAGAAAAGAATCATCGTCCAAAAATTCGCTCGGCGTAATACCGAGACCGTTCGACAACATAATAACGGTTTTTAACGAAACTCCGTTCGTACGCCTTTGCATAATGCTTTTTATCGTCGGAAAAGGAACTCCGCTGAGCTGGGATAGTCTGTATTGCGAAATTTTTCGTTCTTCGAGATATTTGCACAACCTGTCGGCGACGACGTTATTTATTGTTTTCATACTTAACATTTTAATATACCAAATATATAAGATAGGACGGCGTATCATTCTTTGGGTTGACATATCGTCTTATATGTGTTAACATTAGGATTATACATAATCCCAAATATTATACTGGAGGCTCAAAATGAAAAAAAGGGTATTTCAAATAGTGACGTTAGCTGTGTTCGTGATACTTCTGAGTGTGACGCTATGCGCGTGTTCGCTACTCGGTAGCGGTTCCAAAGATAAAGACAAAGACGGAAATGTCGATAAAAAACTATCCGGAATATTCCCGACGACGGAAACGCCTAAATGGAGTTCGGCGTCCGGTGAAATTTTCGAATACAGAGAAGAATCCGACGCAGATACGGGCAGTCAAAAAATTATAGTCACCGGATTGAAGAAAAAGACGGAAAAACAAGTAGTGATACCCGACGGCGTAAACGAGATAGCCGAAAATGCTTTCACCGGGTGTAATAATATTATAAGTCTTGTAATATCGGATACCGTGACGAGTATAGGAAGAGCCGCATTCTACGAGTGTACGGGACTTATCGGAGTGTCCGTAGGCAAGAACGTATCGAATATAGGCGACGAAGCCTTCGGCGGATGTTATAAGCTCGTTGAAGTATATAATAAGTCGTCCCTCGATATTATGGCGAGAAGCGGAGATAACGGAAATATAGGGTATTACGCGAAGAACGTGTATGACAAAGCGGACCTAACGAGACTTGACGTAGACAATAACAATTATATAAGTTATATAGACGGCGACAAAAAGACTCTTATGGGGTATTCCGGCACGGAGACCGAACTTGCTTTGCCCGACGGAGTGACCGATATCTATCATTACGCATTTGCTTTCAACGGTTCCGTCAAGAAAGTGACTATGAGTAAGGACGTTATTATGACGGGAGACGGTGTGTTTACCGGTTGCACCGCTCTTAAATACGTAGAGTTCAGCGGAAAAATAAAGAAAATCAGCCGTGGCGCATTCTATGGGTGTACCGCCCTTAACGGCATAGCGATACCGGAGACCGTGACGAGCGTCGGCGAATATGCTTTCGCTTTATGTACCTCTCTGACGAGAGTTATTGTCGGAACAAACGTAAAGAAAATAGAGGAAGCCGCTTTTTATAATTGTTACAAACTCGTAGAGGTATATAACAAATCCTCTCTCGATATCAAGGCGGCAGCCGCAAGCGACAACGAGCCGAGCAGCACGGTTGGCGATAACGTAGGTTACGGCGACATAGGAAAATACGTTAAATACGTGTACAAAGAAAGCGGCAAGAGCAGACTTGCTACCGACGAAAAAGGTTTTGTCGTTTATGCCGACGGAATAAACAAGATACTCGTCAATTATATCGGAGAAGAAACCGCTCCCACTTTGCTGTCCGAAGTTACGGAAATAAACGATTACGCATTCTACGATTGCGATAAGATTACCGAAATAAAGATTCCGAGCGGTGTGACGAGTATCGGGAAATCCGCCTTTTTAGGATGCGACGAACTTACCGAAGTAACCATTCCTGCCGAAACGACGAGCATAGGAAGAGACGGAATTTTAAGAGATTGTCCTAAATTAGCCAAGGTTTCACTTCCGACGTCGGCTATAAAGGCGTTGAACGGAGCAAGAGTAAAGAAAGTAGTCGTTACGAGCGGAGAGACGATACCGGAAATGGCATTTTCTGGACTGAAAGAAATGACGGAAATAATTCTCCCAGCCGGCTTGAAGGTCATAGGCGACGGGGCTTTTTACGGCTGTACCGGCTTGACCGACGTAATTATTCCCGATACCGTGACGGGCATAGGCGACGGGGCTTTTTACGACTGTACCGGCTTGACCGACGTAATTATTCCCGATACCGTGATGGTCATAGGCTCCGCTGCGTTCGCAGGCTGTGAAGGAATGAAAGCCTTATATTATAAAGGGACGGCTGAACAGTGGAATAAAATAACGGTGTCAGGAGAAATCGGCACAGAAGCGAAACGTTACTTCTATTCGGAGACCGCTCCGACTAAAGAAGGAAATTATTGGCGCTACTTCGACGGTAAAGTTTTCGTTTGGGAAACGGTACACATTCATTCTTTCGGCGAATGGACGGAGAAGACGCCCGCTACCTGCGTGACGGATAAAGTAGAACGCAGAGAGTGTCTCTCTTGCGGCGTGGAGCAGACGAGAACGGTAGAAAAAACCGCGTTGGGACACGAGTTGGAACGACACGAAGCGCAAGTGCCCACTTGCACCGAAGTAGGGTGGGACGAGTATGAAACCTGTACCCGTGGCGGGTGTGACTATACTACAAGAAAAGAAAAACCGGCATTGGGACACGACTACGATGAGAACGATATTTGCAGAAGATGTAGAGAAGAAAAACAAACGGACGTGAGCAAGTTTACGTTTGAATACGATGCAGAACAAGGCGGATATACCATTATAGGATATGCCGGAGAAGAAGCAGATGTAATTATTCCCAAAAAGTACAATGACGGAACGAATGGCGTAAAGGATGTCAAAGCGATAGCTAATCATGTTTTCAATAACAAAGTTGGACTAATCAGTGTAAAAATTCTTGACAACGTGACGAGTATCGGTGCAAATGCGTTCAGTGGTTGCGTCAGTCTTACAGACGTTCACTATAACGGAACGAAAGAACAATGGAACGAAATAACGAAAGCCGAAGATATAGGATTTAACGACGGAGTTACGAGGACGATTCATTGCACCGACGGAACTATAGTAATAGGCGACGTTAGCGGTGGCGGAAGCGAAGAAGCGGTAGGCGAATAACGCCGTCGATTGAATAAAATCTACAAAAAAGCCCCGAATTTGTCGGGGCTTTTGCATTTAGTAATTTATAGAAAAGTCTTGCAAGCAAACCTTTTCTCCGTGTTTCAGAATAGAAAAGTGGCAATAATGCCGGAAATCTATTTTAGAAAAGGTTTAATGACATCAGAAAGCGTTGTTTTGCGTATAACTTTATTGACAAAAAGTCGAAAGTTATATAAAAAAGCCCCGAATTCGTCGGGGCTTTGATATTGTAGGTACAGTTTTTTTAGTAAGCGAATTTTTCGTCGAAGTATTTTTCGAGGTCGGCTATCGGCATTCTGACCTGTTCCATCGTGTCTCTGTCGCGGACGGTTACGGTATCGTTTTCGAGAGTGTCGAAGTCTATCGTTACGCAGTAAGGAGTGCCGGCTTCGTCCTGACGGCGGTAGCGTTTTCCTATGCTGCCCGCTTCGTCGTAGTTGCAGACGAATTTTTTGGAAAGGGACTTGAAGAGTTCGTCGGCTTTTTCTCCGAGCTTTTTCTGCAAGGGAAGTACCGCGATTTTAATAGGAGCGAGCGCGGGGTGCAGGTGCATTACCACACGGGTGTCGCCGCCTTCGAGAGTCTGTTCTTCGTAAGCGTTGCAGAGTACGGCAAGGACCATACGTTCTACGCCGAGCGACGGTTCGATGACGTAGGGTACGTACTTCTCGTTGGTCGCGGGGTCGGTGTATTCGAGACTCTTTCCGCTGACTTTCATGTGAGCGTTGAGGTCGTAATCGGTTCTGTCCGCTACGCCCCAAAGTTCTCCCCACCCGAAGGGGAATTTATATTCGAAGTCGGTAGTCGCGTTACTGTAGAAGCAGAGTTCTTCGGGGTCGTGATCTCTTAATTTCAATCTTTCTTCCTTTATTCCGAGACCGAGAAGCCATTCTTTGCAGAAGTTTTTCCAATAAGCGAACCATTCGAGGTCGGTGCCGGGTTTGCAGAAGAATTCGAGTTCCATCTGTTCGAACTCTCTCACGCGGAAAATAAAGTTTCCGGGAGTGATTTCGTTACGGAAGCTCTTACCGATTTGTCCTATACCGAACGGAACTTTACTTCTCGTGGAACGCTGAACGTTAAGGAAGTTGACGAAAATCCCCTGCGCGGTTTCGGGGCGGAGATAAAGGGTGCTTACCGAGTCTTCGGTTACGCCCTGAAAAGTTTTGAACATAAGATTAAACTGTCTTACGCCGGTAAAATTGCTGTTGCCGCAGATAGGGCATTTGATTTTGTGTTCGGCGATGTAGTTTTCCATCTGTTCGTTCGTCCAACCGGCAAGATTGACTTCGAGACCGTTTTTTGCGGCGTAATCTTCGATAAGATTATCGGCTCTGTGACGGGATTTGCAGGATTTGCAATCCATAAGGGGGTCGGAAAAACCGCCCACGTGACCGCTTGCCACCCAAACGTTGGGGTTCATAAGAATAGCGCAGTCGAGACCTACGTTATATTCGTTCTCCTGAACGAATTTTTTCCACCAAGCCTTTTTTATATTGTTTTTGAGTTCGACGCCGAGAGGACCGTAGTCCCAGGTGTTTGCGAGTCCGCCGTAAATTTCGCTTCCGGGGAATACGAAACCTCTGTTTTTGCACAGCGCGACGAGTTTGTCCATAGTAAGTTCTGCCATAATAACTCCTTGAAAAATAACGATTTTTAATCGGTTTTTACTGATGATTATAATAATAATAAATATTATTAACCGAAAAGTCAAACGTTCATAAAACGATTTGCGTAAGAATAGTATATTGATATGAGAAAGAACAACATATTTTTACACGTCGTCACCAACGTTATTATAGTGGCGGTACTTGTAGGACTGTATTTTGCCTGCGTACCCGATACGGCAGCCGCCGACGTTTCCGCTCCGATATACAAAAACTCCGCCGCGGAAAACAAAGTCGCTATTATGTTCAACGTGTATCAGGGGACGGAGTACGTCGAACAAATTCTGGATACGCTCGATAAATACGGCGTGAAAGCCACGTTTTTTTTAGGGGGATGTTGGGCGGAGAAAAACGTCGATACCGTCAAAAAAATATACGAAAAAAACGAACTCGGAAACCACGGATATTTGCACCTCGACCACGCGAAAATAAGCAAGAACCAAAACAGGGAAGAGATAGCCCTTTGTTCTCGACTGATAGGTAAAATAACGGGCAAAGAACCCACCCTTTTCGCCCCGCCGTCGGGGAGTATAGGACAGAATATGCTCGACGTATGCGACGAGCTCGGAGTAAAGGTTATTATGTGGTCGAAAGACACTATCGATTGGCGTGATAAAGACTACGAAGTGATTACCAAAAGAGCTACTAAGGATATCCAAAGCGGCGATATGGTACTTATGCACCCTACCGAACAAACGGTAAAAGCATTGCCGCACATTCTCGATTATTATAAAGAAAAAGGACTGGAAGCCGTCACCGTATCCGAGCTTGTAGCTAATATGAATACCATATAGTCTGCTGAGTTTATCCGACCAATCGTTATGCGGGATTTTTCCGCAGTCGCAAGACTTCGTGCGAAAAAAATCTTTATCCGCATAAGTCGGACTCATAAGGAAGCAAGACAGTCCGTCTTGCTTTTTCCTATTCTTACAAGTTAATTCAAGCAATTAGTCTGTTAAGAAAAACCGACTTTGTTAAGTTTGGATAAGGGGGAACATTATGAGGAAAGGGGTTTATTAAGGGGGCTTGGAGCGATGCTCCCTTAATTATATATTCATTTTATCATTGTGAAAATAAAAGCCGTGTTCGGTCGAGCCTGACTTCGCAGCTTGCGGTTCGTGTGGTTCTTTGCTACTTTCTTTTCACACCGAAAAGAAAGTAAGTAACTACTTGAAAAAGTTTCTTTCAAACTTGCGTTTTTTCTTTGCTAATGATATACTATCTAAAAATATTATACTAAGGAATATATCCACATGAATCTGAAAAAGCTCGAAGCGTACGGTTTTAAGTCGTTCGCCGACAAACTTACTCTCGAATTCAATACCGGCGTCACCTGTATCGTCGGTCCTAACGGCTGCGGCAAAAGCAACGTAAGCGACGCGATAAGGTGGGTTTTGGGGGAGCAGAGTCCTAAGAATCTTCGCGGTAAAAGTATGCAGGAAGTTATCTTCAACGGCACCGCCAACCGTAAAGCGTTGGGATACTGCGAAGTTTCGCTTTATTTCGACAACACGGACAGAACTTACGCTCTCGACGCAGACGAAGTGATAATAAAACGTAAATTGTTCCGTTCGGGCGACAGCGAATATTACATAAACAACCAAACCGCGCGTCTCAGAGATATTCTCGATTTGTTCAGAGATACGGGTATCGGCAAGGACGGATATTCGGTAATAGGACAGGGCAAGATAGACGGTTTCCTTTCGGCAAAGCCCGAAGACAGAAGACAGATATTCGAAGAAGCCGCGGGAATAAGCAAGTACAAAGCCAAAAGAATAGAAAGTCAGCGTAAGCTCGACCGTACCAACGATAACCTTTTGAGAATAAAGGACAAATTAGACGTGTACGAAACGAGAATGGCGCCTCTCGAAAAGCAGTCGCAGGAAGCGTTGCGCGCGAGAGAACTCCGCGAAAGACTGAAAATCGCCGAAGTCAACCACTTCATTTACCTCACCGAACACAACGAAGAAGAACGTAGCGCCGTAAGTCAGCGGCTCGAAAAGGTGACCAAGAGTCTAACCGAAGCCGAGAGAGAACAAGCGGTCCTTGCCGAGGAGTACGCTTACGTTCAGGAAAAGGTTCACACGTCCGACGACGAATACAAACGCCTTACCGACGAAAAGCTCAATCTTAGCATCGCTTTAAGCAAAAAGGACGGACAAAACAAATTAAAGGCGCAGGAACTCGAAAACACGAGAAAGAATCTCGAACGTCTTAAAGCGGAAGTTTCCGAAAAGAACGCCGCCGTATCCAACCATACCGCGAGCCGGGAAGCCAACCAAAAGGAACAGCAGCAGACCATATTAAAAATCGTCGAAAACAAAAAAGCCGAAGAAGATATTACGGAAAAATTAAAGGAAGCGGAAACCGACGTCGAAAAACAGCGTAAAGAAATCGACGTAACCAACGAAATGCTTCTTTCCAGCGCGGATATGTGGGGGCAGATAAACGGCGGTCTTTCCAAAATCAAGACCGAAATCGCCCTTATGGAAAAGAACGTCGAAGACTACGAAAATTCCGTCGACGACAAGTCGAGAGAACTGAAAGACGTCAGAAAAAGACTTGCCGACACCTTGGCGGAATACGACAGACTCACCGCCGACAGAGCGGAAAAGAAAGATATAAAACTCGATATTGACAAACAGTACGGTCAGAAATTCGCCGCGAACGAAGATTCGGTGGACAGATATAACGAATTAAGAGACACCGTTGCGAAACTTACGAGTAAGGTAGAATATCTCGAAGCGAGCAAGAACAGTTACGGTTCTTACGACGCGGCGGTAAGGTTCCTTATGAGCAGAAGAGAAGACTTCATTAAGGACAAAATTTTGGGAGTAGTGGGAAGCGCGATTTCCACGCCGGCAAAATTTGCCACCGCGATAGAAGTAGCACTCGGCGGAAACATCAACAATATGATTACCGCAGACCAGAAAGACACGAGTTTTCTTATAGATTTTCTTAACAATAACAGGGGCGGCAGGGGAACGTTTATGCCCCTTACCGCGATGCGTCCGAGACCGCTCGAAGACGAATACCTCGAGGCGTTGGAAGAAGACGGCTGTTTCGGCGTGGCGGCGGACTTGGTTAAGTACGACCGTCGTTTCCGTCCCGCGATAGAGACCTTACTCGGAAGAGTAGTGGTAGTCGACACGAAAGACACCGCTATCGAAATGTCGAGACGGTTCAGAAACGCATTCAGAATAGTCACTCTCGACGGGGCGCATTACGCCGTCAACGGTACCGTAAGCGGCGGACGAAAAGAAGGAGCCGATTCGAGAATAATGAGCGTCGAAGCAGACCTTGCCGACGCGAAGAGAAATCTCGCCAACAACAAACAGATTATGGAAGTTCTCGCGCAGGACATTTCCGAAGCGAAAAAAGAACTTCAAAAAATGGAAGACACGAGCAGCGTCCTCGAAAACATAATATCGAAACTCGACAAAGAACTCACCGTTTGCGAACAGAAAAAAGAGTATATGCAACGGGAAGAAGAGCGTCTTAACGGGGAAGTCGAACGCCTTAAAAAGTTGATTTCCGACGCGAAGAGCGAAATCGCCGTCAACGAAAATCTCTATTCCATAGAGAGTAAGAAGATGGACAATACGTCGGGAGAAAGGGTCAACACGAACGACCTTCTCGATAAACTCGCCGTATCTTTAAGGCAAAAGGAAGAAAAACGCAACGCAATATCAACCGAAAGGATAGAAATAATCGCGAGCGGAAAGCAGTTGGAAGAAAAACTTACTTCCATAGAGCGGAGCATAGACATATCCGCCGAAACGATAACGAGACTGAACAGAGAAATTCTCGACGCGGGCGTGCAGATAAATATCCTTACCACCGACGAAGCGAGAATCGTAGCGGAGCTTGAAAGACTTGCGAGCGAAATGGCGGACAACGAAGAGCTTGCCGCAATTCAGAAAGAAATAGAGAAGATAGAAGCCTTCAAGACCGAACTTTCGGTAAAACAGGAAACGCTCCGAAGGAACGAACAGAAAAACAGCGAAGTCATATCTTCCCTTTCCGCGACCAAAGCGAAAGCCGAAGCCGCGCTCGAAAGGATAGAGAGCGATATAAAACTTGCCGGGGAGAGAGTTCAGGAAGATTACGGAATGGACTACGAAGCCGCGTTGGAACTTAAAGACTACGAATTTGACGACGCGAAAGGGGTTCAGCTCGCTAAACAGCTCCGTAAAGATTTGAACTCTATGGGAGAAATCAACGAAAAGGCGATAGAAGACCTCGCCTCCATGAGCGCGGAGTACGGAGAACTGAAAATTCACTTCGACGACATTACCGAAGCGAAAGAGTCGCTCGAAGAAACGATACGCGACCTTACCGTCAAGATGGAAACAAATTTCAGCGAAAGTTTCGAGAAGATAAAAATAAACTTCGCAGAAGTCTTCACCGAACTTTTCGACGGCGGACGCGGAATGTTGGACCTCGATATAGAAAGAGGACAGAGCGTACTCGACGCAGGTATTATTATAGCCGCCGAACCGCCGGGAAAACGTTTGCAGAATATAGACTTACTTAGCGGCGGCGAAAGAGCGATGACGGCGATAGCCCTTATATTCGCAATAATAAAACTTCATCCGATGCCTTTCTGCGTGTTGGACGAAGTGGACGCGCCTTTGGACGATAACAACGCCGATACCTACGCCAAGTATCTTAAAAAGTTTTCGCAGAAGACGCAGTTTATTATAGTTTCGCATAGAAAACCGACGATGGAACTTGCCGACGAACTGTACGGTATCACGATGCAGGAAAAAGGCGTATCCAAGTTCTTCTCGGTTAAATTAAGCGACGCCCTTAAAATGGCAAAGGAGTAATAAATGGGATTTTTCGATAAGATAAAACAAGGATTAAGGAAAACCAAGGACAGCATATCGAAAAAGATTTTCGAAGCGTTCAAGGCGAAAGAACTTAACGACGAATTTTACGAAGAGTTGGAGACCGCTCTTATTACTTCCGATATGGGGGTAACCGCGACCGAACAGATAATAGAAGACCTGAAACAGGTGCTGTTCGAAAAGAAAATCACTTCGCCCGAAAAAGCGAAACGGGAACTTAAAGATATTCTCGTGCAGAGTATAGACTTCGAGATTCCCGAATACACTTATCCGCTCGTAATTCTGGTGGCGGGAATAAACGGCGTAGGCAAGACCACCGCCGTAGGAAAACTCGCCAATTACTTCAAAAGTATCGGCAAGTCGGTGGTTATTGCGGCGGCGGACACTTTCCGCGCGGCGGCGAGCGAACAGTTGGAAGTTTGGGCGGAAAGAGCGGGCGTGAGAATTATAAAACATTCCGAAGGCAGCGACCCCGCGGCTGTCGTTTTCGACGCGATAGCGAGTCAGAAAGCAAAAAACACCGACGTCATTTTGGTGGACACGGCGGGCAGACTTCACAATAAAAAGAACCTTATGGAAGAGTTGAAGAAAATCAACAGGGTTATTGAACGGGAACTTCCCGACTGCGACCGGAGGAACTATATCGTTCTCGACGCGACGACGGGACAAAACGCGATAGCGCAGGTTGAGATTTTCGACGAAGCCATAGACATAGACGGTATCATTCTTACCAAGTTGGACGGTACGGCAAAAGGGGGCGTGGTTATGGCGATAGCCGCCGAATACGAAATGCCGGTAGTTTACGTGGGAGTGGGGGAAAAGATAGACGACTTACTTCCCTTTAATCCCGAAGAATTCGTCGACGCAGTTTTGGATTAAATAAGTTTACGAAGATTATCGAAAGGTCCGCGTTTTATCCGCGGACTTTTTTTATACTTATATATAAATATAATATATAAAAAATATACAATAATATAATTGCCGCGAAATGGTTTCCGCAAAACCATGATATTGACGAAATACGTTTTGTATTGTAGACTTATGGTAACACATTCAATCGGAGAGAAAAAATGAAACGAAAATCTGTTGCTTTGTTTACCCTTATAGCTTTCGTCGTTACCATGAGTATTTTGGTTTTTTCCGCCTGTGACGGTGCAACAAAGGAAGGAAAAGGGGCAAAGTTACTCTTTTTCGACGATTTCGATACGCTTAATACGGAAGTTTGGAACGTGTACACCGCAAAAACGGAAACAGACGAAGGTTGGGGACCCGAAGACGGAATTCGCAGGGGAGGTTTTTGGGATAAGAAGCAGGTTTTCACCGAGGACGGGAATCTCGTAATCCGTACCGAAATAAGGGACGGCGTCGCGTATACGGGAGCAATCGACAGCGATAACAAGTTGGAAATGCACTACGGATATTACGAAGTCCGCTGCAAAGTGCCGCAAGCGCCGGGTATCTGGTCGGCGTTTTGGATTTTTTGCGACGAAATGGGGGCTCATTCCAAAGACCCCGATATAAGCGGAACGGAAATAGATATATTCGAATCGCCTTTCTACGGCGCGAAAGAACCTGCTTTTCAATCGGCAATCCATATCGGCGATTACGTCACGAGCAACGCTTTGGCTACGGGCGGCCCCAATTATTTGAAGAAAGAAAATATAAGCAGCGGAGCGAGCGATATATACGACGGAGAATATCATTTGTTCGGACTCGACTGGCAGGAAAGTTATTACAGGTTTTACGTTGACGGAATTTTACATTACGAAATAACGACCGCCGACGTGAAAATTTCGAATAAGGACAGTTTCCTTTTTCTCTCGTGCGAAATCGGCGGTTCCGACGGTAAGATAGGAGAAACGCCGTGGGCTGTTTCGGTCGCGCTTTTGGGCGGCAGCGAGTACAGGTTTGCCGAAAAATATTCCCCCGTCGACTTTTTGGTGGACTACGTCAAAGTGTACGACGTAATGCCCGTATAATCGATAATAATATTTTTCACGAAAAAGAACCTAATCTTCCACGCCCTTGCGCGTATAATGTCTAATAACACCACAATATGTAGTAGCGTGTAAAAAAACGGATACAATTAAAAATTTTTTTAGAAAATATAGAAAAATTTAGTTGACTTATTTTTTTAGTTGTATTATTATAATGAGGCTGTCGCAAGAAGGCAGCGCAAACGTACCTTTACAACTGAACGGAAAGTAAAAAGAAAACGAAATAAACCAAGTTAATTTTTTTGAGAAAAATAAAAAACTTGATAACTACAAAGCTTAGCAAGTAAAGTTATT
>Ga0256404_1008704_pt1 | contig 15049 bp, 17 predicted proteins | sample RumenRJG_01DNA_FD_185990 | JGI IMG/M metagenome (GOLD analysis project Ga0256404, IMG submission 185990) | Bovine rumen microbial communities from Lethbridge, Alberta, Canada - RJG_01 | ecosystem: Host-associated > Mammals > Digestive system > Stomach > Rumen | place: Canada: Alberta | collected...
AATATGTTGATAAACTATCGCCCAAACGCCGTGGCCGCTGTAGGCCAGTATGATGCCGATAATGGCAGCGATCACTGTTCCGCTCAACGTTGCGTAAAAGAAGCGTTTGAACATCATGTTGCGCGAAACATACGCCTGCTGAACGTTTTTCAGACCCGATACGATTATCGTGATGCCTAACACTCGTATTATTGACGTAAGCTCGGGTTTGTTATAGAATTTGGCGATAAACGGCGCAGCGATGAACAGAAGCGTATAAAGCATAATGCAGAATACAACGTTGAAATAAAACACCGTTGAAAAGTCAGTATCATCGGCATTCTTTTTCTGTATAAGCGCGTTGCCGAGGCCGCTGTCAACGAAAACACTGATTATCGATATAAATACAGTTGACAGAGCGACCGTTCCATAAATCGAAGGATCAAGCAGCCTTGCCAGGATGATGGAAACAACGAATTCAACACCCTTTGCTCCCATGCGCTCAAAGAAACGCCAGAACAAATTGTTCATCACCTTATGGCTGCCTATTTTATTGTTTGTATTGTTTGTCATTTACACCGTTCCGATATTAATTATTCAGTGGGTCGACCGTGCTTCGGCGCATATTCTTCGCCGAGTCTGCATTCAGCGGAAGTACGGCAAGGCGTAGCAGCGCTGATGCGGTCGTTTTCAATACAGCCGCTGTGTGGTCCAGCCCTTAACGATTACAGCGGAATATTCCCGTGAAACTCACGCTTTGAAGCTTTATATTTGAAACACGTTTCGGTTGTTTCAAGTATTTTCAGGACGACATCCCGTGTGTGTTCAGGCTCAATAAGGTCATCAACATATCCCATATGCAGCGCTTCATCGGGATTTAAGAAGCGTTCACAATACTCATCGTAACACTTAGAGCGCTCTTGCGGAGTTTCCTTTCTGAACAAAACATCGATCGCAGCTTCCGCGCCCATAACCGCCAGCTCAACATCAGGCCATGCCAAAACGAAATCTGCTCCCAGTTCTTTGCTGCACATGGCAAGGAACGCACCGCCATAGCCCTTGCGTATAACGACCGTTACCTTTAAAACGCGCGATTCTGCGTAAGCATACAGCATTTTTGCGCCATGTCTTATTATGCCTCTATGTTCCTGATCGGAACCCGGCAAAAAGCCCGGCACGTCAACCAAAGTCAGAATAGGAATGTTGAACGAATCGCAAAGCCTAATAAATCTTGCTGCCTTGTCCGCCGCATCAATGTCAATACAGCCTGCAAGCTTTGACGACTGGTTGGCAACAATACCGATCGTATGCCCGCCGATTTTAGCAAGCATAGTTATAATATTTGCCGCATAATCGGGCTTTATCTCATACACCGAATCGGTATCGACTATTGTTTCGATGATCCTATGCACATCAAAACTTCTTCTCTTCGTTTTGGGAAAATACTTTTCAATATTTGATTTTATTGCTTCATCAAAACTGAAAGCAGAATCCACCTTCGGCGCGGATTGGTAATTATCCGGCAGGTACGAGAGCAGCTTTTTGATGCTTTGTATGCACTCGCTGTCGTTGCTTACAACAACATCGGCCATGCCGCTTATTGTAGCATGTACATGCGCTCCGCCAAGCGCCTCCATCGAAATCACTTCCCCGATAGCTTCTTGAACAACCTTGGGACCGGTGATAAACATTGAGGCTTCTTTGTTCACCATTATTATGAAATCCGTAAGAGCCGGCGAATAAGATGCGCCGCCTGCACAGCTTCCCATAATAGCTGAAATCTGCGGGATCTTTCCGGAGGCCTGAACGTTGTTATAGAATATGTGTCCATGGCCGGACAGGCTCTGGATACCCTCTTGGATCCTTGCTCCGCTTGAGTCGATCAAGCCGATAATCGGAACCTGAAGCTGCATGGCCTTTTGCTGGAGATCAACGATCTTCTTTGCGTTCGTTTCGCTAATAGAACCGCCGAGAACTGTAAAATCCTGAGCAAACACGCAGACCGTTCTTCCATCTATACTGCCGATGCCGGTTATTACACCATCGCCTTCGTGCCGTTTGGAATCCATGCCGAAATAATTACAGCGGTGTTCAATCAGCATATTGGTTTCAACAAATGAACCTTCATCAACCAGCAGGTTGATTCGCTCCCACGCTGTAAGCTTTCCCTTTTCATGCTGTTTATCCTGCCCCTTAAAACAATGGGCAGTATCTTTTCTATTCCGAAGGTTAATTATATCTTCTTCACTGCGTAGCAAAACGGAGTCCCCCTATTTACACTTTATTGTGATTTTTGAATTCTTCTATGAGGTTTGCCAATGCTACTACTTTATCTGCACGCTTTCTCATAGGAGGCCCGATCATCTTGCCGTCAAGAACAGCGATACTCCCACCGGATTTTAAGGTTTCCCTAACAGCCTCAACTACTCTGCGAGCATAAACCACCTCGTCCTCCGAGGGACTGAAAACCTCATTTGCCCAAGGAATTTGACGCGGATTTACAAGCAAGTTGCCGGCAAAACCCATGCTTGCGGAGATCCCCTCTTCGTGCCTGTAGCCCGCTTCATTCTGCAAATCAAGATACGGGGTATCTATAGGAATAATGCCATGCTTTCTTGCCACCTGAACGAGCAAAGCTCTCGGAACATCGAATGCGACCGGGGGTTCGGTGTGCACGCCCCAAATGCTGTCTAAATAATCTTCACCTCCGAAAGTCAGTGCAATTATCCTGTCAGAAGACATAGCTATCTCATCAAGATTCACTATTGCCCCGGCGGTTTCGATAAGCGGTGTAAACTTAATAGAACCGCTTTTCAAGTTATATTGGGTTTCCTTTTCCGATACAAGCTTGTCAAATGCTCTCATATCATCTGCATTATTGACCTTAGGAGGCATTATCCCCAAAATCCCGCAACATTGCAGCAGTTCTAAATCTTTCATTAAAGATGTGGTTCCGAGCTCATTTACGCGCAAGAAAACCTGTCTGCCGTTTAGTGCTCCGCTCTCAAGAACCCGGCGAACATTTTCTCTTCCTTCTTCCTCTTTTTCAAGCGGACACGAATCTTCAAAGTCAAAGATTATTGCATCAGCATCGGATTCGATCGCTTTAGTAATGAATTTAGAATTATATGCCGGAACATAGAGCATACTTCTCAATAAGTAGTTCATAGATCATTCTCCCTTTTTTTAACGAGTACTTTCCTGCGGAAGCGGATAACATCCACACCGTTCTGATTATAGCCTATGGTTTCAACATATACAATGCCGCGATCGGGCTTGCTCTTTGACTCTCGCTTATCAAGCACCGTGGTTCGCGCATAAAGAGTATCGCCGATAAAGGTCGGAGCGAGATGATCGATATTCTCATAGCCGAGATTTGCTATCGCCTTGCCGCTAATGTCCTGAACGGTAAACCCTACTACAAGGCTGAATACGAGTGGCCCGAGCACAAGCAGCTTTCCGTGCTGCTGTTTTGATGCGTAATCCAGATTCGTGTGCACCGGGTGGTTATTCATCGTCAGAAGCGAAAACAGGTTGTTGTCGCTCTCGAAAACGGTTTTCGAAAGCGCATGATGAACGGTTTCGCCAATGATAAAGTCCTCAAAATAGTTTCCGATATTTGCAACTTGCATAATTTTTCTCCCGGATATTTATTACAATGGCTTAATCTTTTTTTCAACGGCACGCGCAGGGTTGCCATAAACCATGGCTTCTGCATCAACACTTTTTATAACATTCGAAGCCATACCGCAAAAGACAAAATCTCCGATCGAGATATAATTGTTTAGTGAAGTATTGAGTCCGAAGAAGCACCCGCTTCCAATAGTATTATTGCTTCCGATAACACTGTGTCCTGCGAAAAAGTTGCTGTCGCCGATCTTATTATCATGCCCGATCAGCACATTTGACTGAACAGTGTTAAAACTGCCGAGTTTTACGTTTGAGTTTACAACAGAGTTAGCTAAAAAGATATTGCCATACCCCATTTCTACCGATTTAGCAACATAGGCACTATGATGAGCGAAATTCACCCATCTATTCAAAGGAATGCCGTAGCTGTCCCTCAAAGCGATCCTTTCTTTGATCAGGTCGGGACGATAGAGCGCAAACGCAAATCCTACGTCAGAAAACTTCTGGTACTTTTCATAAACATTATAGGTGTTGCTTAGAACCGGAAATCCATTTATTTCAGGATAAAATGCTTCGTCATCAAAAGCAAACCCCAAGAATTCGACCTCTCCCGTTTTGAGCTGAGTATCGTAGATTTGTTCTGCAATAACAACAGCACTTCCTTTTCCGCCAATAACAATGATCTTCTGCTTATTCATTATTTACCTCCGTTTTATCATAGAAATAATATACATCATGTCATCTTCATTATATCTTTGATCGCATGGCAAAGGCAGAATGTTCTTAGCCATGCTGTATGACAGTTCTGACTCCGAGCCGCTACGCAGTACGTTTGGCCAAAGTGTTGGAATATATATTTTGTGTTGTAAAAGTTTCTTTCTGATCTCGGGCGCATTGTCGACCATTAGGGGATACATGAATGTTCCCGGAAACTCCTGCAAACTGCATTGATTTATCTTCATCAACTCTTGATGAAGTACTGCATAATTTTTCTCACGCTTAAGCCTTGCCAAAGAGTAATCTATCCCGTGTAGCAAATTGTTTGTCAACTTGGACATACGCTTGATCGGCTCCGTTGAAAACAACTCATTATTGGAAACATACTGTGGATAAAACTCTTCGGCAGTTCGCTCAAATCTGCCGAGCAAAAACTTCATACGACCATACGATTCGTCTTGAGGAAGCTCTTCATTGAGAACAGCATCGGAATACAGAAAAGCACCGTCGGCAACCCCAAAATACTTCCTGCAAGTATAGATTGTGTCAACTCCGGATAAAGGCTCTTGGAAATAACTTTGCGCATTATCAACAACTACGCGCTCGTACTTCTCGGCAAATTCGGCAATCGTGTCGTTGCTCAATTGAGAGTAGTAGTTTACCAAATACAGCCATTCATCATTTTGAAGCACGATATCTTCGGAAGGCAAAAAATCCATTCCTACCTCATAAAGCGAATACGCAACACATTCTCTTTCGCACAGCCGAGTTACCGAATCACAAATAAACCTTGGAATCCAAAGCCGCTTTATGTTCCTTGCTCTTATAAGATAAGCCAGTGCATTCCTTCCGCAGTTTAAAGCAATTGCGCCATCATGCAGCATTGGAAGGTTATATGTATCCAGCTCGATATATCCGCCGATCTCTTTCATCTGCAATCGTCCTCACGATCCTTAATCACAACTCTTATCCATTCTTCGGAATTATCCATCATGTGGAGCATCTGCTCCATGCTGTCGAACTCCATAAGCAGTATGCCAAGAGTGGTGTTTGCCCCGGTAAAAGCCAGTATCTCGTCTCCGGGCTGCTTAATTATATGGGATTCGATAATATGGCGTTTCCTAACGTCCTCATCTATCTCGATGCGATCCAGAATGCCGTCGGAATAGCTATGAACGGCATAGTATGCCCTAAATCCGCTCGGCTTTCCGAAGCTGTCGATGTCGATATGCTCACCCATAGCGGCTTTGACGGAGCACTCCACCAGATCCACACCGGTCATATACCTGATTATATCGGGAATATAATTGCCTCCATCACGGGGAGCAACTTCCATAAGATACACGTTCAGCTTTTCGTCGATACGCATATCGAAGTTATAGGTCGTTGTGCCCATGTTCAGCAATCCGATCAAACGCTGGATCTCGTTATGCACCTTGTTTTGAACATCTTCGGGCATATTGTATGGGAACGAGGCGGAGATCGGAACGAACGGATTGATGCATTTGGGATCGAAATGATCGTTTGCAAAGCACCGGAAAACCAGTTTGCCATCTACCGACAAGCCGTCTCCCGCGATCTGATAGCCATACTTCTCCACAAACTCTTCAACGATAATGCGTTTGGAGCGCGAGAAAGACATAGCATACTCCAGCTTTGCCTCAGCCTCATTCATGCTGTCGATGCGCCCCACGCCCTTACTTCCGGAAGAGTCGACCGGCTTAACAATGACCGGAAGCGAAAAACAGCCTTTTTCCATAGCCTCCATAGCTTCTAAAACAGAAATGAATCCCCGAGCCTTCGGGGTGCAGAAGCCATGTTCGGAAAGAAATGCTCTGAATCTGTCCTTATTGCAAAGAATCTCAACGGATTCATACGGACTTCCCGGCAATGATAACGCTTCGGCAACATAGGCCGCAGTCGGCGCTGCGGGATCTGAGGCATAGGCAAGAATGCCGGAGATCTCCTCGGCCTTTGCCACCTCGAGCACGGCTTGCTTATCGGTGGTGCTTACAAGATAAAACTTATCGGCATGATCCTTTCCCGGATTATCGCTTAGATAATCGCAAAGGACGGTGTAATAGCCGAGTCTCTTGGCGGTTTCGATCGCAACTATTTGCTGTGCACTGCCGCCGAGCAGCAATATTTTTTTTAAACTCAAAGCCCTGTCTCCTTAGGATTAAGCAATATCTCATTTTTGTTCGTTTAGGATTCAAAGCAGCAGCCGAGAAAGCATTGTTGCAGCGCAACAACGAAACGAAACAAGTTATTCTAACAGTACCTTTATGCAGAGCACACGCTGCTCAAGCCAGTTTTTGATCCTGTGGTTTTGTAATCATTTCGTGATGCTCTCCCCTGTCAAGCTGCCGGAGCATGGCGTTTACACGCTTAAATGTTGCCATCCTTTTCGCGCTAATCTCGGGGCCTTCAACGAATTCTTCGGTTATCACCATGCCGTTTCGGCTGTAGCCCTTGGCAAGCTCGAAATCCGCTTCCGCCTCGAAAATATTCTCGGCTTATTTAACGCCTTTTGCGGAGTTGCTGTCCGCAGGCTTTATCATTATCGGGAAGCGTAGATCGGCGCTCTTGAGCTCTTCAAACTCGGGGATGCTGATATGCCTTGAGGTTTCAATGCCGTGTTGATGCATTATGGCTTTCATGCGCACCTTGTCGGTATCGTCAAGCGCGGTCTCATGGTCAACAAGAGCGGCTCTCAAAAAGAGCTTCGGCTCGATTATATTTGGCATATCAAGCGAGCGCAGTGCGAAAAAGCGGGTGCACCAAGACGAATCAGCCCAAAGCGGCAGCCGTCGCCAAGATGGAAACAATTGGCGGAAATGCCGTTCAAAAGAGCTGCGTTCTCCATGCCCGTAGAAGTCTGCACGCCTATCATGGGCGCTGCATGGACTTCATCGGGAAGCATCGAGAGAAAAGCTCCGAGTTTATCCTTGGGCTCGTGTGTACCTGCAAGGGCAACCACAAGGTAATCGAGCAGGCACCCCTTCACCACAGAGTATATCTCGGCTGGGATGGGCTCAGTGCTGAGCTGTGCAGCAAGGATCTTAGCTTTTGCCCATTCCGATGATGCCGACGGTTTTTCCATGCAGCTCATAGGTTTGAACGCCCTGCTCCTGCTTTTTCAAACTCCGGCCTTTGTGTTTGCATATACGGTCAGCTTCCTGAGGCATGCAAGCATCAAAAGCAGAGCGTGCTCCGCAACGCTTTGGGCATTTATGCCTTGGTTTACGCAAAGCGGGATGGAGCTTGTTTTTAAGTACTCAAGATCTATCGAATCAAGCCCAACGCCGGTGCGCCGGATCATCTTAAGCTTCTTTGCATGGCTCAGCACCTCGCCGTCAAGCTTCAGCCTGCCGCTTGCGGTGTGCCTATATCACCTTTTGCAATAAGTATATTTCATATTCATTTCTTGATCAAAGCCCTGATGCCTAAGTATCTCTGCTTGAACCAGTTTGTGAGCCTGTGTTTTATAATTATGTCGTGATACTCTCTGTTTGTATCCTCATCAAGCTGACGGAGCATGGCGTTTACCCGCTTAAAGGTTGCCTTCTTTTTCGCGCTGTTCGCGCGATTTACCTGTGTCCAAGAGCCCTGCACGTTTTTTCTGTATGCAGACATCTCCTCAGCAATGTAAAGCATTCCTCCGCGCAGCGAGCCGAGCACCTGCGTGCTATAGTCAATCCTTGTTACCGATCTGAATTTCGGCTCGTTTTCGAGGACGGAGGCGCGGAAAAACAGCGAATTCGTCATAACGAATGCTCCGCCGCCCGCAATAACGTCCCTCGTTGGAATGATGCCCGTTTCCTTAAGGCACATCGATCTGCCGCTTGGCGCGTTCGTCCTCGCATCGATCAGAACCGAGCCATGGGAGCACATATCAACTTCCGGATGCTGCTCCATTAGGTCGTACTGCTTTTGGAGCTTTAATGGATCCGTCCAATAATCATCGCCCTCGCAAAACGCATAGTACTTGCCTTTTGCTCTTGAATATTGGAACTTTTTGGTTATGCCGCCGCCCTTTTGATACTGATTCTCGGTTTGATAGATCGGCTTTATAAGCTCAGGATATTTTTTTTCGTATTCGCGGATGATATCGGCCGTGCCATCGGTAGAGGCATCGTCATGAACAAGCACCTCAAACTTGAAGCTTGTGCGCTGCATAACGAAGCTTTCGAGGGTCTGTGCGATGTACTTTTCATGGTTGTAAGCATTGCATATAACGCTTACTTCTACGTTGTCGATCATAACTATACTCCACCTAAACATTCAACGCCGAGCTTTCTTCGGCGCTGTGCGAATCGCAGCAAATTGATCCGCAGCGCCGAAGCCGGCAGACCCGGAGCGGCCGCCAAGCGTTCGCCCATAATTGTACGATTCGGTATTTAAATAATTATATCACAAGCAAACTTCAATTGCAATAACGCCGGCGCGGGAGGTGTCTGTGTTCTGGTCGATTATTATTACACGCAGGCAGCGAGCGTGCGCATTCCGCAGCTTTTATTAAAAAAATGTCCTTTATGAAAAAAAACATTGCAAAATTCGGATAACAGTGATACAATATAGCAAATCTATGATTTTAGGATAGGACTGTTATGCTGTTGAAGCTCTTGCGCGAGCCGTTTCTGCTTTACGAAACGTTGGGAATGGTTTGCATGTATTACACTAAAAGATCGTTCATCAAGATCGCCGAGAATCTGATCGGAAAATTCGGCGAGCTTCTTTCGCTTGAGCAGATCGAGGAGCTGCGCACCAATGCCATGCTCATCGAGCAGTTTACCTATGACGTTTGCTCGGATATGGATCTTGATGCACCCGATATCAAGTTCTTTTTGAAGCCCTTTGATACCGGCAAGCCCGATGAAGCAAACTGCGTTGCGAAGATCTGCGTTCTTTCCTTCCGAAAGCTTAGCGACACGGGCTTCTTTGAGCAAGTCGAGGGCACCAAGGAGCGCTGGAGAAAGCTCCGGGAAGAGGGCGTTGAGGTTGTCGACTTTTCCGGTGCCGGTATTTCCTTTGCCTGCACGAACGGCAAGCCGGTCCCCAATCTTTTCGAGCAGCTCTATTCCATGCAGTATCCGCACGATGCGAAGATGGATGCATTCCGTGTGCTCGATAATTTCGACTATTACATGGATAAGCTTGCCAATATCCTCCTGCCCTATGCAAACAGGCTGCGCGAAGGCATGCCTCGACTCATGCCGATCTATAAAAGCACGGCCGATATGTGGGAGCAAAGCTTCGCCAAAATGTCCGGCAATCAGCTTCTTGAGCTTATCAGAGTCGACCCCGCCAACATGATAACTTCCGAGACCGTTGCCGGAATCAGCCTTTTCTTCTTCAACGAGATAGGTTACGGCTATGAGCCCGGCACAAACGACAATATCTCGACCATGTATTTCGGCGCAGGCGTTTATCCCGAGTTCACCATGAGACATACCGAGAAGCGCGCCGATAAGCTCGCCGAGGTGATGAAGTCCTTCACCGATCCCATCAAGATCGATATTCTCTCCAGGCTCTTCCACGAGCCCGACTATTGCCTGAATATTGCCCATAAGATGGAGCTGAACGCGGGCAACATGTCCAGGCATCTCACAGCGCTCTATGAAAACGGTATGCTTCTGAAGGAGAGGCGCAATCTGAGAACCTATTACAGCACGGATCTTCAGTCCATACTGCGCACCTTCTCCGATATTCAGAAGTATATCAAGGTCAATCAGTAACAATAGCTAGTAGCCTATGAGATCGCCGCATCGACCGCAGAGGGATCGATCATGCGGCAGCGCAAAACTTAAATATACGCAAGGGCCTTGTTTTCTGAAATCAGCAGATGACAAGCCCTTATGTTTTACTAAAACGGCTTCTGCACCCCCGATGTGCGCGATCGACAGTTCCTTGAATCATCGCAGCGGTTCAAGCTTTAGAATCTTCCTCGGCTCTTCAACGCATTCGCAAGCATCCTCGGCGGAAATAGCGCACCCCCTCCCCTTTTCAATAACGCACTCTTGCGAGATATATTTTGAAAACCATAGTGACAAAGAGGATGAAATCTGTTATAATCAACTTTGTGCCAATGTGGCTCAGTTGGTAGAGCAGCGCATTCGTAATGCGCGGGTCAAGGGTTCGAGTCCCTTCATTGGCTCCATTCGGGGCGTAGCGCAGTTTGGTAGCGCGTTTGGTTCGGGACCAAAAGGCCGTGGGTTCAAATCCCGTCGCCCCGACCATAGCGAGCATTGATAACGGATTTGATCGATGCTCGCTTTTGTTTTGCTCATTTTCGGTACGAATATGGTGTTAATAGCTTATTGTTCTCACTTATATCTAAGACTGTCGGGATCCCTCCCGCATTCCTCGGCGACTCGCTTTGCGATGAACGCGATATTGTCATCCGTCAGCAGGCTAAGGCAGGCATCGATAACTCTGTCCTCTATCTTCTGCTTGCCGATGACCTTCTTATCGCATATCCCGCGGCGGGCTTTCTTGCAAACATAATACGGGTAGTATGCACCGGAACGGCTCGTACCGCCGTAGTCAGCAGCACGAGGATGCTCAAACGCGATATCTTCGAAAGCATCACGCGCAGGGATTTCATCGCCTACAAACAGCGTCAGCAGGGCGAGTACATTTCGAAACTCACGACCGACGCCGATGCGATCAAGGACAGACGGTTTCGGATGCTCCCGATGTTCTTTGATACCCGATGACAAACTTATCGAAGTGCTGAACGAGCTCGGGCTTTCGAAGTTCGCAAGTGCGGAAGCGCTAGATGAGCTAATCACTGAAAACGGCGCGAACCTCTCTGGCGGTGAGAAGAAGCGTATCTGCCTTGCCCGTGCGCTGCTGCGCGATACGGACGTGCTCATCCTCGACGAGCCGCTCGCGAACCTCGATGACACAACGGCGAAGAAAATCGAGGATTTGCTGCTTTCGATCAAGGGCAAGCTCATGCTCGTCGTTTCGCATCAGTTCACCGAGGAGAAGCTTTCGCGCTTTGATGGCGTGCTGACGATGAAAGCGTAAAGAAAAAGGTCTGGGCCAACGGTGCTGACCTCACATGCCAAAACGAAAATTGCCACCCCCATCAGGAGGTGGCAAAACTTTTGCGTCCTCAGAGCTTGACTTTGACTGCGAACCCGGTGGTCCAGAAATAAAAGTTCGTCTGATTCCGCTTTGGTGGAGGCGAGGGGAATCGAACCCGTCTCAAAAATAAAAAATATCTTAAAGAGTTTCAAAAAGAGCTTAAAACCCAATGTTTTTTAGTCGGCGCAATTTGCGGCTATCCACGAATTTGAAACCAAAGTGCGTACTGAAGTGCGTACTGAAGTGCGTAAAGGAGCACGCACAAGCGCGTCCCTTCGCAGAGCCTACTCCCTTAGCAGGGGAATCGATATTATAATAATCCATTGTAAAAATGAATAAGTATGTAGGCAACGGGTAGGTTATACAGCTAAACCAAAACTGTGATGCTGATTCCTCATCGCGGCTCTACGCTTTTTGAATCTATTAGGCTCTTAACGCATAGAAAAATATTCGTCCAACTTATTGACAAATACAATAATATTTGCTATAATACTATACGTAAGGAGGACGAAACGATGAAATCTTATTCTTCTCGCGACGTTATCAAGGCTTTGACCGAGGACGGCTGGTACGAAGTCAACACGGTCGGAAGCCACCACCAATTCAAGCACCCAACAAAGAAAGGTCGAGTAACGGTTAAGCATCCTGATAAGGACATGCCGCGAAAGACACTGGATTCGATAGAGAGACAGTCGGGGCTGCGGTTTAGATGAGCAGCCCCACCCCAAATCTGAAAGGAGAATTGCTATGAAAAAAGATCGCTACTTTTATCCCGCTGTGTTCGGTTATGAGCCGAACGAAGAGATCTCCGTATTCTTCCCCGATCTTGATGTAGCCACCAGCGGCACGAACGATGATGATGCGCTTGTATCGGCGCGTGAGCTTCTCGGCATCACGCTCGCCGGCTTGGAAGAGGACGGCGAAGAGATCCCCGAACCCACTCCCCTGCATGATGTATCCGTGGGCGAAAACGAGCGCACCGTGCTGATCGATGTGTATATGCCTGCTATCCGTCTTGCTAATGTAAACAAGTCCGTCAACCGCACCGTGACTCTCCCTGCGTGGCTTAATGCCGCCGCCCTGGAGCGCGGGATCAACTTCTCTCAGGTGCTTCAAGAAGCACTCAAGGCACAGATTGCAGCTCAGTGATCCGCCGCGTTCTGCGGCTTTTCTCCCGGTCGATTTTCAAGCAGGAGAAAGGGACGGCGTCGCTATCGCCGCTCGTCCCGAAAAACTGCTGCCGGCAATGCCGACAGCGCAAGGATTTTTGAGCACTTTGCAATCGAAAAAACCGGGTGCCACCCTGTTGGCCCTGGTGTCGTTACTGGGTGGCAACCACTCGCAAAAACAGCACCGGTTACAGCATTATTTACGGCGCCGCGATAAGCGCTGCTTCCCCAAAAACGAAAACAGCCCCTCCCGGACGAATCCGAGAGGGGTTGCCTTCGCTTAGGAGGAAACTCGTTGAAGAAACTGCATCATTAATTTGCTCGCAACTTGCACGATATGCGAATACTACATCGGTCGGTCAACTATGAGTCAACTAAACTTTTCGCGCTGCAAAAGTGCAGCGCAATCCTTGAACTCGCTGCAGAAACGCAGCACGCAAAAATGGATTGAAGCGCGGTATTGCGAGCTGTAGAAAAACGGCCAAAACCGTAGTGACAAGCAGGGCAAGTGTAAAGAGAAACAGAAAAAAGAAGAATTATTTGAAACGATTCTTGAAGAAGGAAACGGGGACGTTTTCTCGGATCTTAGCGTACACTTCTGGAACGAGCAGACGGAGCTTGAAAGCCTAATCCCATACGTAATGGCACAGGATATGCGCACATTCTTGGGCCATATTCCGGGGATAGAGAGCGCATCTACGTATAAGCTTTGGCGAACCGTTCTGAGAAAAAACAATAGTTCGTTCGATCCAGAGGCATTTCAGGTTATTTCGCCATACCGAGGCGAATTCTATGGCGCAGATTCTATAAATCTCCTGCTTCAAAAAGCACTAAATCCTGGCGTTACTAATAGATGTCTTGACGGGATTGGCTATTGGGATAAGGTGATTCAGATTAGAAACCGTCCTATGTCTAATCCTATTTATGCTTACCGCGATTCCGACGGAAAAAATATCAAAACTGAGATTTATAATGGAGAAATCGGAATTGCAAGCGCTCACGGGTTTGATAAGGGTTCAGAGAAGCCGAACGTTGAAAGGATTCAGGTTATGTTTTCCGGCAACACAAGAAAGGGTTTAAAATATAACTATGGAAAAGACTTAGGAAAAACAGAAAACGGAAGGCAGATACCTGTGCAGAATGTCGAGGATAATCTCGAGCTTGCCTATGCAATAAGTGTGCACAAATCGCAGGGGTCGGAGTTCGATTATGTTTATATCGTTCTCCCTCACAGAGACAGTCACCTGATGTCTATGGAATTGTTGTACACCGCTCTTACAAGAGCACAGAAAAAAGTTACCCTGTTCATCCAGAAGGATATCAGTACTCTGACCACATTGAGCCGTCCTGAAAAATCCGCTGTCAGAAGGATTAACTCCTCTGTGTTTGAATTCAAACCGCTTCCAGATGAAGTCGTTCGTCCCACTATGAGTTGGTACGAATCCGGTAAAAGTATTGCAACGCTTTCTGAATTCTATGTAAGATCAAAATCCGAGGCAATAATTGCTAATCTCCTTTCAGATAGAAGCATCCCGTTTAAATATGAGGAACCTTTGTTTGCACCGGACGGCACAATGTACCTGCCTGACTTCACTGTAACTTTCAGAGGTGAAGAATGCTATTGGGAGCATGTCGGACGAAAGCATGATTCAGCATATATGGCGCATTGGGAAAAGAAAAAGGCTTGGTATGATAAGCATTTTCCAGGAAGGCTGCTGATTACCTATGAAAGCCCGGAGATCTCGCGCGATGCTCTGAAAATCATAGAATCCAATATCTGATAAAGACAAAAAGGAGACTCGCACAACACGAGCCTCCTTTATTACTTCGGAGCAACCGTCATTTTCGAATCTCGATTTTATCCATGGACACTAAATCGGACTCGTAGGCTTTGTAACTAGGCAACGCAATAAAGACAATTCGATCCTCATTACAGATCGATGCAGGCAGCACCTTTTGTTTGCCTCCATGCATAATAGGGATCAATACTCCTTCAGCAGGTTTCAGAGTGTAATCTTTGATTTTCCCGTTGTAAGGAACCAAGAATGCCTGCCCCGCAAACGCCCCAGATAATCTTACTTGAACCGCGCAATCACGCAACTGAACAGGCACTGCATCAATTGAAGGCCCAACCTCTGAAATACTATCTGAATTATATGTCGCATTGCCGCTCGCAACAGCTTGCTTTACAGCCTTATGAACCTGAATATCAACAGCGTTATCCTCGGATCTGACTTCATAGCATTTCTCGGGAAGACCGTACACATTTACGTTCTGATGCCCGGTCGAGAAAGCATTTTCCTCGAGGTAGTTTGGATCGTCAAACATAAGATCTTCCAAGGAATTCGTGTCAAATTCCTGCCAAACATCACTTTGCTTCATCAACCGTTCAACTCGCTTTACCAGCGTAAGCTTCTCTATGTTCTCCGTATTATCATCAGGCATCACTATAAACAAAT
>Ga0256404_1008705_pt1 | contig 15048 bp, 9 predicted proteins | sample RumenRJG_01DNA_FD_185990 | JGI IMG/M metagenome (GOLD analysis project Ga0256404, IMG submission 185990) | Bovine rumen microbial communities from Lethbridge, Alberta, Canada - RJG_01 | ecosystem: Host-associated > Mammals > Digestive system > Stomach > Rumen | place: Canada: Alberta | collected...
TTAATTAAATCAAATACTTTAATTTTTGGTATTGTATTAACATTAATGCTATCTACTGTATTTTCAATTCCGAATTTCTCATTAATTTTTGTATTTAATGTATTTTTTTGTTCATCAGACACATCTGAATCAATTAGTTTTATTGCAACAGAATCTGCAAAGTCTCCAACCTTTTGTATTTGAACTTTTTTACCTGAAAAAACTTCATTAGTAATTGACTCAATATCTCCTACTTTAAATTCTTTTCCAATTTTAACTTCTATTAATTTATATTCTTTATAATTTGCATCTAAATTAAAACCAACAGCAGCCATAACTATTATTCCTATAAGGATTATAGCAGCTACTACTGCTAAAAATTTGTTTTTCATATTTTTTCCCTCTTTCAACTTATTTATTTTTTTGCATTTGTAAACATTGCTCTTGTAATAACATTATTGAATATTTCAAATACGATTAATCCCCAGAATCCAACCATTCCAAAGTTTGCCATTCCTTGAATATTTCCAAAAGGTATAATTTTTGAACTTTCTAACGCTGGTATAAGTGCAGTAAACACACTTAAAATTAACAATGGTATTAGTGTTTTTGAAAATTCTAATGTTTCACTATTAAATACTTTAGATATAACTTTTTCATTACCTAATAATTTAATCAAATAAATAAATTGTAATGCTAACATTCCTCCAATTGCAACTAATGAAGCTATTGATATTTCAACTTTTGTAAATCTTATTATCAATAAAAGTAATGAAGCAAAACCTATGATATTAATTTCTGCTAATAATCCTTTTAATTTGAATTTATATAATAAATATACTAACATTGCGATTAAAACAATTGCGAAAACGCTAATTATTCCATATTTATTTACATTTGAATTAATAACATCACTTTGATAACTTCTTGTATAAGTAACTGGTAAATCATCTGTTTCAACTAACATCTTAATACTGTTAATTCCATTTAAAGAACTTGTTAGTGTTTTGAAATCAGTTGTGTAGTTACCATATAATTGAACACTTCCATTTACTGCTGATTGTAAGAACTCTGTCTCTGTTAATGAAACAATTGAATTTCCATCAACAAGAATTGAAACATTATTTTCTGTAACAATTCCACTTTCATTTGTTCCTGGTGTGTAATTATTTTTTAATTCTTTGAATTTTTTTACTGCATCTTGATTAAATTTAATATCTATTTTTACATTAGACCCTACACCAACACTTGCATAAGTATCATCAATAGATGTAGCAAATTCTTTTATATTGTTTTTATCAGCAATAACTTCATTTGTTTCTGTAATTTTTATTTCAGTTTTACCAGTTTGATATATACTTTGCAATACTGAAGAATCTATATTTTTTGGCACTTCAACCACAATACTTCCAGATTGTTCGTCAAGACGCACCTCATATTGTTCAATACCTGCCACTTTAAATCTTTTTTCTATTATAGATTTTGATTTTTTATAATTTTTTGCATTATAAATATCCTCTGCTTGTCCATTTTCTTTATTTTCTTTATTTTCTTTATTTTCTGAATTATTATTTTCAGATGCCTCTTCACTTTCAGCTTGTTCTGCATCTTCTTCCACATTTTCAGCATTTTCTTCTGTTGCTTCTGAAGACTCTTCTGGTTTATTTACGTCTAATTTCATAATTATACTACCATTTAAATCTTGTCCTAAAACATAATCAGGCAAAATATTTTTCATAAAGTTTTTATCCTTTACATATATTCCACCTAAAGAAACTACACAAATTAATACTATAACTAATATTGCTAAAATTGATTTTAAAGAACCCTCTTTTTTCACTTCTATTCCTCCCATTTTAAAGTAATTTTGTATCATTGATAATTAATTCAAACCAAATATTTAAAAATTTTGCTGCATGTTTGCTCATCATGGTTCTGTCCATAAAAATTTCAAAATAGTCTAATACTGGTGAAATATTAGTATCAATTGTCAAGTCCAATATTACTTTTCTGTTTTCTTTTGAAATAATAAAATTTGAATTTGTAACAGCATAATTAACCTTATCGTGTTTATCAAATGTAGACATGTTAGTATTTACAACTCTATCTCTATGAACATCTGACTTATCTGCAAGTATCAACGCAGCAGAAATGTCACTAACAGCTGTTCCTGTTTTTTCGTCATGATTTCCAATTGCTGTAATTATCTCAGATCTTTCTTTTGCATCCATTCCCATATCTTTTAAAATTTGATAAGCTAATATAGCTCCCGAATGAGCATGATCTGTTCTATTCACACAATTTCCAATATCATGTAAATACCCTGCTATTCGCGCAAGTTCAACTCTTCTTTCATCATATTCCAATATTTCAAGAACATCTCCTGCTCTTTTTGAAACAATTCCTATATGTCTAAAAGAGTGCTCTGTATATCCCAAAGCATTTAATTCTTCTTGCGAACCTAAAATTAATTGCTGTACCTCTGGATTATTCTTAACGTCTTCTAATGTTACCATATCATTCCTCCAATTACTTTTAAATTTTATATTAAAATAATAAAAATATCAACTGTTTTTTTAAATTATTTATAAATTTTTACTGTTCAAAAATTTATAACATAAACTCATCATTTTCTAATATTTACACCAATAATTCCTCCTATTCCACCAAAAGCTATTCCTAATGCAATTATAAGCAGTGATTTAACATTAAATCCAAAACCGCATAAAGCTATGCTTGAAAGCAAATATAACGTAATAAAATACAATCCTCCTACACAAGCTCCATTTAATATTCCATTTTTCTTAACTTTCAAACACGAAGCTGAACTTCCAATTAAAATACTAACACTACTTATTACCATTATTACTGGCACTATTGTATTCTCTTGTATATTAGTTTTTACCAAAATTAATGCATATATCCATATAAAAATTACACTCAAAATTAATGATATTCCAAATCCTTTTAGTATAGAATAAATATTTCTGTTTGTTTTATTTATAGCCTTCATAAAAATACCTTATTAACCTTTCTTAATAGTATTTATAATTAATAATATTACTTTTAATAATTTTTATGACACAAAAAAACATAAGTATGTTTCCACACTTATGTTTTTCATTAATCAGCAAATTAATCTTGCTTTTCTTCAGCTATATTATCATTTTTTTCTTCTACTTCTATCTCTTCTGTTGTTTTTTCACTGTTGTCTATCTTTTCTTCAGACTCTTTATTATTTTCATTACTTGAGTTATTCTCACTAACTGTAGTTTTTAAATTATTATTTTGATAATACTTCTCTATATCAACTTTTTTATCATTATAAATCATATAATATTTATCTGTTCCATCTTCGTTTTCTTTATATACCTTTGTTAGTACAGGTTTAATAAATATCTTTCCTGTTTTATTAATTATTCCATAGTTTGTATCACTTTTCACAACAATTAATTCTTCATCTGGTATTATTAAAACATTTGAACTTGGATTTGACTCTATACATCCTAAATCTGTATATATCATATCAATAATTGTTTGGCCTTTCAAATTTACAAATCCCCATAAATTATTCTTTTTAACTGGAATTAAATAATCAAAAACTATGAATTCGTTTTCAAGATTATTGTTAGTAAATTGAGAAGCATTAACACCAATCTTTTGATATTCAACTGGTAGCAATTCTTCGCCATCCTTATTAATTATACCATATTTTGTTGTCTTACTGTTTCCTTCGCCTTCAACCTTGCTTATAATAAATCTATCTTCATCTAATTGTAAAATATCATCATATTGAGGTGTTACAATTGTTTTAATACTAAAAGATCCATCTTCTGCTTTGTTTAACTCAACAATTCCTCTACCACTTTGTGTTTCAACAATTAGTTGATTATATTTTTCAACATATTTTATATACTTATATTTAGGTGTTATAAGTTGTGATGTAGACACCTTTGTAATCTTTTTCTTGCTATCAGTAGAGCTTGAAACAAAAGCAATTCCTAAATTTCCTGAACCATCCTTTATTACAACCATACCTTCTCTTAGTAATTTTTTATTAGCTGCCAATGTATCCCAAACAATAGATGTGTCAGGCACGAAATTATTTGATGCTTGTTTATTATAGTACTTTTCTAGATATTCTATTGTTGAAATAGTATATTCATTATTATTTTTTGAAAATTTCATATTTAAAGCAGCTTTACAATCCTCTATTGGAATATATATTTTTTCATTTTCCTTTATAACAGGTTTAGAAATAGTATAATGTACTACCTCGTTTGAATTTTCATTAGATTTATATATTTCATTTGATCCAACCTTAAAAAATACACTTTCTTGAAGTGCTGAATCTGTTATATAACACTGATTTTCATCTTCAATATCTCTATTTCCTCTTCTATATGTATATCCATCATTTGCAATAGCTTTTGTCAAGCTTTCCAAACCAATATATATAGTATCATCTTTACTAATTAAAAACTCTTTTACATTACGGTTTTGTCCATCAATATAAAGTTTCACTTTATTCTTATTAATTGAGCTTACCATTGCAAGTAATGCAACAATTATAAATAATAAAATTATTATCCCTATGCCACACATCATATATATTTTTTTGCTACTGCTTTCAATCTTACGGTTTTCCTGTAATAAACTCATATAAATTTCTCCTCCTTTATTCTTTTGTGTAACCATATTTTTTATAAAATTCATCTCTGAAATTCAAAAGGTTGTCATTCTCTATTTCTATTCTAACCTTTTCCATTAATTTAGTCAAGAACTTTAAATTATGAATTGTTAATAGCCTTACACCTAGAATTTCATTGCATTTTATAAGATGACGTATGTACGCTCTTGTATAATTTTTACAAGTATAGCAATCACATTCAGAATCTAGTGGAGTAAAATCTCTTTCATACGTTGCATTTCTAACAACAACTTTTCCATTCCATGTCATTGCAGTACCATTTCTTGCAATTCTTGTTGGTAGAACACAATCACACATATCAATTCCAGCTAAGGCTGATTCAATTAGATAATCTGGTGTTCCAACTCCCATTAAATATCTAGGTTTATCTTCTGGCATTTTAGGAGCAGTATATCTCAAAATATCTAAAAACTCCTCCTTAGTTTCTCCAACACTTATACCACCAATTGCATAACCTGGTAAATCTAATGCAACTAAATCTTCCAAACTCTTATCTCTTAAATCTTTATAAAATCCACCTTGAATAATTCCGAATAATGATTGTTCATCTATGTTAGTATGAGCATCTTTACAACGTTTTGCCCATCTTGTAGTTCTTTCCATAGATTGTTTTGTATATTCATATGTTGCACCATGCTCAACACATTCATCAAAAGCCATTATAATATCTGCACCTAAATCCTCTTCAATTTCCATTACTTTTTCTGGTGTAAATAAATGCTTACTTCCATCTAAATGAGATTTAAATTCAACCCCTTCTTCACTAATTGTACGTAATGCACCTAAACTAAATACTTGAAAACCGCCACTATCAGTTAAAATTGGTCTATCCCATTTCATGAAATTATGAAGTTTTCCAGCTTCTCTTACTAATTTACTACCTGGTCTTAAGTATAAATGATATGTATTTGATAAAATAATTTGAGCATCTATTTCCTTTAATTCTTCAGGTGTCATTGATTTAACAGTTGCCTGTGTTCCAACAGGCATAAAAACTGGAGTTTGAATATCTCCATGTGGTGTATGTATTACACCTCTTCTTGCACCTGAATTTTTATCTACATGTAGTAGTTCATATGTTACTGCATGTTTTTGTTCCATGTTTTCTCCCCCTTTTAATAAATAAACATAGCATCTCCAAAACTAAAGAATCTATATTTTTCTTTAACTGCTTCTTCATAAGCACTCATTACAAAATCTTTTCCAGCTAATGTTGAAACCAACATAATTAAAGTTGATTCTGGTAAATGGAAATTTGTAATTAAACAATCTATACATTTAAATTTGTAACCTGGGTAAATAAATATACTTGTATCCCCTTCAACTTCTTTAACAAATCCATTTTCATCTGCAACTGATTCAAGTACTCTGCATGATGTTGTACCAACAGATATTATTCTACCACCATTTTTACGTGCATTATTGATTTTATCAGCATCTTCTTGTTTTATATAATAATGTTCTGAATGCATGTCGTGATCTTCTATATTTTCAACTTTTACTGGTCTAAATGTTCCAATACCAACATGTAATGTTACATTTGCAATTTCAACACCTTTAGCTTTTATTTTTTCTAAAAGTTCATCTGTAAAATGTAATCCAGCTGTTGGTGCAGCTGCTGAACCTTCATATTTTGCATAAACTGTTTGATATCTATCTTTATCATTTAATCTTTCCTTAATATAAGGTGGTAATGGCATTAAACCTATTTGGTCTAATATTTCATTGAAAATTCCTTTGTATTCGAATTTTACTTTTCTATTTCCATTTTCCATTTGCTCTAGAATTTCTGCTTTTAGTAATCCATCTCCAAAAGTAACTTTAGCACCCTTCTTCAAACGTCTTCCTGGGTGAACCATTACTTCCCAGATGTCACCTTCAATTCTATTCAATAATAAAAATTCTACATTTACACCTGTGTCTTCTTTAATTCCATATAATCTTGCCGGAATAACTTTTGTGTTATTTCTAACTAGACAATCTCCTGGTTTTAAGTAATCTAGAATATCTTTAAATACTTTGTGTTCTATAGTTTTATTTGTTTTATCTAACACCATTAATCTTGATTCATCTCTTTTTTGAATTGGTGTTTGAGCAATTAATTCCTCTGGTAAATTATAATTAAAATCTGATACTTTCATTTTATTTCCTTTCTCTCTGCCATTTATCTACGTCCCCATTGGCATACTTTCATAACTCGTTACATTATACTAAAAAATATGACAAAAATCAACATAATTTGAAATATAATTATGTTGATTTGCATATTTTATGTAAATATGATATAATATTCACAGTTGATTTTTCAGCTAAAATTTATAGCCACTTAAATGTTGGCAGAAGCACTCCAATATGAGTGTAGAGGTACAAAATGAAAACTAGCACAACAAAACATGAAATTCCTGGCGAACTCTGTATAATGAATCTCGAAGGCAATTCTCCCGCGGAACAGCACGTAATGCAGTATCTGTTATATGACACAGACTACATTGTTATCCCGAGATGCCCTTCAACAAGAGAGGAATGCAAGGCCGCAGGATACAGTGACAAGCAAATTGAGACAGCTTGGCTTTCATTTAAAAAATATGCAAAAAAATGCGTATCTGGAGAGCCCACTCGATTTTCAAAAGATGATTGCATGAAATACAACATCAAGGATGGTCTGATTGCAATCTACACTGAATCTGCAATTAAGGTTGCAAAACCTTTCGGTTTTCAAACAGCAAGGCTGATTGAACTCGGCTTCAAACATGATGAAAACCTCTTCGTTCCTTTCTCACACAGAGAAGCTTATTACAACAGAAAGAACGATACGCTTTTTGTTCTCTGGTAAAAACCTCAAACACAAAAACGGTTCAGCTTAATTGCTGAACCGTTTTTTGTGTTATAGGAAATTGGAACCGTCCCCATTTCCCATCTAATTATTTTAAATTCTCGCTGCATCTATGACAAATTGTAGGATTTTCCTTGTCTTCACCAACAGTTGTAGAATACATCCAACATCTCTCACATTTTTCACCATCTGCAACTTCAACTTTGATATCATCACTACCATTTACAATTTCTAATCCTGAAACTATAAATACAGTCATTAGTAATTCTTCATTTTCTTTTAAGAAATCATACTCTGTTCCTTCTGCTGAAATTACAACTTTTGCATTTAATGAATGTCCTATAACTTTTGCTGCTCTAGCTTCTTCTAATTTCTTAGCTACGTTTTCTTTTAAAGCTATAATTTTATTCCATTTAGCTTCTAAGTCTTTATTTTCATATTTACTATTAACCTCTGGATAATATGTTAGCATTACGCTTTCAACATTCTCATTTTCTGTGTGAGGCATATATTTCCATATTTCTTCAGCTGTAAAACATGTCATTGGAGCTAAAATTTTAACTAAAGCATCTAGAATTAAATACATTGCAGTTTGAGCTGATTTTCTTTCTTTTGAATCTGGTTTTGAAGTATATAATCTGTCTTTTATTATGTCTAAATAGAAGTTACTCATATCAACAACACAGAATGTGTTAATTGTTTGATATGCTTTGTTAAAATCATATTCTTCATATGCTTTTGAACAATCCGCAATTAACTTATTTAATTTGATTAGTGCAAATTTATCAATTTCTTCTAACTCTTCATATGGAGTTAAAGCATTAACATCTAATCCATCAATATTACCTAAAATAAATCTTGCTGTGTTACGTATCTTTCTATATACTTCTGCAACTTGTTTTAAAATTCCTTTTGAAATACTTACATCTGAAGTATAATCTGATGATAAAGCCCATAATCTTAGAATATCTGCACCTAATTCATTACACATTTGAATTGGATCGATACCATTTCCAAGGCTCTTTGACATTTTTCTACCTTGTTCATCAACAACATATCCATGTGTTACAACCTCTTTGTATGGTGCCTTATTTTTTGTAGCAACAGAAGTTAATAATGAAGATTGGAACCATCCTCTATATTGGTCACTTCCCTCTAAATATAGATTTGCTTCAGGTAATCCTCTTTCAGCTAAAACAGATTCGTGTGTTGAACCAGAATCAAACCAAACATCCATAATATCTGTTTCTTTTGTAAATTCTGCACATCCACATTCAGAACATTTAGCGTTTTCTGGCATTAAATCTTTAACATCCATGTCAAACCATGCATTTGTTCCTTTTTCTTTAACTATATTTTGAATTTTTTCTAAGCTTTCTGCTGTAACATATTCCTTTTCACAATTTTTACAATAGAAAATTGGAAGTGGAACTCCCCATGTTCTTTGACGAGAAATACACCAATCATTTCTATCTTCAATCATTTTTGTGATTCTTTCTTCACCCCAACCTGGATACCATTTAACAGTTTTAATTGCTTCTAATGCTTGTTTTCTAAATCCATCAACAGATGCAAACCATTGGCTTGTAGCTCTGAAAATAATTGGATGTTTACATCTCCAACAATGTGGATATGAGTGGTTTATAGTTTGTTTTGCTAATAATAAGTCATGTTCTTCTAACCATTTTATAATCTCTTTATCAGATTTAGCATAATACATTCCAGCAAATGGACCAGCTTCTTCTGTTTGATGTCCCTTGCTATCTACAGTAACAATGATATCAAGATTATTTTTTAATCCACATAAATAATCTTCTTTACCATATCCAGGAGCTGTATGAACTGCACCTGTACCAGTATCTAATTCAACTAAAATTGTATCATCACTTCCAAGAACAACTCTTGATTCTCTTGGTAAAAATGGATGTCTACATCTTACACCTTCTAATTCATTTCCTTTGAAGGCTTTAATTGTTGTATAATCTTTAATTTCAGCTATTTTCATAACTTTATCTACTAAATCTGTAGCTATAATTAATTTTTCCCCGTTAGCTTCTACTAAGCTATATTCAAAATCAGGAGATATAGTTATTGCAACGTTTCCAGGTAATGTCCATGGTGTTGTTGTCCAAATAACAAAAAATACGTCTCTTTCATCAAATAAGCCATTTCCTTCAACTACTGGGAATTTTACATATGCAGTATTTGAATTAACGTCTTTATATTCGATTTCAGCTTCTGCTAAAGCTGTTTCACAATCAGTACACCAATAAACAGGTTTTAAACCTTTATATATATATCCTCTTTTATACATTTCACCAAAAACTTCTAATTGTTTAGCTTCCATTTGTGGTTGGTATGTAATATATGGATTATCCCAATCTGCTAATACTCCTAAACGTTTAAATCCTTTAATTTGCACATCTTTATAATTTTGAGTAAATTCTTTACATGTGTCTCTAAATTGAGAAACTGGAATTTCATCTCTATTTAATCCTAGTTTTTCAATTGCTTTTTTCTCAGTTGGCATACCATGTGTATCAAACCCAGGAATAAATGGAGTATAATATCCCTTCAAGTTTTTATATCTAACAATAGTATCTTTTAAAACTTTATTTAAAGCGTGACCAACATGAATCTCCCCATTAGCATATGGAGGGCCATCATGTAAAACAAATGGTTCTTTTCCTTCATTTTTCTTTAACATTTTTTCATATAAACCATTTTTAAATACTTCATCATATATATGTGGTTCATTTTCTGGTAGATTTCCTCTCATTGGAAAATCTGTTTTTGGTAAATTAAGTGTTTTACCATAATCTTTCTTTTCTTCACAATTTTCACACATTTTAAATCTCTCCTTTTCTAAAAATATATACAGTTTTAGAACATAACAATCAAAAAAAGCTATCAGTCCTAAAACATAGTTTAGGACGAATAGCTTTAATCCGCGGTACCACCTAATTTAAAAGATTATCATTTACTTTTCTTAAAAATTGTAAACTCATCTTTTCTCTTAATTTCTTTTAACGCAAGAATACGATTTAGCTTAATTGCCTAAGCTTTCAGCTAAATAACCTAAAGGTGATAACAAATAATTTATTATCTTGCTAGAATTCCACCAACCTCTAGCTCTCTATTAGTTTTACATTATTTGTGTTGTCCTTTACATTGTTTTATGTTTATTAATATCTACATAATAACACTTTTTTCTCTTTTTATCAAGTGCTTTTTTAAATATTCTTCATCAATTCTTCAAATCTTTCAGCTGAAATTATTTCCTTAGCTAAAAGCTCATTAGAAATAACTTCAAGTGCATTCATATGACTAGCTAAAATTGATTGTGCTTTAAAATCAGCTTCATTTACTAATGCTTTAATTTCATTTCCTATCATATCTGTGTATTTATCACCAAGTAATTCTAATTGATAAGGATCTTTTTCTAAATTAATATGAACTGGTCCTACTGCTTCACTCATACCATAAACAGTAACCATGTTTTTAGCAATATCGTTTGCAACTTCTAAGTCATTACTTGCACCTGTTGAAATATCACCTAAAGCCAATTTCTCAGCAGCACGTCCACCCATTAATGCTATTAATTTTTCTAGCATTTCATTTTTAGAAATATATGCTTTATCTTCATTAGTTTTATACATAGTGTATCCACCAGCCATACCTCTTGGTATAATTGATATTTCTTTTATATCTTTTTGTGTCTCTAAGAAATGGCTTACTATTGCATGTCCAGCCTCATGTACTGCTGTTCTTCTCTTATCTTTTTCAGATATAACTCTATTGTGTTTTTCTAGTCCAACAGTAACTTTCTTTAATGCATCCTCTATATCTTTATTTGTAATACTTTCACGTTCTCTAATTGTTGCAATAATTGCTGCTTCATTAAGAATATTTGCAAGTTCAGCTCCAGTGAATCCTGCAGTATCTTCTGCAATACTTCTTAAGTTTACATCTTGAGCAAATTTCTTGCCTTTAGCATGTATTTTAAGAATTGCTTCTCTTCCATTTAAATCTGGTAAACCAACTGTAATTTGTCTATCAAATCTTCCTGGACGAAGTAATGCTTTATCTAACATTTCTGGTCTATTTGTTGCAGCTAAAACTATTATAGTTTCATCTGTATCAAATCCATCCATTTCAACTAATAATTGATTTAATGTTTGATTATTTTCAGTTTCTGCGCCACTTGATGATGTTCTTCTTGAACCTATTGCATCAATTTCATCAATGAAAACTATACATGGAGCAACTTTTCTTGCTTTCTCAAATAACCTTCTAACTCTTGATGCACCAAGACCAGCAAACATCTCAATAAATTCAGAACCACTCATTGAAATAAATGGTACATTTGCTTCACCTGCAATGGCTTTAGCAATTAATGTTTTACCAGTTCCTGGGTTTCCACATAACAATACACCACGTGGAACTTTTGCACCCATTTCAGTAAATTTCTTAGGATTTTTTAAGAAATCTACAATTTCTATCATTTCTTGTTTTTCTTCATCTAATCCAGCTACATCATCAAATTTTACTTTTGTTTTTTGAGTCTCTGAATCATAAATTTTTCCTTTTTCACCCAAACCTTGCATTTTAAAAATCATTAATACTAATACAATTAATATTATAGTTGGTAAAAATGAAATTAAAGTTCTAAGGATTGATATAAATACATTTCTCTCTTTTTGAATTAAATTTATCTTAATTCCGCTATCAGACTTATCTTGAACTAATTCAATGAAAGAATCTACGCTTGGTATCAAAACTTTTTTCTCTTCTTCTTCATTTATTAATTTTACTTTTGCAGTTTCACTACCTTCTGTCATCTCTATTTTTTCAACTGTACCATCATTTATTTTAGTAAGTAATTCAGTATATGGCATATTTTTTTCTTCATTTTCTTTATTAAAGTTTATGAAAAAGAAAACACCTACTACAGCAAGAATAATAAGTAATGTTGCAGCTACAATAAGTCCAATATTTGATTTTTTATTATTATCATTGTTTTTTGAGCTCATTTATTTTTTCTCCTTTTGTATTATTTTCTTCATGATTATAAATATTATTCTTTAAAAAATACATTTACTTAAAATTTGTCAAGTTCATTTAGCAAGCGAACTTGACAAATTTTAAACTTATCATTTAGTTTGTTTTTGGTTTATTTGAATCTGTTGTCTCTTTTTGTTCTGTTGGTTTGGCTGGTTCTTCAGGTTTCTTTTCTTCTGCCTTACCTATAGTTATTTTTATTCTTCCTTGTTTTGAAAGAACAGTACCTGCATTTACACTTTGTGATATAACTTTTCCAACCTTTGAAGCATCAGTAGTTGTAGCATGATCAATTTCAACTGTTAATCCTCCTAACGCTGCCTTAGCTTCAGCTTCAGTTTTGCCAATAACATTTTGGACTGTAATATCAGTATCCTTAGGAACTTCAGTAGTAACTACTGTTGCATTTTCCTCTTCTTTCTTTTGACTTTCAGCTGTGTGAACATCACATGTTTCTGTAACTACTGTATATTTGTCTCCGCCATCAGTTCTCCATTTAGCATTAACTTCTTTTTCTGGCATTGCTAAACCATGTACTGTTTCCTTTGATGGACAGAATTCTGTTGCAAGTTTATGTGTTTCTGTACATACTTCAAATGAATTATGACCTTCACATTTACCCGGAACAGCACCTTCAACAAAGTATTCAACATAAGTATCTGTACAATCTGCAGTTGCACATTTTCCAGATTTTTTACAAACTCTTGCTGTAACAACATTTCCAGGTTTTTCAAATAATTTTGCTTCCTTATTTTCATGAACCTTTTTCATTACATTATTCCATATTAAAGTTGCTGGACTACCTCCATATGTATTAACTTGCTCTGGTTCATCATATCCAAACCATGTTGCTGCTGTATAATATGGAGTAAATCCACATAACCATACGTCTTTTTGTTCTTGTGTAGTACCTGTTTTAGCACCTACATCAATATTAGCCATTTTACAAATTCTAGCTGTACCTTGCGCACCTTCTACTGGTTGTTTTAATAATGATTTCATTACATAAGCATTTCCTTCTGAAAATACTCTTCTTGATTCTTGAGTAGCCTCAACTAAAACATTTCCTGATGAATCTTCAACTTTAGTATAGAAAGTTGGTTGAATATAAACACCATCATTAGCTATTGTTGCATATGCTGCAGCCATCTCTAATGGGCTTATACTTGCAGTACCTAATGCTAAGGATGTATTTGAATCACTTACACCATTTTCAGTTTCTGATGCTTTTACTAGTGAACTAACGCCTAAGCTTCTCATAAAATCTATAGAATTGTCTGGTCCTAATTCTGTCATAACCTTACATGCTACGATGTTAGAAGAAACTTCCAATGCATCCCTTACTGTACATAATCCTGTTTTTTGATTACTTGCATTATTTGGATGATATGTTGGTCCAAAATATGTTGGATATGTATTATCATATACTGTAGATGCATTAATTATTCCTTTTTCAAGTGCTGCACCATATACTCCAATTGGTTTGATTGAAGAACCTGGTTGACGAATACTGTTTATTCTATTAATACCAACAGCGTCAACATCTGTTCCTAAACCACCCATGCATCCAACAACTCTACCTGTTTTATGATCTATAATTACCATTGCTGATTGTGTGTGTGCGCCTTCAGCAGCTTTTGGATTTGTTGCAGCTTTTACATATGTTTCTGCTTTATATTCTGCTTCTACTATATCTTGAACAGATTTTTCTTGAGCTGTATAAATTTTTAGTCCTCCTCCAAATACACGATTTCTTGCATATTCTTCAGACATTCCTTTTTGTTCTACTAAATCTTTAACAACTTGTTCAACAGCTGCTGAAACATAATAATCTTTTATAGTTGTACTTGGTAATTCACCTTTTTCAAATTTTAATCCTTCATCAACTTTTGCAACTGCTTCATTATATTGTCCATCATTTATGTAATTTAATTCTTTCATCTTAGCCAAAACTGTTTTTGTTCTTGATTTTATTCTTTCAGTATTTGGATTATCTTTATATGGATTATATTGACTTGGGCTATGTGTAACACCAGCTAAAAATGCACATTCCTCTATTGATAAATCACTTGCAGATTTATTAAAGTAATACATTGATGCAACTTCAACACCACATATATCTCCACCACTTGATGCTAGTGGAATTAAATTTAAATATAATTCTAATATATCTTTTTTCTCAATCATTTTTTCAATTTGATATGCTCTTGACATTTCTCTTATTTTTCTTTGCATACCAGCTGTACCACTACTATCTTTTTCATTTGTTATGTTTTTAACTAACTGTTGAGTAATAGTACTTCCACCGAAATTAGATTCTCCAGAATGTGTTACGAATTTAATTGTTGCACCTGCTGTTCTTTTTATATCAACACCTTTATGTTGATAGAATCTTTCATCTTCTATTGCAACAAAAGCTTTTGGTAAATACTCACTCATATCATCAATACTAATAATTTTTCTG
>Ga0256404_1008706_pt1 | contig 15047 bp, 14 predicted proteins | sample RumenRJG_01DNA_FD_185990 | JGI IMG/M metagenome (GOLD analysis project Ga0256404, IMG submission 185990) | Bovine rumen microbial communities from Lethbridge, Alberta, Canada - RJG_01 | ecosystem: Host-associated > Mammals > Digestive system > Stomach > Rumen | place: Canada: Alberta | collected...
GTCGAGGGTGTCACGGACGAACAGGGCAACGGCTATAAGCCGGAGGACATCGTCCAGCTTCCCGGAACCTGGCCGATGGTGACCGGGGTTGCGAAGGAGATCATCGAGTCCGCCACGCTGGGTGCCGAAGGAAAAAACGGATAGCGGCCTTGTATTCGCTCGCATGCGAAGGGTATGACGAGCATACAAGGCGACGCTACGGGGGAGCGGACAGGACGGTCGACCTGAGAAGCGGGATTGCAGTAAGGATGGATGACATTCCATCGTATTTCCTAGACCAGGATCTGGTGTCGGCCGTCACCATTTACCTCCGCTACAAGAGGATGGGTCTGCCATATGACGGGTGGGGAGAGACGCCCAACGTATTGGTGGAGATTGTGGATACGATAGAGCCTCTCGACAGGCTCTATCATCCAGAAAGAAGGTTGGAATTGTATTGACCATAAAGATGTTTGTGGTAAGCTGGTTCTGGAGAGAACGCTATGATATGGCCAGGTTGGTGGGGTAGCTGTGACGAAAAAGAGGCAAATAAATCGTTGGCTTTTTTTCTTGGGATTTTGATTATACCTTGGGGAATCCTTTTTGGAATTGCCATCAGTCCTCTTTGTTTCTTCGCGTCCATCGGCATAACCTGGGGCTTATATAAGCTCATTACAAGCATCAAATAGTCTGCAATTCCAGCCATTGGAGTACTCATGGCCGGAATCAACGTTCCTGTAACTGCAGATACTTCTCAAGCTACGGCTGCTCTTAAAAATATATCCAGTCAGATCGACCAGATTGCCAAGTCCCAATCAGGATGGAAAGGCAAGGCAGGAGATATCATCTCGCTCGGTGCCGCATATGCCACGGTATCAGCAGCCATCAGTAAAGTTGTGAGTACTGCTAGTGCTCTTGTGTCCGAGTACGCTGCTGGCGCACGTCAGACAATCACGATGCAGGCCGCGGTCAAGTCGATGGGGACACAGATGGGCGTCACGACCAAGGACGTGTTCGAGCTTGCAGACAGCCTGAAGCAAGTAACCACCTATGACAACGACACGTTGGTAGGTGTCCAGCAGCTCCTTATCGCGACGAAGAGCTTGTCGAAGGACGGCCTCAAGCAGGCAACGGAAGCATCCCTAGACCTGGCGACTGCGATGGGCACCGACGCGAAGAGCGCGGCATCATCGCTTGCACGCGCGCTTGCGGATCCAGCGGACAACATGCGCGCGTTGCGCTCGGCCAATATACAGTTCACCGACGCGGAAGAGGAACAGATCAAGACCCTTCAAAAATCGGGTAAGCTCTGGGATGCACAGCAGGTCATCCTGGACAAGGTAGAAAAAACCTATGGCGGCATGGCCAAGGCTGTCGGAGACACGGACGTCGGCAAGCTTGACCGCATTGCAGGAGCCATGGGGGACCTCAGGGAATCGCTTGGAGGAGCTCTTGTAAATGCTATCTCGCCATATCTTGATCATATCTATGATTCTATTGTGAGGATTCAGAGTTGGATTGACGAGCACAACGCGGCAACATCACTGAGCATGGCGTTGCAGAACGGCGGAAGTCTTGCTGACTTCGACACTTCGGCCTTGACCGAACGATACATACAGAGAAGCAGGGAGCGAAGCAGCCTGCTTGTCGATATCGCCCAGTCGGGACTTCTGGACGCAAGTGGTAACGTCATTGACCCGGCATCACTCGGAGCCGCGAACAACCCGACAGCATCGGAACTCTACCGGTCTTGGACAACACTCAATGACGAGATGACCCGGATAACCAGGGAACTCGCATCGCGCAATGCCGCATCTACTCTGTCATCCGCTGTACCTGCAGCCGCTGGCGGTGGCGCAGTCTCTGCGTCATCTGACACAATGCTGACACGATATGGCAGTCTTTCTCAATCGTATCAGCTCCGGCAGAAGCAGCATGACTTAGTCGCCGCCACACTGGAGTGGGCGAAGGCTGATGACGGGTCTGTCACAAAGCAATACTGGAACGAGATCAGGACGGCAATCCGCAAGCAGATAGACGATATGCTAAAACCAGTGGCGAGTGGCGACGCACCGAATGTCACCAGCGCCATCGGTAACTTCCTATCCTCTCATTCCGGCATGAGCACGACAATGCAGGTCGCCGACATCGACAGTCAGCTCGCACAGGCGAGAGAACTGCAGGCGAAGGGCGGGATGTCCGACATGGAGGCAGACTCCATCCAGGAAGTCATCAACTCACTGGAGAAGCAGAAGGAGTCTCTCCTTGGTGTAGGGGATGCGACAGACGAGGTGAAGAGCAAGGCCGAGAAGTATGCCGAGGGATTCCAGGCTGCGACCAAGTACATCTCCCAGGCAACCCAGATGCTCGGTGCTTTCCAGGAACTCGGCAACCAGCTGATGCAGAACGAGGTTGACGAGCTCGGCAAGCAGCTCGACGATGCAAAGGCGAAGTGGGACGACTACTTCGACAGTCTCGAGAAAAGACAGGAGACCCAGAAGGAATCTCTTGGGGTCATGTACGATGAAGGTCTTGTCAGCGCCGAGGAATACACGTCTGCGCTGACGGAGCTAGACCAGGCGTACGAGGACTCGAAAAAGCAGCGGCAGGAAGAAGAGGACGCTCTGCAGGCCGAAAAAAACAAAGCTGCCGAGAAACAGTTCAACGCGAACAAGTTGAACAGCATCGCACAGGTCATCATTCAGGGAGCGCAGGCAACTGCGGCCGTCTGGGCGAACCCTGGGTGGCCAGCAGCGATACCGCTTACCGTCATGTTGGGAGCGATGAACACGGCGCAGGTCGCGGCCATCGCCAGCCAGAAGTACACGCCGATGGCAGTCGGTGGGATTGTCCAGAGTCCAACCCACGCATACATTGGTGAAGGTGCGGAAGCCGAGGCGGTCATGCCTCTATCCCGTTTGGGCGACATGCTTGACGACCGGGGTGCGGGAGACGGCGGAGGGCAGATCAGCATCACCTTCAATTTTGGTGAAGGCTATACGCAGGACGAGGTGATGGAGCGGATCTACCAGGGAGTGAACGACATGCAGGAGCGCGGCATCCTGCCAGCATGGAGCGTGAGATGATCAAGGGATTATGGACGATCAGAATCTATTTCGATGAGACTGCCTCTACGTATGAGCTGTCGAAATGCGCCATCACCAGGTGCGTAGGCGCCACAGGCGAGCATGCGCAGCAGAAGGCGTCTTGCACCATCTCGAAAAACACCACAAGCCTGTCACTCCGCCTTGTCGGGCGCACCGCAAAGACCAAGGCTGAGATCTACAAGGATGACGCGATCCAGTTCACGGGTCTCATCGACACCGGTTGGAGCATCGGAGCCAAGAGCAAAACCGTCGACTCGGTCTCTCTCTCGCTCATGGACTACTCGGACCAGCTGAAGGTAGGAGTCTTCGAGGAGTCTTTCGCCTCGGACAACAAGCGTCTGGTCAGGGGACCGCAGCGGTGGCAGGGATGGGCGGTCTGCGATCCTGCAGACCAGGACAAGTCGATCGTCCACCAGATTCTCAATCTTGCCATGAATTTCCTTGGCATCACATTCTCTGTCAAATGTGATGCTACATGCACCACCAAGCTTGACTACTTCCAGCTTGAAAGCGGTGAGGACCTGAAGAGCCAGCTTGAATCACTGTTGAAGGAGTTCAGACTAGACTACGTCTTCGAGCCAAACAACGGCATCAGGATCGTGTCGACGGATGCGCAAGGTTCGGCATCCGCTACGGTGACGGATTTCAGGAACTCGCTCAAGGCGCAGGGTGCTGTCTACAAACCGAAGACCATTAAGGCGACATATAGGAAGTACGAGCGACGGATCGGTGAGAGAATTGGAGACGCCAGGCATGAGTCCAATTCTGTCAATGGCAGGACCGTAGAATATGACAACTGGATCACCTGGTCGTTGCCTGATGGAGCGTCACTGGACGATTGGGAAATCGTCTCCATAGAGAAGATCAATCCTCCTGTCGGGGAATGGACGACAAGCGGGGTATCTCATCCGCATATCGACGGCGGCAAAGCGATGACGGTCAGCTACGACCTCAGGAGCGGACACATCAAGCTCTGCAGATACGGATGGTGCCACAAGGGGTCTATCCATGCCAGGATTGATGCCGACATAGTAATCAGATACAACAAGACTTCCACTCTGTATGTCTCTCCTGGAAGCGACTCAGAGACCATCACGCTTCTGCATCACCATGCCTTGGCTTCGGCTGATGGGCAGGAAGGCGCTCTCGCATATGCACAGTACTACGAGGCGATGAGGCGCAAGGCTGCGACCACCTACACGTTCGAGAGCTTCGCTGAATATGCGCCTGGCGCAATCGTCACGCTGTCCGAAGACCAACTTACCGGCATCGTCACCAAGGCGAGGATCCTCGAGCAGGTGCTTGATCCTCTCACCGGCATCTACAAGTACAAGGCCGAAGGGGCTGGAGATCTCGACCTCAATGACGCAATCGCAAAGGCGGAAGAGACGGAGCAGCACCCGATAACCGAGGGCAACTTTATTGAGCTGTCCGCATCTCTCGACGAGTCTGCCGGGGTGATAACCGTGGTCGCGGAGGGCGATGCAGTCGACTATTACAATCTGCCAATAACATGGAATCTGAACGGTCAGGTGCTGGAAGATACTACGTCGTGGATCACCATCAAGGTCGCAGATCTCGAGCCAAGCGGCAATGTGGCCACCGGCAGTGCCTTCATCCGTGGAGAGACCGTGACCACAACCTACGATCTAGACACCATCCTTCCCGATATCAAGGTCAATGTCTACTCGTCTGCAGGCAGCGTCTTCAAGGTCGGCAACATCAGCACTACGCTGATGGCCATGGTTACCAGGGCGGGAGTGCTGCTTACCGACAAGCTGGATGCTGCATATTTTGCGTGGAGCCGCACATCGACAGCCAGCGACAAGGACTGGAATGCACTCGACAAGGCAAAAGGCTCTGCGTCCGTCGTCATCGGCTCTGCCGACTTGCCAGAGACGGGCGCGCTCTTCGTCTTCAGCTGCGCGGTTGGAGACAAGACGCTCTTAAGCGAGGCATATACACTCATGGTAGTAGCCGATGGCGAGAACGGATACAGCAGTGCCACATGCCAGCTATTTCAGCGTTCTTCGACCAAACCGGAAAAGTATGACGGTGGCAACCTGCTCTATACGTTTGCGACAGCATCGCTGTCCGGTAGTGATTTCGGCACCTGGAGAAAGACCATCCCGTCAGGCACTGATCCTTTGTACGTGATATATGCCTCGGCATTTGCCAACAGTACCAGCGACACCATTCTAGCTACAGACTGGAGCGAGCCTGCCATCCTTAGCGAAAACGGCACAAAGGGCGAAAAGGGCCTCAATGTTGCCAGCGTGTTGCTTTACACGAGATCCGGGAGGGACAACCCACCGACGGCTCCGATATGCATCGTCTCGTACAATTTCGAGACTGGAGCCATCAGTGTGGGTACTGGCGCGTCGATTTCTCCGTGGACAAAAAAAATCCCTGCATCCGACGGCAATCCTCTGTGGGTAATCAGCGCTGTCGCTTCCAGTCAACTTGCCAGCGGCGACATCTCTCCCGAGCAATGGTCGGACCCTGTCATCATGGCGGAGGATGGAGCAAAAGGCGAGAAAGGAGACAAGGGAGATACGGGGGACCCTGCCGACATCCAATACTGCATCTGGCCGGATGGAGACGTACCTCCTGTAGAGAATGATACTTTTCTTCTCGATGGCAAGCTGATCACCATCAGCGGTAACCCGATAAACAATCCGTATGCAGAGACGATCTGGGAGAACCGTGCTCCGGATAAAGTACCATACGGCTATTACGCCTGGATGCGCACGAGAGCAGGCAAAGATGCGCTTTGGAGCTGTTTCCGCCTGACTCCCGACCAGTCTCTTGACTTCAGCCTGCAAGCCACTGCAACAATCGTGACATGCTCCGGCAGATATTACGTGCATGACGAGCAGACCATCTCGGTCTTTGTGTCGCTCGAGGACATGAGTAATCTGAGCGTCTATTGGGACGTCAAATGGAAGGACGGCACGAACGACGGGCTTCCTTCTTGGGCTCAGTCGGAAGACAAGCGGTCCTGCACCATCGAATTCCCGTTCAGTACCCATCTCAAGAAGCAGAATCTTGTTGTATCCTGTGCCGTCATGGGCCTGCGGTCCAGGAGTATCGAGATACAGGTCGTTCCAGAGTCAGCAAACAATGCAATCTTCCTGGGCGAGGATTGGGACGAGACCAACGAGTGGACTCCGAACGGAGACCGCATCGAGAAAGGAGACTACTACTACCACAAGGACACGCAGGAACCTTGGGTGTACGATGGAACGAAGTGGGCGGCCGCAACCAGCAGTACGACGACTCTGGACATGCTCAGAGAGGTCGGCAATTGGGTCTTGGCCAATGGAGAGCGCGTCACCAACGAGACGTCCTCGATCTACGGATACTTCAGGAACCTGTTCGCACAAAAGGCCTCTATCGATGAGCTACAGACACAGGTGATTACGAGCAGAAATTATCGCGAGGGCGAGAACGGCTTTCCTACCAACGGATACAAGCTCGACGGTCCGAACGATCTCGTCACGAGCTATGGCATGAAAGCCGACGGAGGCGAGTTCCACAACGTCTACATTTCTGGTGGCGACATCAATATCGAGAACTCCGACGGAGAATTGGTTTTCCAGACGAATAGGACGCCAGGTGGTACAGACTACGATGTCTCAGGTCCTGCAACGACCAAGTATTTTTCCGTAGACGAGCTGATAGAGAATCTGCCGCGTAATGTGATTCACGAGGTGGCTGTGTCGTACGAAATAGGAGTTTCTTCGTCTACAGGCACAGGCATCTATATCAACGACACATCAAACCATGTCGAGATCATCCCGAGAAAAGAAGACGTCTGGACACAGACACTAGCAATGAAATGCGTGAGACGCAACGGCGACGGGACGTTCAATTTCAGCGGGTCTGCGACGCATACTGGGCCGAACACCTCATACTATCTTAAAGTTAAGTGCTCACAAATCCGCATGTCTCTTCTTCGGATTACCGTAAAAAATTCTGCGGGGACAATCCTCTCAGTTATCGAGAGGTACGATGTTCCCAAAGGGATTCAGCAACAGCTATGGTTCTCGAGCGACGAGACTCATGACTGGAGGAATCCCAGAAGCGCAGACGGCAACTTTACCTATGAGATATACGTCGAGGAGAACAACGTGACTACGTCTGCCGTAGTCGGACAAACCACAACCTATCTCAGGATCAGCTTCGATACCCATGGGTACTCGATGGAGGCGGATCCGCGAAGAGTAACCTTCCTCAATCAAGCATACACGAACACCGACCCGTGGATTAATTTCAGCCTTAGTCTTGGAACATACGTTTTGGGCTCCGACAAGCAGGCGACGATCGGCGCACGAGACTCGTCGAAGATGCTGTTTTATAATCCTGCATCGGAATTTTTGTCGCTGATACCCAAAGGGCGATACCAGGTTGACTGTACCAAACCGATGTCTTACAGCGATGGTACTGTATCCCTGAGCCAGTTTACGGTCGTTTCGATATCATCGGCAATGCTCAGGGTCACCTCCTTGGACGGAGATGTGGTGTACGCTTCGACCGACTACATCAAGGGAGTTCCGACGCTCAAGTTCTCGACTACGTCGATACTTGGCGGTGCGGCCGTACTCAATCTGTCAGCCAGTACGGATACAAGTCAGATCGGTACAGTCTCGCACAAGTTTGCTGATGTCTGGTCGAGCAAAATCAACGGCGTGAATGTGACGGATGCTGCGAACGAGGCGCTTGACGGCAACCTTTCGATCATCGGTGCAATCAACGGACTAACCGGAGCGATGGGCAAGGTTCTTCATGCGATGATGCCTGACTGGGCGAGCCAATCAGAGAAACTGGAAAGCGAATACAGGGCTAAGGCGGATGGTTGGTTGAGGGTCGTTTATTTTGTTAGCGCCAACCAGGATAACTATGTTGCCATCGACGGCAAGTGGGTGCTCGGTTATCAGGTGTCACGCAAAGCCGACTACTCCGACTATTATTTTGCTGGGGTCGTTCCGATTGCCTCCGGACAGAAAGTGTTAATCAATGGGAATTGCAGAGCTTATTTTATTCCGATGATTGGATTTACAACATAAGGAGATACTCATGGCTATAGACTTTAAAAAAGAGATCATCCCGGACGATAGCGATAAACTGCTTGCGTTCCGGGGTGACGTATCGGCTCCGGATCTGGCGGGGCACTACAGTAGTCAGTATGAGAGCGGTAGGATCTACTATGAGAAGGATTCGTATCATGGTTACGGAACGCTCAAAATCAGAATATAGGAGGCGATATGGCTGGTAGCATAGATTTCAAGGGTAAGATTGACGCCGTCGATGCGGCTGACAACTTGATGGTGTTCAAAGGCTCGCCGTCGAATCCGACAGAGGCCGGAAATTATACGGTCAAGCAACTGCTGGATTATCTGGATACGTTGCTGGATGGGACGGTGTCGAAGTACCTGTCAGATATAGCGGCACAAAAGGATGCCGCAGTGACCGCGGCATCTGAGGCACAGGCATCGGCGTCTTCTGCGTCTGATGCAATGGCGGCGGCGAAGTCGTCAGAGACAAACGCGGCAATCTCGTCGTCTTCCGCCTCGGCGTCTGCCTCGCAGGCGAGCGATCACGCCTCTGCTTCGGCACAGTCGGCATCAGACGCGGCAGAGATCGAGTCAAAAGTCGTCACTCCGACCGTGTCGGTCGAAGGCGTGACCTATACGCTCACGCTCAGGCAGGAGCATGGGATTCCGAATCTCTATATCGAAGCAGTATAAAGGAGGATGAATGAGCAACATGGTGTTAGGGCTTGCCGACCGCGCGGCTGTGGCAGGCGTGCAGATGGCAATCGAGCAGACTGCCAACGACAGGATCAAAGAGGTGGCGCTGACGCTGACGCCGAAATGGGCGACGATTGTAGCGACCCATGGAGCGTCTGTACTGTTGGCGGCAGAATCCACGACGATGGCGGGCAGGAAAACGCTGATGGTGTATAACCGCGACAAGGCCGTCACAGTGCGCATCTCTACCGCGTCATCGACAAACGCAGTCTACGAGCAGGGCTTCTGCGACGTGGAACCAGGGCAAACGATTTCCATCTCTTTTGGCGGAGAGGACGTGCCGCTCTATGCACGCTCCTTGGGATATGAGGTGGAGCTAGACGTGGTGGAGGCGTAGGATGAAGACTTTTACGGCATACAGGGAAAACGTCACGGGCGACAAGTGGAAGATCGGCTGGAGGGACGGAGACACGGAGCTCTGCTCTCAGACTCTTGAGGTTGTCGGCGAGCAGGACGCGGTAAGGCAAGCGCTTGACGCAAACCTATCCGTGCTAAGGGAGCGCAACAGCTCGCTGTTTCAGGACGACGAAGGACCAGAACCAATCATGATGGAGGCGAATACAGATGTACAGTGAAGCGGAAGTGCGCGCAAAGATGGACACGCTGGAGTGGGAGATTGCCAAGGCGTGCATCAACGGAGTAGACATGATTCCTGACGACTCGGACCTTCCCCACATCATGGAGTGTGCGAAGCAGATCTTCGAGCTGTCGCAAGGGCGGAACGAAGTGCGCTTCGACCGTCAGGGTCGGCCCTCAATCATGGTCAACTTCTTCAATTCCCGTGAAGCTCGGCTTGATTACCTCTCGGGAGGAGGGTCATACTTTTCTGACTCTGAGTATGGGGCCGAAAACTCATCATACGCATACAACATCCATCCGGCCTTCATCGTCGATGGCAATCCGGTCAACGTCAGACGCATCGGCAAATACCTGGATATCCGATACGACGGAAAGAACTACCACCAGAGCCTGCCCGGCTTCGACCCCGCATGCGGGACCGGCGGCGTGACGATGTCGTACTCCGGTCTCGCATCGGCATGCGATGCCATCAACTCCGGCACCAAGCGAGAGGATGGCGACGCAGTTGAGAACATGACAATCGCCGACTATGGCTATCTTGGACTGCTTTCCGTGCGCAAGGGCTTTTGCGCCAGAGGCAATGACAGCCAAGGCTTGAGCGGACAAGTGACGAGCGAGCACGGCGTACCGGCGGCGGGATACTCGAACTATCGCTATCACAACAAGTTCGTATTGACCAAGACCGGAAGCGGACCCGACTCGTGGCGGCACGATGGCTCACCATTCGGCGTCTCTGATGTGAGAGGCAATACTGGATGTCTGGTGCATGGCTTCCAGATGCTCGAAGGCCGACTGCTCTATGTCCCAAACAACGACCTCTGCTCCAAGGCTTCCGCATCTGGTCTGGCAAGCGAGCTTGTCGAAACGTCTTCGGCATACAAGGCATTGAAAAGCGACGGCACTTGGCTGGAGCAGACGACGACGGAAGAGAGCATGTTTTATGACTATAAGGAGGACATGACTGACGTCACCAGCGGAAGCCACGCCTTCGAGATCGCCACAAGCCTGACCCATCAGCAGACAAGCTCGGATCCGTATGGCGGAATCTCGCTTAGCTCGCTGGCAGCGCGCGACGGTGTAACCATCCCGCTTTATATGCGCCTTATGCTCAACGCACCTCTACTTACCGGCAACCCCACAGGGTACGCCTACATGCGCAACGCCGCGAGCATGCGGCGGGTCTCCGTCCGGGGTGGCTACTGGGCCTACGGCGTCAGTGGCGCTGGCTTCGGTTGTTCGGACGGCTTCGACTGGGGCTTCGGGACTTGGGACAACGACGACGGCGGCGGGCGCGTCGCTTCATACTGTTAATCGGAGGATCTGTTGGATGGTTGACAACCCGGCATCAGAGCAGACAACGGCAGGATCGCGGCTTGACGTCCTGACGGCGTTTGGAGAACTTTGGGATTATGCGCTGGTGATCATCAGCGGCAAAAACATGCCGAACTACCTGCGGTACAGCATTGGCGAGGAAATCGTCAAGGAGCTCAAGCTGGCAGGATGGTATGTAAAGCAGGCAAACCTGTCACACAACCCCAGTTTTCGCAAGTCGCTGATGGTAAAAGCGGACCAGATATTTCAACAGGTCAAATTTGATTTCGACCTTGTGCTCCATTGTAGTGCGCTTTCCCAGAGGAGGATGCATCTGTACAAACTGGAGGCGAGGTTTGGAAGGCTGTTGGGCGGCTGGCTCAACTCGGAAACCAGCCACGGTATGAGATATTGATGTGTGCCCGGCGGGTCTCCATCCGGGGTGGCAACTGGAACAACGGCGTCAGTGGCGCTGGCTTCGGTTGTTCGAACGGCAACAACTGGGGCTTCGGGACTTGGAACAACAACAACGGCGGCGGGCGCGTCGCTCCACGGGGTAGGCAAAGCGCGAGTAGACGCTGTAGCGCTCCGTGAAGGATCGAGTATCGGATGAGAAAACATAGCACTGCCGCCCATGTGGTGGCAGTGCGTCTTTTTTAAAGGGGGATATCGTGCTCTTCGGACAAAAGCATATAGACCCGTGGAAGCGTGTGTGTGATCCCGACAACATCTATGCCGCATACATTGAGGTGGCGTCCGGCAAGCGCTACCATAAAGATTTCCAGCACTTCACGCTTCATCTTGAAGAGAATCTGATAAGCATATGCAATGACCTTGCGTGGAGGACGTATGAGCCGGGTCCTGCGGTCTCCTTTATCGTCTACGAGCCGAAGAAGCGATTGATCACAAGGCCACAGCTGAGAGACCGGATTGTGCACCATGCGCTTATGCGGGTGGTGAGGAACGTGTTCTTCCATGAGTTTCACAGGGACTCATACGCATGTGTGGATGGAAAAGGCACGCTCAAGGCGTGCATGGAGGTGAGCCACAAAGAGCGACAAGCCATCAACGCATATGGATGGAGGTTCGGGGTGTTCCATCTTGACCTCAAAAACTATTTTGGCAGCATCGACCATGCAGTCGTGAAAGAGCTGATACGGCGCTTGTTTGTCGACGATCCCGGCATCATCTGGCTTTTTGACAAGATCATCGATGCGGTAGGGCAAGGCCTCCCCATCGGATTCCTTACAAGCCAGTTCGAGGCAAACCTGGTCGGAACGACGCTAGACCGCTGTCTGGACGGCATCGGGGTCAGGTACCACGTCCGCTACATGGACGACATCATCGGCTTCGTGCCTACAGAGCAGGATGCAAAAGAAGTCATCGCACTTGTAGACGAGTACTGCGCCGAGCGCCTCATGTTGCGATTAAACGAAAAGAAATCGAAGGCAAGCACCTTCCGAGGAAAGGAAACGTTTTGTGGATATGTCTGCGCGCCACATCATCTAGAGCCAAAGCATATGACGGTCAAGAGAGCAGAGAAGCGGATACGCAAAAAGATAAGGCAAACGATGGATGGCGGACTCGATCCCGCCAACCTCAAGCAATCAGCACAAAGCCTGAACGCATATATGAGCCATACCTGGAAGAAAACAAACAATGTAGCGGAACAAGGAATCGCTATAGCGTCACCAGTGGTTCATCTTGTGCCACCCCGCGCAGATGGGAGTAGATGGATTAGTAGATGGAAGTAGACGTCTGCAGACATCCTTAACGCCTCGAGTTTCGGAGTCTGACAGCAAGGGTTCGGCGTGGATGTTAGACTGGGCATGGAGGTGTCCATGGGCCAGTCGACCGTCGCGAAGCGTGCGACAGAACTGAGACGTTTCGGCGACTACTATGCAAAGATCACCGTCAGAGATGCGCTCGGACTTTCAGATCGGCAGATTGAGATATACAATGCCCGCATCCTGCATGGCCGCTCTCTCTACGACATCGCCGCCGACCTCGAGCTCTCCTACTCCACGATTGCGAAAGAAAACATGGAGATTACAGAGCGGATCCAGAGGTACTTCGACCCTTCTCGAAAAGCGATGAAAAAATCCTGAAAGAATCCTTTTGTGGGGTGTGGCATCCTGACCATAGGAGGATTCGAATGAAGACTGAATCTATCACTACGTTCAAGGCATCAAGTCTTGAAGTGATCGAGACTGCACTGCTGGGATCTGGCCTCTACCTGCTCGCAATCTGGTTCGGCAACGGGTTCGCGCTCGACTTTGAGTTCATACTTAAGGCCATTTACAACGCCCTAATTGTCGGCGCCTGCTGGATGATTTCCGACGACTGGTCGTGCAAATGGAACAATGCCCGGGATCTCTGCATTTGGCAGGAGTATGTTGGCTGTGCTCTGGCATATGTAGCCACTGCTGGTTGGGCTGGCATGGTATATGCTCCATCTGCAGCATTATTCATGTCAGGGGTGATCATGATGACGTTCGGGGTCCCTGCGGCAATCCTGTGGTTCTATTTCCCGTATACCCATGCAATACTAGAAGCCACTCCAAAGACCCTGATTGAGTATGAATCTGGTCGATTCGCGAAGAAGATAGGAAAGGCGAAGACGAAAGCGAAACTTGTTGCCATCTTTTCGAAGATTGTGCGCACTCGTTATGTGGCTGACACTTTTAGCGAAGGCCCTCGCATTGACCAACCGCTTGATGACCAGATGAGGTCCCTCTCAGACCTCAAGGTTGCGCTTGTGCTGGCGAAGGTGCTGCGCGTCTCCGGAAGAAGAAAGGATGGAGAGAGCCAGATCGACTTGCTGAATGCTGAGATCGGCATGGTAGGCGAGTACGTTGGGCAACTCGCGGAGAAGCAGCTCACGGAGAACGAGAAGAGACTTGTAGCCAAGGAGGCTAACTGATGTGTGGAAAATCTTATATGCGCTTTGGAAGTTATGCTGGAAGAACCGCCGTGTTGGCAGGGCTCTTCTTCGTGGTGGGATCGCTGTGCTGGGCTGGCTCCTGGAGCAATCCGCTCTATCCGGGGAAGAAGACGGCAGGACCCGTATCGGCCGTGATCTCGGCACCCGTAGCGGAGACCACGGAAGCTACGGCACAGCAGCCGAGCGATACCTCATTGACCGAAGCCGTCGAGACGCCGACCGTGGCAGAGCCGCAGCAGAACGTCTCAGAGACTCCATTAGCAAAAAAGATTGAGGCTGGGGAACGTACTGTCAAGCTTAGCCAGGCAGATGCCAAGGAGACGTATCAGGTGCTTGTCGACCAGGCGGAGAGTATCGGAGCCTTGGCGGCTACTCTCGAGGAGCGGCACGCAACCATCGCAAAGCAGGATAAGGAGCTAAATCGCTGGCATCTTGGACTTGGCTTTGGTGCCCAGGCGAACATGGACATGGACTTCGGGGCCGCTGCGTATCTGACCGCGCGTAAGGGATCCTTCCTCATGCTCGGTGGCGTCGGATACATCCCGATCGATGCGGACTGGGACACCAACAGGCTGAATTACCAGCTTGGCATCGTCTACGAGTTCTGATGGGCGGGTCTCGACCAAGGCGGCAGGGAAGGGCATCCCTGCCGCTTTTGCTCTGGAGGTGATGATATGCGAATTGACCGGAAGCAAGTCTTCTACCTGATTCTGTCCTTCATGCTTAACTGCCTTACGAACGGCGATGACATGATCGCGCTTGCATCTCGTATAGGCGGATGGCTTGGGCCAATGCTGTGATCGACTACGACGACATGAGACCGCAGAGAGACGATAGCACCAAAGGCTTCCGCCTCGCGATCCAGATCGCGGTTGTTGTCACATGTCTGTGTGTGACGATCTGGGCGCTGCACTACGTGACGAGCAATCCGGAGGTTGTCGATGCAGCCATAAGCTCAATCGAGCGGAGGCAGGAGTACGCCGAAGAGGCAAGCAAGGCGAAAAGGGAAGCGGCAGAGTACAAGTCCCAGATGACGCAACTCCAGCGCGAACTCGCGCAGTCAGACGCGACGATCACGCAGCTGCAGAACGAGCTCGACAACGCAGGACAGACCAGAGACGAGCTACTCTCGCAGCTGGACGGAAAGGGTCACGAGATTGACGAGATGGCGGAGCAGGTGGCGCAGAGCCAGCAAGACAGGCAAGACGCTGAGACAGAGCGGGACGAGGCTCTGGCGCAGGTGGCGACCTGGGAACAGGCTCTCAAACGCCGCTGGCACCTCTCTGTCGGCGGAATGGTCAGCCATCCGGTTCC
>Ga0256404_1008708_pt1 | contig 15043 bp, 14 predicted proteins | sample RumenRJG_01DNA_FD_185990 | JGI IMG/M metagenome (GOLD analysis project Ga0256404, IMG submission 185990) | Bovine rumen microbial communities from Lethbridge, Alberta, Canada - RJG_01 | ecosystem: Host-associated > Mammals > Digestive system > Stomach > Rumen | place: Canada: Alberta | collected...
CACCGGACCAGCTGCAGAGACTGCTGGCGAAGATGGCGGAGGATCCGATCCCGCAGGGAGCGATTCCGGAAGATGTCATGGAGGGTAAGCAGAATGAAGATTAAGCGAATGCTGAGTACCTTATTATGCTGCAGCGCATTGATGATGAGCTGCACATCAATCCCCGCTTATGCGCAGACCAATGAATCTGCGGATACCGGCACTACCGAAGAAACACAGCAGGAAGAAACGAAGCAGGAGGAAGACGAAAGCCTGCCTCCTCTGACACCGGAAGGAAATATGACGTTGGTGGATGATATTACTTCCGAAAAGACCGGCAAGCAGTTCATCACTGTCGTCAGCAAGAACGGCAACTATTTCTATATCATCATCGACCGTGATGACCAGGGAGATAACACAGTTCATTTCCTGAATACAGTTGATGAATCCGATCTGCTGGCACTGATGGACGATAAGGACGCACAGGCAATCCTGGACGCGGAAGCCCAGGAAGAGGCAGAGAAGACAGCGGCAGAACAGGCCGCAAAAGAACAAGCGGAGAAGGAGGCTGCCGAAAAGGCGAGTCAATCGGAAACAACGCCGACAGTACAGGATAAGAAGCCGATCAACTGGATCCCGGCAGCTGTCTGCGTCATGCTGGCAGGGATCGGTGTTGTCGGATTCTTTGCTATTCGAATGAAGAAGAAAACACAGAAGACAGAACAGCAGCCGGATCCGGACGCGGACTATAACGAAGACGATGACGGATATGATCTTCCGGAGGAAACAGATGATGGCGCAGATGAAGAATCCAAAGAGGATGAATAAGAAGATGCGGGCGGTTGTTGGACCGCCCGTTGTCTTTCCTTCAGGACAGGAGAAAGGAGATCCTATGAATGAAGATGATGAACTGATTGAATTCTCGACAACCGGTACAATCCGCGACGATCTTCCTATGACAGAAGAATCTGTGATCCTGGTGATCCCGATCGGAGGTGATGCCGATGCGTTCAGCTAAAGAATACAAGCTGGAACAGGTAGGAATCCGCATGGTGAAGGAACCGCCTCTGTATTCTTCAGAGCCGATCACCAGTCCGCAGGATGCCGTCCGGATCATTGCAGAGACCCTGAAGAAGTATGATCGGGAAGTCTTCTGCGTTGTCAATCTGCGCAATGACATGAAGCCGATCAACGTCAATGTTGTGTCAGTCGGTACGCTGACTGCTTCCCTTGCTCATCCAAGAGAAATTCTGAAGAGCACAATCCTGTCCAATGCGTCATCGGTCATGCTTTTCCATAACCATCCAAGCGGGAACCTGATGCCCTCCCAGGAGGATATCGATGTGACAGCCAGATTGCAGAAGATCTGTGATCTGCTGGGAACGCCGGTACAGGACCACATCATCATAGGCAATGATGACCGGTATTTCTCCTTCATGGAACATGACATCCTGAAGATTCCGCCCGCACCGGAAAGAGTTTCTCTGGATGACATCGATCTGAAGGGAGTTGCCGAACCGTCGGCAGGATTTACAGCTTTGAAGCAGGAGGCTGCACCGGCAAAGAAGAAGCCGATCGAGGAGATTACGGATCAGCTGGAAAAGGGCGTGCAGGAGATCTTTGAGAGTGACAAATACAAAGAATGGCTCTCTACGATGTCCAAGTTCCATCACTATTCGCTGAACAATACGATCCTGATTGCCATGCAGAGACCGGATGCCACCTCGGTAGCCGGATATCAGTCATGGAAGCGGAACTTCGGTCGGCAGGTCCGCAAGGGAGAGAAGGGGATCCGGATCATTGCACCATCGCCATATAAGGTGAAGGCAGAACAGGAGAAGAAAGATCCGGCAACCGGAAAACCGATTCTGGATGCCAACGGCCAACCGGTCAAGGAAACGGTCGAGATTGAACGACCAGCCTTCCGTGTGGCAACCGTCTTTGATGTCAGTCAGACAGAAGGCAAAGAGCTGCAGACACTTGGCGTGGATGAGCTTTCCGGTCAGGTGAAGGACTTTGATCTGTTCTTTGAAGCATTGAAGAGGACTTCGCCGGTACCGATTGTTTTTGAAGAAATCGCCGGCGGAGCAAAGGGCTATTACCAGGTAGTCGATCAGAGGATTGCCATTCAGGAAGGAATGAGCGAAACACAGACTGTAAAGACGGCGATCCACGAGATGACGCACGCCACCCTGCATTCCCTGGAAAAGATGAAAGCAGACGGGAAAGAGAAGAACAGTCAGACCAAAGAAGTAGAGGCGGAGAGCGTCGCTTATACCATCTGCCAGCACTATGGAATCGATACTTCCGATTATTCCTTTGCCTATATCGCAGGCTGGTCTTCGGGGAAGGAAACAGCCGAGCTGAAAGCGTCTCTGGAGACGATCCGCAGCACCGCAAGTGATCTGATCACCAGAATCGATGCACAGCTGGAAGCATTGATGAAGGAGCGTGAGGCTGATATTCAGCAGACAGCTGAGCAGCCGTCTGTCCTTGGGGCCTTGCAGCAGTTATCCGTCGCTGAAAATACAGAGAAGCCGAAAGAGTACCGCTATCAATGCAATCATCGTCCGCCGGGACCCGGTGCCGTGCCCAGAGAAGGGCTGGAGTATTGCGATGATGAAGGATCCGGCAGATATGGCGATGTGGTATACAATCGTCCGCTGACAGAGAAAGAACTGAAGAGCTTTGAACTGGATCCGGTAAAAAGCATGAAGCGGGAAGTCAGAGATCCGGAGCGCTAGAGGGAGGTGATCCAATGAAGACAGACGAACTGGCACGGCGCCTGGATCAGTTTGCATATGATTTCGATCCTTACGGTTACATGGATTCTATGGATGACCGGGAGGCAGGATTTGAACAGATCAAAGCAGATCTTCTGCAAGGGGATGCAAAAGGGATTCAATCATTTCTGCACGAAGCAATAGAGGACATGGAACCGGATGATGAATTATTTGGAGAGGCATCTTCTCTGCTGAACGAACTGGAATCCTATGAACGTTCAGATCGGAGAGCATCTGTTTTGGATTCCATTCGGCAGGCAGAAGGAATGAGCAGTATCCGGACAGCAGATAATAATAAGATGGCACTCGAACCGGAACGCTGAAAGGAGGAGGGCAGTGTCAAAAGTATTTAAATGGGATGAGGTCAACGGTCAGGGATCCGAACAGGAACGTGTAGAAGCTTTTCTGACAGACACCACTGATACCTATGCAATTCTGCAGTTGCGGCATGAACCGGAAACGGATGAAGAACGGTTCATGTCTTACAGCGCGCTGCACAGGAAACAGACCGAACCTGACGTTGATCATTATGAAATGGTGTATGCGGCTCCGCTGATTCCTTATGCGGATCAGGAAACGATGCTGGAGGATCTCTACCGGAGATTCAACATAGCCCGCCCGGAAGATTTTCACGGGCACAGCCTGTCGGTCAGTGATGTGATTGCCATCCGGCAGAACGGTGTGCTCTCAGCACACTACGTGGATACGATCGGCTTTCAGGAACTGCCTGGGTTCTTCTCCGGCAGGAACCATATCCGCACCCTTGAGGATATGATGGAGCAGAATGATAATCAACTGGACGGAATCATCAATAATCTTCCGGAGGAACCGCAGCCATGCAAGTGTGAGGTTAAAAAAGAATCCGTACTCGATCAGCTGAAGGACCTGAAGGAATCTGCACCGGAACCTCCGAAGGACCTGGCGGAGAAGCTGCTCGAAAAGATCAGAGAGTGAGGTGATGAAGTGAAATTTACGAAGGATGAGAAAATGCTGATGATGCTCTACAATCCGGGATCGCGCACCGGACTGATCAAAGAACTTTCGAGAATACGGGGAATGCTGACGAGGGAGGACAAGGATCTGAAGAAAATGATGAACGGCCTTCTGCCGAAGCTTAATCAGATCTCGGATAAAGATTACGATCAGATCCTGGATTCCTGTCTGTGAGTGAAAGTACGGAAGCAAAGCGCGATACGTTTATTTCTCTGCGGCTGGATCCGGATGAGGTTGAGCGGATTCAGCAGAAGATGGAGGAAGCCGGCATGCATAACCGCAGTGCCTATATCCGGAAGATGGCACTGGACGGATACTGCATCAAGCTGGATTTCTCAGAAATGCACGAGCTTGTCCGGCTGCTCGGCATCTGCAGTAACAACCTGAATCAGTATGCGAGAAGGGCAAATACGGACGGGAGCATTTACCGGGAGGATATCGAGGATCTGCAGGTCCGCTTCAATGAACTGTTTGAGGCAGGTCATACGATCGTGAATGAGCTGAAGGCTCTGGCGTGATTTCTCAGAAAGCAAAACGACATCCTTGCGGCTTGTGATCTGATCTTATATTCTGCAGACAGAAGGAGGTGCCGCAATGTTTATGATCCGAATGATTCTGAAAATATTCTCTCTGCCGCTGATTGTGATTACGGCGTTTGTCGGTGCGATCCTGAAGCTTCTGACAAATCTTTCTGCCTATGTGACCGGACCGTTCCTGATCTTCATTGCCATCTGCGATATCTACAGTCTGGTCAGGCAGAGCTGGCGGGATGTGTTCCTGCTGACGCTGATCGGTGCGGCACTCTTCGTGATTTATCTTTGTGCCGGTATCCTGATTGGATTGATGGATGATGCCAGAGACGGCCTGACCGGTTTCCTGCATTCGTAAAAACAGAATAAAATCGAGAATCACCTTCCGGGGATCGTCTGCATGTCAGATGGTCTCCGGATTTTTTATAGGGAGGTAATATGGCAGCGACCAAATTGATTTCCATGCATAAGACAAAAGGGAAGAGTTCAGTTCAGAGCCTGCAGGACCGGATCGATTACTCGGAGAATCCGGACAAGACGGAGGATGGCAAATACATTTCTTCCTATGCCTGCCGACCGGAATCCGCAGCTCAGGAATTCGCACTTTCCAAGGAAGAATACCTGCGGATCACAGGCAGAGTCTACAAGGGAGATATCCTGGCTTATCAGATCCGACAGTCCTTCAAACCCGGTGAGATCACGCCGGAAGAAGCAAATAAGATCGGTTATGAGACAGCGATGCGTTTTACCAAAGGGGAACATGCCTTTGTCGTATCGACGCATACGGACCGCAGGCATATCCATAATCACATCATCTTCAACTCCGTTGCCTTGGACTGTACGAAAAAGTTCAAGAATTTCTTCTTTTGCGGACTGGCTCTGCAGACGCTGAGCGATATCATCTGTCTGGAACACGGAAAATCCATCATTCAGAAACTGCCGGTCGGGCAGCGGAAGAAGCGGAAAACATATCCCAAACGGCATTCATTCCGCGATGAACTTCGGGGGCAGATCAGTTATGAGCTTCAGAAGAAACCGAAGTCCATGGATGCATTTCTTTCTTCATTGGAGCAATCCGGGTATGAGATAAAGCGAGGAAAGCATATCGCCGTTAAAGGACATGGGCAGAAGCGATTCATCCGTCTGGATTCCCTGGGCGAAGGATTCTCCCAGCAGGACATTGAGCAATACATTCAAGGCAATACAGAGAAACGTCCGGTCCGTAAGAAAGATGAACAGCTGGATCTCCTGATCAATCTGCAGGATAAGATCCTGTCGGGAAAAGGCAAAGGCTATCAGCGCTGGGCAGCAAAGTTCAATGTCAAGCAGATGGCAAAGGTACTGCTCTTTCTGCAGCAAAACAATATCCATGATATGAAGGAACTGCGCCGGCTTGCCTCGGAAGCATCCAGAGGAGCGGATGATTTACATGAAAAGATCCGGTCCATGGATGATCGGCTGGAAGAGATCCGACAGCTGAAGAATCACATTTTCAATTACTCCCGGACCAAGTATGTTTATGAGGAATACAGGAGGTCCGGATATGATCCGACCTTCCTCACAGAGCATGAAAAAGACATCCTCAAGCATGAAGCTGCCAAGGCTGCCTTTGATCAGCTGCCGGATAAGAAGATCCCAAAGGTAAAGGAACTGAACGAAGAATACAGCCAGATTGTAGGAGAAAAGAAAAAGGTTTATGCGGAATACCGCACAGCCAGGAATAAAGCGAAGGAACTGCAGATTGCACTGAAGAATGCTGAGATCGTCCTGGAAGATGAACGGGAACGGAAAACGTTCAAGAAGAACAATAGGGATCACAGCCTTTAAATGACTATGGTCCCTCATTATTCGTTTATGGTTTATTCTGCATTTGTTTCTTCGTCTCAATAATATCAAGGATGTGAGATTTATTATCGGTAAGTACAACCGGGTCATCTGAAGGAAGCACTGCGGATATTTCAATTAAGTCTGGTTCTGAAATATCCCATTCATTTTCTATTCTAATGCTTGATATATTCTTAGTTATAGCAAGTTCATAGAATAATTTAGGCTGCCCGGTTTTCTTATCGATTATTGCTGGGAATAGTTTAAATTGTTTCCAATTTGAAGATACCGATTCATACATGTCGATATTATTGCTGTTCTCAGCCTCCATATTTTGGAAACGAACAGGGCTCATAAATAGTTTAAGACCTTTACCATCTGGCATTCTTTGATCACCGATTGCTACTCGGTACCAATATGGATGCAATTTATCATATTTCTTTATCACTCGTATTCCGATAATATCCTCTTTATCATATGTGCCTATATCGCGGATCCACTCTTGAAATATGTATTGACAGGATTCATTTTCAAAAAGCAAAGCTATTCCATGTATGTAGCTTGGGTTAAGGAATAACAAGCCACGCCAATGACTTTGATCCCAGGCGCCAAGGTTAATTACTGAAGAAGTTTGTATCTCTGAATTTGAGGAGATATCTTGCCTGATAGCGTCCGGTATTTTCTCAAAGATTATTTTGGAATGCTCTACAGTAGTATGGTTAGTAGTGGCTTCGGATTTTTCGTTTTCTGAAGAATACATAGGTTTGTGGTCTAGGAGCATTGACGTGACATCGCAATCCTCAACCAGTTTCTCATATGAGAATACATTTATTCCTAAAGTTTCTATAGCAATAAACACACTGTTGGCAAACGACTCAGTTCTTTGAAATATTTCATCTGATTCTACCAGTGCTTTGAACTTTTCGATGCTATTATCGTCATTAAACATTAAATCGCATATTGAGGCAATCAAAGACAAAATGCAATTTGAGAAATCCTCTTGTTGTTTAAGAATAGCAGAAGAATCATAGTCTCCAAATTTCATGGTGATGTAATTGCTTACGGGCCCTACTTCACAAAGGGCAAATGGCTGTTGCCCTGGAACATGTTGCAGATGTACAGTAATTTTTCCGGTAATAGATACCAACTGTTGAGAGACTGCGGTTCCAAAGAAACTTTCAATGCATGCTAAGACTGAACTGCTGATTTCAAGTTCACCATGCGAAAATGGTCCATCTGCGTCTACATATATGTGGCATCCTAAAACTGAAGTTTCAAACTCCAAGGAGCCTTCTACACCATACCAAGGTTGTGCTTTCATTTGCTCAAGAGCAGGTTGATTTTGCCACTTGCCAATAAAGCTATCTACATTATCCTTGCTTCCGCCATACTCTTGAAGCAGAACTTCATTGTAATGACCAAAATCGTAGTTTAAGGCAATATTGGAGAAGATATAGCCATTGTTTTTAAGATATTCTGGTAGCTGGAGCAAATATGTTTCCGTTTCGTGAGGCGTTCTAAAAATTTGAATACCGAGTAAAGCGTCATAGTGCCTATCTTCATTTTCAGTATTAGGAATTTCTTGTGGGTACAAAGATTTCGTTATTCCAAGAAATCGATCAAATATTAACGAGTTAATAACATGACCAAGCTGTAGTTCAACATACTTTAACGCGCTAGCACTGGCAATCATGGCAGGAGACATTTCGCCGTATTTCATATATTGATTCATGCAAAGGCAGAAATCAAATATATAAAAGTTCCTTGCAGCCCATAATAAATTTTCGCTTTCAAATAGTTTAGCAAGATGGAATATGACCTTGATAAGCAGGTCCTTATTTTCATTGTTGTATAGACTTATTAGGGTTCTGCTGTAATAAGAAATTGCTTTATACGGCTGTTCATTTTCTATGGTTTCAGCACGCTTCACCAACATTATGGCAGCAGATTGCTTTTCTTTTTTTGCGGAAGCTACAGAAACTGCCTTCTCAAATAGAGCATCGTATTTATTGCTCGCTGAAAAGATAGGCACTTCAACGATCATTTTGAAAATGTTTTCGAGGTTTAGGTCAATATGAAGATCACTTTGGTCAAGTAGTTTTATTAAGTCGTCAATAATTTCATCCAGTGGATCACCTGTAAAAACCCTTATGGGAAAATATGCTGCATTGGCTTCAAGGATTGTGTTAGGCTTTGAGGCATCAGAAATATAATGATTGTATTCTTCTTGTATGACTTTTAAATGTTCTCTTGCATTATAGAAAGACGCTAACGCTAATGGATCGTTGTCATATCGCTGGGAAGAATCAACATCGGTGTTCATCTTTGCCAATACCTTATCGGCAGACAGCCTATATAAATTCATCCACATTGTAATAAGGTTTTGGAAGAGATGGATGTTTTTGGTTGATGTTGCTAATCGTTCATATTCTTCATAGAACCGAACATATTCGTCTGGATCGTCATACCACCAAAATACTGTACGGGATGCTTCATAAATTGCGGATGCTTTATCAATGGTTAATCCATATGTATTCGCTATTCTTTCACTCCGACGAATTAATCCTTTTACTTTTTCGTATGGGTATTCCAATTCTCTAGCGAGCGTAACATTTTCAAGACTTAATTTGACAAGTTCCGATGATTTGACATCAGACGCTTGCATTCTTTGTTCGTTAGCTTCAAATTGTTGCTGTCTAACAGCATCTTTTGCACCTGTTTTGATTTCATCTAAAAAGTTTTCGGATAAGTGCAAAGTTTCAACTGCAATACGAGTGTTATCACGATTGCCAATTACCTTGTCAATAAACCAACTTCGATCAAGTATCCTTACATCAATACTGAATTCTTTACGTAGCTCATCCTCGGCTTCAGCTCTTTTTTTGTCAGGAATGAATTGATTAGACATGAAGAAAATCTTTGTATAATTTCTTCCTTGATCTGCATTGACTTTTATGATTTTTGTTACGTCAGACTTTATTTTTGGTTTCCAATCACGTTTTGCACTGATAGCGAATGCCCATCTTTCTTTTCCTGCAGAGGGAGAACCACAATACCATTTCTCGGAAATATACTCAGAAACAGGATATGTTTCAGAATCCACCTTACTATCTCCACCGCCGGTCGGACCAGTATGGGGAATTAGATTTGGACATATTTCGCTTTGGGCAATGCGCCTGCAGAAATCTTCAAATTCATTTTCCTTGTTATTACTGGTTAAAGTGTCCAAGTAATATGCAAAAAAGTCCTGGTCCAATTTGCTTACACGAATTACAACACTATCGGAAAATTCTTCAGGGTACCGCTCTTTATAAAACTCTCTTGGAGTCATCATATTTTGAATTCCTCCTGTTAACAGCTCTTTGCCGCAGGCAAAGTTCAAGGGGATTGGGGCGCTTCCCCAACAAGCTTAGGTCCTTCGTGACACGAAGACACTGCTTGCATAGTAATGAATTACGTTTTTTGACCTGCTTTGATAATAGTATATCGTGACGCTTTTGTTGCATCAAGCGTTATAGAATATCATTTTCGAAAAATAAGAAGTGCAACATCTGCAAGTATTTCTTGTGAGGAGAGTCTACTGATGCTATCATGGTATCAGTGGATTTTTCATTTTTACAGTTTTTCATGATGGCACCAAAACATTGAGGGATAAGACTATGAGACTTAGTTACAACAAGCTTTGGAAACTCCTGATCGACAAGGGAATGAAGAAGAAGGATCTTCGTGAGGCGACGAGGATCAGTGCGAATACTGTAGCCAGGATGGGCAAGAATGAAGTCGTATCCCTGGAGGTTCTGATGAAGATCTGCGGAGCGCTGAACTGCGATATCGGAGATATTCTGGAGGTCCTTCCTGATAAAGCAGAAGCGTAACGGAGGCAACGGAATGAAGAGAAATGCATATAGCGCCGGTGCCGTGAAATTTGCCTTCTGGTTCCAGGAATTCCGGAAGGAAGTGGAACTTCTGCAGGAGGGAAAATCTTTTGAAGAGATTAAGAATCTCAGCTCAGAAGGAAACCTGTTTGGCACGCAGACACCGGCCAGATCGAGACTGATCTATAACACCGTGACAAAGCGAATCAAAGCCCTTGGCGATGATTTCTATGACCTGTATCTGGAGTCGGACATCGCAACACAGAAGCTGTTTGTTCTGTCCAGTATCATGGCAAGCGATACCCTGTTCTTCGATTTTGTCTATGAAGTGATTAGGGAGAAGATGCTGATCGGGAGCAACACCTTCACAGACGCGGACATCCGGATCTTCTTCCATAACAAGCAGGTTCAGGATGAGACAGCGGCGAAGTGGACGGATCAAACACTGAACCGGCTTGGACGGACCTATAAGGCTTATCTTTGTGAGGCTGGTATTACTGACAATGGTAAGACGGAGCGGAAGATATTGAAACCAATTCTGGATCCGTCATTCGAGCATTGGCTTTCAGATCATGAGATGGCACCGATCGTAAAAGCTTTGACGGGGGAGGCATAAGCGATGGCAGAGGAAGAAAGAGTGCGCCGCCTGCGTTCCTCGCGGCGTAACCTGAATGTCCGTCTGGATGAAATGGATGAGAAGATTCACCGGCCGACTTTCCGCCGTGCAGACGGTAAGGCCAATGAAGTGAATTATTGGGTCTTTGATTATGAACCGGAAGCGGAGCTGCAGGTTCGTGACCGTATTAACCAGATGAAGAAGCGCAATGAAAAAGGAACGGAAGGATTTCAGCTGATCGTTTTCGATCTCTATGACATCATCATCGACTATCTGGAATCCAAGAACTTCATCGAAAAGACCGAAAAGATGGAAGAACGGAACGGGCTTGATCGTGTAGTGAAAGCGGTTCAGCGGACTCTCCGCATCACGGATAAGGATAACTACCTGGTGCAGTATATCGTGGACCACACACCGGAGAATGCGGTTGTATTCATCACAGGAATTGGCAAGTGCTATCCGCTTCTGGAGGCACCGGAAGTCTTCAACAAAGTGTTCTACAACATGCCGAAGGAATTTGCTTCCACGCCGATGGTTCTGTTCTATCCGGGAACCTATACGGAGCAGGAGCTTGTCGTGTTTGACGAGCGCAAGGAAGACAATTATTACCGGGCATTCCGGATCGCAAGGTAACGAGGGGGAAGAGAGAGTATGCAGATCAGAGATATGTTCCTGAAGAATATCGACCGTGATCTTCAGGGCGTCATTATCGTCGGTCAGGATGAAAATGCGAATGTGAAACAGGAACTGGAAGAGTATGTCGTTACCAGGGAACTGCAGAAACATTTCGCGGATTTCTTCTCCGCCTATAAACAGGGCATCATCGGAAATACAACGAAGACCGGTGTCTGGATCTCCGGCTTCTTCGGATCCGGTAAATCACACCTCTTGAAGATTCTTTCCTACCTTCTGGAAAACAAAGAGATCGCCGGCAAGCATGCGATCGATTACTTTATCGATGACAACAAGATTTCCGATGCAGCAGTATTGGCGGATATGCAATTGGCAGCGCAGACACCGACGGATGTTGTGCTCTTCAATATTGATTCCAAGAGCGAGTCTAACGGTAAGGAAAACAAGGATGCGATCGTCAATGTCTTTCTGAAGGTTTTCAACGAGATGCAGGGCTTCTGCGGATCCATCCCGTATCTGGCGGATCTGGAAAAGCAGCTCTCCGACAAGGGAAGATATGAAGAGTTCAAGCAGAAGTTTGAGAAAGCCTACGGCGATTCCTGGGTAAATGCCCGCAATGACTTTGACTTCATTCAGGATGATATCGTGGACGTTCTTTCAGACATGGGCTTCATGAGTGAAGATGCGGCAAGAAACTGGTGTGAGAAAGCTTCCGGCACCTATCAGATCAGCATTGAAGACTTTGCCAAGCGTGTAAAGAAATACATCGACAGCAAGGGCAACAACCATCATGTTGTCTTTGCTGTGGATGAGGTAGGACAGTATATTGGAGACAACCGTGCCCTGATGCTGAACCTGCAGACTCTGGAAGAAGATCTTGGCCGGGAGTGCATGGGCAAGGCGTGGATCATCGTGACTTCCCAGCAGGATATTGACTCCGTCGTAAAGGTCATCGGCAATGACTTCTCCAAGATTCAGGGACGCTTCGATACGAGACTTTCTCTGTCCTCCGCAAACGTCGATGCCGTCATTAAGAAGAGAATTCTGGAAAAGAAGGATACGGCAGCACAGATGCTGCGGCTTCTCTATGGACAGAAGCAAACGATTATAGAAAACCGGATTGTGTTCTCCGGATCTGTGGAACGGAAGCTCTATTCTTCTGCGCAGGATTTTGCGGATGTCTATCCGTTTATTCCGTATCAGTTCAACTTACTCGCTTCTGTATTAACAGCGATTCGTACGCATGGCGCATCCGGAAAGCATCTGTCGGAAGGTGAGCGTTCCATGCTGGCGATGTTCAAGGAGTCTGCGGCTGCATGGGGAGGCATGCCGGAAGGAACTCTGATCCCGTTCTATGCCTTCTATGCCCCGATGGAGAACTTCCTGGATCATAGCCATCGAAGTGTGATTATCAAAGCCTATGACAATGGCAAGATCAATCCGGAACATAAAGATGGGGATGTCTTTGCCATCGACGTGCTGAAGACACTGTTCCTCATCAAGTATGTTGAGGATATCCAGGCAAATATCGATAACATCACAACACTCATGATGACAAGCATTGATGAGGACCGGATTACCCTGAAGGAACGAGTGCAGGATGCGCTGACTGTTCTGCAACGTCAGATGCTGGTTCAGAAGAATGGTGATGTTTATGTCTTCCTGACCGATGAAGAGCAGGAAATCAACCGTGAGATCGAAGAAGAACAGGTGGACAATGCCGAAGTCATCAATAAGATTTCGGAGATGATCTTTGATGATATCCTGAAGGATAACCGTTATCAGTATCCGAAGTTCAATGGCCGCTATGCGTTCCGCTTCAATCAGACGGTGGATGACCGCCCATATAAGGCCAATCAGAATAATGACATCGGTGTGCACATTATCACGCCGGCAGCGGATATTGAAGATGAGATCACTCTCCGTATGATGTCCGGACAGGGGAAGGAAGTGCTGGTTGTTCTTCCAAATGACCGGAGTTTCATGGATGAGATCCAGACGTATCTGAAGATCGAGAAGTTCCTCCGACGCAACACAACATCTGCACTTACGAAATATGAATCCATCAAGGATGCAAAGCGTCTGGAAATGCGGGATCGTTCCTCCAATGCGAAAGTGTATCTCACCGAAGCATTAAAAGAAGCTGCTATCTATGTGAATGGTGATAAAGCGAATATCAAAGCCAAGGATGTCAGCAGCCGGATCAATGAAGCTGTCGGACGTCTGGTGGACACGGTTTATCACAAGCTCTCTTATATCGATGCTGCCTTCAGCGAATCCGATATCAGAAAGCTGTTCGATACCAGCAGCCAGATGAGTCTGAAGCTCGGTGATCAGGGAGAAGCGAATGTCCATGCTCTGGATGATGTCCTGCAGTATATCCAGCGTCAGACTCAGATGCATATGAAGACTTCCATGAAGACCGTAAAGGATTACTTCATGAAAGCTCCGTATGGTTTTGTCGAGGATGACGTGGACTGGCTGATCGCAAAGCTGTTCCGCAGGGGAGATCTGACCTTCTATATGAATGGTGCCCAGATCAGTCTCATCAATAAGACGAAAGACGAGATCATCTCCTATATCACGAAGAAGCAGCATCAGGAAAAGCTCATGATGGAGCAGCGGACCCGGATCTCTGATCGGGAGAAGAAGATCTGCAAGAATGTCATGAAGGAGCTTTTCCATGTCTCTACAGATTTCGATGATGAAGATCAGATGATGCAGGCATTCATCCGCAATGCACAGACCATGATGGGAGAACTGGATCGTCTGCTCGTGCAGTACGACTATGCAAAATACCCTGGCAAGAAGACTGTCAGTGACGGTAAGCGTCTTCTGACTATGATCTCTCAGTCGGAATCCACAACGGAATTTTATAAGAATATACAGCGCTATCAGGACGATTTCCTGGATTTCGCTGATTACTATGAGCCGGTCCGCAGTTTCTTCAAAGGCGAACAGAAGCAGATCTTTGACCGTGCGCTTCGCCTTATGAATATTTATGAGGACAGCAAGACCTATATCGCCGATGAGAAATTGGAAGAGAATGTCCATTCCATCGAAAGTATTCTGAACCAGCAGGAACCATATAATAATATCCCGAGGCTTCCGGAACTGCTGGAAACTTTCATGAATCTGTACAATGCAATCCTGGATACTCAGGAAGCGCCAGTGCTGGCCGCTATCCGGGATGCGGAGAAGCGAGTCATCGAAGTGCTTTCCGAAAAGCCATATAAGGCAGAGAAGGAAGCAAGATATCATCAGTACTTCTCAGATCTCTATGATCAGGCAGAGCATTGCAACAATGTCTCTTCCCTCCGGAGCTTTGCGGACAAAGCCGATGCTCAGAAGATCCGTCTCATGAATGAGATGGATAAGATCGATCAGGATCTGGAAAGAAAGCGGATTGAAGAAGAACAGAGACGTGCCAGAGAAGAAGCAGAGAAAAAGGGTGAGAAGCCGCCGGTAGTTACGGTACCAAAGCCGCATGTAGTGAAAACGAAGAACCTGACCATCAAGGATGTCACCGGTATGGGATCTCTTCGCGTGAAATCACAGGCGGATATTGATGCCTTTGTGGCAGATCTGAAGAAACAGCTTGAGAAGCAGCTTGAAGATGACACGATCGTGAACATTGAGTTCTGATCGGAGAATGTAAGGACGGTACGCTATGAATAAGACAGCGATCAAAAACTTTGCAACATGGGCAAGAAAGAAGCTTATTGCAGATATTACCTATAAAGCCAGTCTGATGGGAATTACGAATCAGGGGATCAAGTCTGCCCTTCCGCAGTCCATGCCGGGAGAAGA
>Ga0256404_1008709_pt1 | contig 15043 bp, 12 predicted proteins | sample RumenRJG_01DNA_FD_185990 | JGI IMG/M metagenome (GOLD analysis project Ga0256404, IMG submission 185990) | Bovine rumen microbial communities from Lethbridge, Alberta, Canada - RJG_01 | ecosystem: Host-associated > Mammals > Digestive system > Stomach > Rumen | place: Canada: Alberta | collected...
ATCCACGGATAACAGAGTGGCTAATGCCGGAGACTGTTCAATCGAGCTCTTGCCAGATGCCTTCAGAAACAATTGTGGCCCAGGGAATCCACCCCTTGACAAAGGGTCACTTCATAACAGGAGAAAGAGGAGAACAATACAGGAAATGACATTTCAGTTAGGGCATTATCAGGAACCGGATTTTAGCGAGGAGAAATTTGTGAACGCGCCTGAGGCGAAGCTGGCCAGGGCGCCGAGAGATAAAGCAGCTCCGGATGGATTCCATGCCATGTCGATCTTTCCGGAATACTTCAAAGTCAGAGGCAGGTGGATCCTGCCAAAAGACTCACGGATGGACTGTGTCGCAGTCCTGGAGGGGGATGAGATATTCGTTCGAGAGTTCAGAAATATCCGAGAGGGGGATCTGATCTTTCTCGGCAGGACTGAAAACTGCGAGGATGGAATCTACGTCCATGACAATGGATTTACCTTCCCGGGAGAAGAGAAAACGGACTCTAATGCCTTTGCTTTTCGACAGAGCAGAAGCCGGGAAACGGCATTCTCATACGATTACAGCAGCATCTATGAGCTACTTGAATACGAGCGGGAGCACGGATTCATAACCTGGATCCTGGGCCCGGCCTGCGCCTTTGATGCGGGGGCACGGGAGGCCTTTGCAGATCTGATCCGGCGCGGCTACGTGAATGCTCTGCTGGCCGGAAACGCACTGGCTACCCATGATCTGGAGGCGGCCTATCTGGGAACCGCTCTCGGTGTGGATATCGGCTCACAAAAGCCTTATTACAACGGACACTACAACCATCTGATCACCCTGAACAAGATCAACACCTATGGGTCGATCCCGGCGTTCATCGAAGCGGAGGGCATCGATAACGGAATCATCTATAACTGTGTCAAAAATCATATACCGATGGTGCTCAACGGTTCGATCCGTGATGACGGACCGCTGCCCGAAATCTATGAGCACACGTATGTCGGGCAGGACGCGATCCGGGAGCAGATCCGCAAGTCGACTACCGTAATCGGTATGGCCACCGTTCTGCATACGATCGCTGCCGGGAACATGACGCCCAGTTACCGTGTCACAGAGGATGGAACCGTCCGGCCGATCTACTTCTATACAATCGACACGTCTGAGTTCGCGGTGAACAAGCTTGGCGATCGGGGAAGTCTTGCGGCCAAGGGAATCGTAACCAATGTGCAGGACTTTGTAAAAAATCTGGCGGAGAACCTGCGGTAGAGTCGTTTGCATTATAAGTTCCTTAAAACAGACAAGACTCAACCTGATTGCCTTGGCTCTGGCGATTCTCGCGTATATTCCCATCGTCACCGCCCATTTGGTCATTGTTCCATTTGTGTATTTGTATTTTTACACAGCAGATTTTATTGGTGGGGAGTATCCTGCCGACATGCATTTGAGTGTGCAGGAGAACGCGTCTGAGATCGTTGACTCTATTGTGAACTCCTCCATCTTCAGATCGTTTGAGTCATTTGCGCCGTTTCCGATCATCATTCTCGCGCTGCTGACTACGTACGCTTTATGCTCGGCAGGGAACTATTATGAGAGCATTATGAAGGTGATTGACGGCTGCTATGTGCTGTTTGCGAAGAAGCTTTTCCCGCTGCTCAAAGAAAATCTGGTGATCATCAGCTACCTGCAGGCACCGCAGATCATCTCCTTGGCGATCTACTCGGAGACTTTGTTCGGCGGCATCCTGAGCATGACCAACGCCGCAGGAGACATAGTTACCGTTGCGGTTGCGGAGAAGAGAGCACTCAAGCAAAAGCAACAAAACTGACTGAACAAACACAATAGAAGAAAGAACTGTCGCGTCAAAGCGGTTCAAAACTTTGACGCGGCGTTTTTTTACGAGGAATGAGATTCGCCGACGTTACGTTGAGGTTACGCTGAGGTAAGGATGTAAATTTAGCATGATTATTTCCCGTTTCTCACCATTCAGGCATAATAATCGCGGTAACAGTTGTGGGATACTCTTTATGGCTTACAAAAGATTCCATATAGATGATGTGAGTCGTATTAGAATGTAAAAATAGTGTGAATTATGGTGAAATCTCACAGAATGTCTTGCAGTTATTACATCGAATTGTAAGAAAAGCAGAAGCAATTTAGAACTGGAAAAATATGGGATGAGAAACAGACAAATAAGAGGCGATTTTTACATTCGAACGATAATGCCAGGCCTCCTGTGACGACGAAGGCGACTGCCACAAGCAGGGTAGTCAGTCTTGATTGGATGGGTTTCCTTTTCATCACAAATCCTCCTTAAAAAAAATAAATAATTGTATTTTCATTGTATTTTATAACAACTTTGAATGCAATTGATTTTGTACCGTCAATAAGCTATTATTTGACCATAGGAGTTGCAGAGGAGAACCGTCTATGAGAGAGTTAAGCATCCGGACCGCCGGATTTACGGAGTCCGTTATCAGAAACATGACGAGGATCGCGAATCAGTATGGGGCAATCAATCTGTCGCAGGGGTTCCCGGACTTCGCGCCGCCGAAGGAAATCACCGATCGGCTCGCGGAGCTTGCGGGAGAGGGTCCCCATCAATACGCGATCACCTGGGGAGCACAGAACTTCCGGGAGGCTTTGGCCGGAAAGCACGAGCGCTTTTCGGGAGAGAAGCGGGATCCTGACAAAGAAATAGTAGTCACCTGCGGGAGCACGGAGTCCATGATGGCGGCCATGATGACGGTAGTCAATCCGGGAGACAAGGTGGCCATCTTCTCCCCGTTTTATGAGAACTACGGCGCGGATGTGATCCTTTCCGGAGCGGAACCGATCTATATTCCGCTGGTGCCGCCGGCGTTCACCTTTGACCCGGAACGGATCGAGGACGCCTTCCGGCAGGGAGCGAAGGCAATCGTGATCTGCAATCCGTCAAACCCCTGCGGGAAGGTGTTCACAAGAGAGGAACTGCAGATCATCGCGGACATTGTCATCCGGTATGATGCGTACGCCATTACGGATGAAGTCTATGAGCACATCCTGTATGAACCGAACAGGCATACATATCTTTCGTCGCTTCCCGGGATGCGGGAGCGGACGATCATCTGCAACTCCCTGTCAAAGACATATTCGATCACAGGATGGAGGATCGGGTATGTCATGTCCTCACCGGAGGTGATCGACCGGGCGAAGAAGGTCCACGATTTCCTGACGGTGGGCGCCGCGGCGCCTCTTCAGGAAGCGGCGGTGACCGGACTGAACTTCCCGGATGAATACTACAAAGATCTGCAGGAACACTATACGCATATGCGGGATCTGTTCTGCGGGGGACTTTCAGACCTTGGCTTTGATATCGTGAGACCGCAGGGCGCCTATTATGTGCTGATGGATGTCAGAGAATTTGGCGTAACAGACGACAACGAGTTTTGTGAATGGATGACGAGAGAGGTGGGCGTGGCAACCGTGCCCGGGTCCAGCTTCTTCAAGGAGGACGTGAACAACTACATCCGATTCCATTTCGCCAAGAAGGATGAAACACTGTTCGAGGCTCTGAACAGATTGGAGAGTCTGCGTGAAAAAGCAAGACGGTATAAATAAAGCAAAAGCATGACAGCAGGGTAAGCATATGCATGAAACATCCTTGATCGAATACGCGCTGAGCGCTGTCGAGGCGAAAGCGCGCGAGATGAAGATAGAGAAGGTCCGAGAGATAGGTCTGGTCGTCGGCAAGGCAAAGGCTGTGCCGGCGCTTTTGGAAAAGTCCTTTCTCATCATGCGGCAAAAGCACCCGATGTGCCGGGAGGCGAATCTGCACTTGGACATGCGGGAGATCCGACTGCAGTGCCTTGCGTGCGGCACGGAGTTTGAGGTGGCAGATCCCATGGGCGATTTCCGGTGTCCCTCCTGCGGCGGCGACTGCCGGATGATCAGCGGAGGAGAACTCATGGTCAGCTATTTCATCCCGCGGGACTGATCACCTGCTTCACAAACAGGATTATTTGTAATAAACAGAAAGTGAGACAATAGAGAGTACAATAAAATGAGCGAACAAGATATCGTGACCCGTCTGGCAAAACCGAAACGTAAAGGAATCCTCGGCCTGATTTTCAGCAGGTTCTTCATTATCGTCCTTCTGATCCTGATCGAAGCGGCGGTTGTCATATTGCCGGGTATTCTGCTGACGACCTATCTGCACCATTTTTATATTGTCCTGGCGCTCCTTTCGGTCGTCATTCTGATTTATCTGTTCAACAGCAAGATGGACTCCTCGGCGAAGCTGACCTGGATGCTGTGCATCGCGGTTCTGCAGATAGCGGGGGCGCTCATGCTGCTGTTCACCAAACTGAACGCGGGTCAGCGCATGGTCAAAGAGCGGTCGGAAAAGATGGTCGCGAAGACAAAAGACGCGATCCGGCAGGATCCCGAAGTCTCCGCGCGGCTGCGGGATGAGGACAGCTATACGGACGACCTTTTGACCTACCTGAATCGCAGCGGCTGCTTTCCGGCTTTTGCAAAGACCGAAACGACCTATTTCCCATCCGGGGAGAAGAAGTTCGAAGCCATGCTGGAGGAGATTGCCAAGGCGGAAGAGTATATCTTCCTGGAATACTTCATCATCGAAGAAGGGTACATGTGGGGAAAGATCCTGGATATCCTGATTGCAAAAGCCAAAGCCGGCGTGGACGTCCGGGTCATGTACGACGGAATGTGTGAGATCTCGACCCTTCCGTTCGATTACGATCAGCGGCTTGCGAAGGAAGGCATCAAGGCGAAATCCTTCTCGCCGATCCGGCCGTTTCTTTCTTCCCATTACAATTACAGAGACCACCGCAAGATCTGTGTGATCGACGGTAAAGTAGCCTTCAACGGCGGCGTCAATCTGGCCGATGAATACATCAACAGGACCGAACGGTTTGGGCACTGGAAGGATACGGCTGTGATGCTCAAGGGCGACGCGGTGCGCAGTTTCACACTGATGTTTTTGCAGATGTGGAATGTGTTGACCGAGACTCCGGATTTCAGTGAGGCCCTGGCCCCGGTTCCGGACTTCGAAGGGGAGGTCCATCCGTCCGGATATGTCATCCCGTACTGCGACACTCCGCTGGATGAAGATAAAGTTGGAGAAACGGTCTATATGGATATCCTGAACCGCGCGGGTGGGTACGTACATATCATGACGCCGTACCTGATCCTGGACGGGGAACTGGAGACCGCGCTGAAATACGCGGGGATGAGGGGAATCGACGTCAAACTGATCCTGCCGGGCATCCCGGACAAGAAGGTCGCGTATTCGCTGGCCAAATCCCATTACCGCAGTCTCTTGCAGGCCGGTGTGAAGATCTATGAGTATACGCCGGGATTCGTGCACGCCAAGGTGTGGACCAGCGATGATGAGAAGGCGGTCGTGGGAACCATCAATCTGGACTACCGCAGCCTTTACCATCACTTCGAGTGCGCGACATATATGTACCGCACAGACTGCATATCCGATATCGAGCGCGATTTTCAGGAAACACTCGCGAAGTGCCGTCCGGTCACGGAGGAATCGATCCAAGAAACGGAAACGTTCTATAAGATTATGGGACCGATCGCGAAGCTAATCGCGCCGCTGCTCTAAAAAAAGCCCGGCTGCATGACGCAGACGGGCAGTCCGTGAAGCACGGTTCATCGCTTGTTCGACTGGATCCAGATGCCGTTTTCTTCCGCCTTTTGGATCAGCTCATCGCGAAAATCCGGATGGGCGATGGAGATCAGCAATTCCGCTCGCTCCCAGGTAGTGCGCCCGACCAGATTGACCATGCCGTATTCCGTTACCATGTAGTACGCCTGGCTGCGCGGATCTGTTACGATATCCCCCTGGAAGGTCGGCACGATCCTGGAACGAAGGATCCCGTCCTTGCCACGGTAGGTGGAAGTCATGCAGAGGAAGGCTTTGCCGCCCCGGGACATGGCCGCGCCGGTCAGATAGTCCAGCTGTCCGCCGGTGCCGCTGATCTGCCGCATGCCCACGCTCTCCGCGCTGACCTGACCGAACAGGTCCACGGCGATGCAGTTGTTGATGGAAATCATGTTGTCGATCCTGCCGATGATCTCCGGCGCGTTGACCAGTTCCAGCGGCATAAACGCTACACCGGGGTTTTCATCTACAAAGTCATATACCCGTTCCGTTCCGAACGCCATGCCTGTCGCGCCGGTGCCGGGCATATAACTTTTTTTGGCGTTGTTCAGTTTTCCAGCTTCCGTAAGGGACACATAGGCGTCCGAACAGAGCTCCGTATGCATCCCGAGGTCTTTCAGATCGGACTCCGCGAGCATCGTTCCGAGAACGTTGGGCATTCCGCCGATTCCGAACTGCAGTGTCGCGCCGTTGGGGATCATCGGCATGATCTCCTCTGCAATAGCGCGGTCCGCGTCAGTCGCAGGATGCATCGGTACGGTCGGCAGCGGGCTGTGTTCGCCCTCTACAATCATGTCGACCTCGGAAATGTGAATGGCCTGCCCGAAGCCGCCGCAGACCTTCGGGAGATTTTCGTTGATTTCCAGGATCACAATATCCGCGTCCTCCAGGATCCCTTTGGCGACGCCCGAAGCCACCGAAAGGTTGAAATAACCGTGCCGGTCCATGGGACAGGCGGCGCACATGGCGACGTTGACATTCAGAAAATGCCGGTAATAAGGGACCAGATTTCGGAATACCATTGGGATATAGTTGCAAAGCCCCTGGTCGCACAGCTTACGTTCATACGCGGAGCAGTGCCAGCTGTTGTAGATGAAATGCTCCCGCTTAGGATCCGCCTCCACCGTCCGCAGCGGATGGAAGATGAGGTTTCCGCGGATCTTGACATCCGTCAGCTCTTCCGCGCGTTCGGCGAGAGCCGCGTCCAGCAGCTCCGGAAACGCCACATTGGTGAGATAATCGACCCAGTCTCCGCTCTTCACAACTTTGACGGCTTCCTGGGGCGTGCACAGTTTGTTTCGGTATTCGGTTGTATAGTCCATAATATTCTCCTGTATCCGGCAAATAATCAGTTTTCGTTCCGATACGAATTATACCACAGGACGCAACCGGTGGAGGAACTCCGGCCGGAAAACAGGAATGACAGGAAGCCCGGTAACATGATAAAATCATGTTGCATTAAATAGAAGAAATACCGACCATACGGTTTCAAAGGAGGTTGCAAATGGGAACAGTTGCTGTTTTTCGGAGCAGTCCGAGAAAACACGGAAACACCAATACACTGACAGACATCGTCACCGCGCGGCTGCAGCAGGAGGGACTCGTCGTTCGCGAATTTGACCTGCACGGTATGGATATCAGACCATGTACCGCCTGCAGAGCATGCCAAGAGGACTGGAGCACCGTCAGCTGCTCCCAGAACGACGACATGCAGGAGATCTTCCGGGCGGTTTCAGAAAGCGAGCTGCTGATCCTCGCGACACCGATCTATTCCTGGCAGTGCACGCCGCCGATGAAAGCGGTGCTGGACCGTCTGGTCTACGCCATGAATATGTACTACGGCGAGGAACGGGGTCCGTCCCTGTGGGAGGGCAAACGCGTGGCACTCATCACCACCAGCGGGTATCCGCGGGAGCAGGGACCGGATCTGCTGGAAGAAGGGATCCGCCGCTACTGCAAGCACTCTCGGCTGAGCTACGAAGGCATGCTGTGGGGACGTCATATGGGGTACGCGAAGGAATTTTTAGATGACGAAAAGCAAAAGCAGGCGATGGCTTTTGCAGAGAGATTATGCGCACCGGAAAGAGTCTGCCCGGTCTGCGGCAAGCACGTCTTCGAGGAAGAGGGTGCCTATGAGATCTGTCCTGTCTGCGGATGGGAGGATGATCCGGTCCAGAAACGCGATCCGGATCTGGCAGGCGGCGCCAACAACCGCAGCCTGAATGAAGCCAGAAAGGAATACTATGAAAACGATCACTAACGCAAAACCAGTCCGGATCCTGCTGACCATACTGCTGGCGCTGTCGCTGGCCGTGCTGCCGGTGCTGTCCGGATGCGGAGATAAGGCCGCCGATGCGGAAGAAGAAATGACGACCCAGTCGCTGCCGACAGAAGCAATGGAAACGGACGGGACGTCAGAGGACGAGACGGCGCAGGAGCAGGGGAGCACCCCGGCTCCCCGGGCGGATTACGAATTTCGGAAATACAGCATGCTGGAAAGTCACTATTATAAACACGGCGTCGATATGGGCTTCAGTTCACCGGAGGAGTATCTGGCTGCCGCGAATGCGGTAATCGCGAATCCGGACGCTCTGACAAAATCCGAGAAGGAGGATGGCGATACAGTCTTTTATGTAGAGGATACCAATGAGTTCGTGGTGCTGTCGACGGATGGATATATCCGGACGTATTTCCTGCCCGACAGCGGCAAAAGGTATTTCGATAAGCAATAGCAATTCTACGGAAAAAAGCACTCCAATTGTCAGATTTTTTGCATAATTGCTTGTTTTTTTACCCCGAAACGTGTATACTCTTTTTAACATTTTTAAGAAGGGGTATGAAAGGCGGTACAAGATGAATATCACAGATGTTCGAATCCGCAAGGTTAGCGATGAAGGCAAAATGAAAGCCATCGTATCGATCACGTTTGATGACGAGTTTGTTGTGCACGACATCAAAATCATTGAAGGCCAGAACGGTCTGTTCATCGCGATGCCAAGCAGGAAGATGGGAGAGGGCGATTTCAGAGATATCGCGCACCCACTGGTATCTGAGACCAGAAACAAAATCAGAGACGCCATCTTTGAGGAGTATGACAAGGTACTTGCTGAAAAGGCTGTGGAGGCAGCAGAATAGCCAGCTAGACCGAAGGCTTAGACTAGATCAGTTTCAATTTTGGTAAGAAGAAAGGGAACCCGTTTGGGTTCCTTTTTGTTATGGCATTCGCAAGTACTCTTATGGTATACTTACTGCGTGTGAATATAGGGGGAAATGAATGATCAATTTATCTGAATATAAACGAGTACATTGTATAGGCATCGGAGGCATTGGTTTGTCTGCGGTTGCCGAGGTTTTTATGTCCAGAGGTTTCGAAGTATCCGGTTCGGATATGCGTGAAAGCGATATCACCGAAAAGCTTATGAAACAGGGCGCGAAGATATTTCTGGGACACAGGGCGAAGAATGTGGAAGACGCAGATCTCGTCGTATATACCGTCGCAGTCGGAGGCGATAACCCGGAACTGGTGAGAGCCAGGGAGCTGGGTATCCCGACCGTGACCCGCGCGCAGGCTCTGGGCGCGCTCATGGGCGAATACAAAAGCAGCATTGCGATTTCCGGCACCCACGGCAAGACGACGACCACATCAATGGTCTCACTTATTCTGAAGAACGCGAACAAAGAGCCTACGATTCTCGTCGGCGGAAATCTCGAGGAGATCGGAGGCAACTGTTATGTTGGCGGACACGAATTCTTCGTTACGGAGGCCTGCGAGTACAGGGACAGTTTTCTGGAGCTGCGCCCGAATATCGAAATCATACTGAACATCGATTCCGACCATCTGGATTACTTCAAGGATGTCGGGCACATCGCCAGATCCTTTCAGAAGTTTGCCCGTCTTGTACCGGAAGACGGCGTCGTGATTGCCTATGACGCGAACGCGTACGTCAGCAGCGCTACAGAGGGCCTGCCGAATGTAGTGACGTTCGGTATTTCCAGAGGCTGCGATTACTACGCGAGCAATATCGGTTTCGATACGGAAGGCATGCCGTATTTCAATGTGAATCACGGGGGAGAGTGCCTTTGCACGATCAAACTGAGTATCCCGGGCGAACATAATATCCTGAACGCGCTGGCGGCCTTTGCGTGCAGCCATATCCTGGGGGTAGAGGTCAGCGACATCGTGAAGACGCTGGAAAGCTATCGCGGAACCCACCGGCGGTTCGATTATCTGGGGAGGACCAGTACCGATGTGAAGATCATCGACGACTACGCCCATCATCCGACGGAGATCAAAGCGACCCTTTCGGCGGTCCGGAACATGAAACATGAGAAACTGTGGTGTCTGTTCCAGCCGCACACCTATACGAGGACCATGGCGCTTTTGGACGAGTTCGGACAGGCGTTCGACAACGCGGATGAGATCATACTCGCGGAAATATACGCAGCCAGAGAGACGAATATCTACAAGATCAGTTCCAGGTCGATCATGGAGAAGATCCATGAACACGATCCGTCCAAGCATGTCTTCTATATTGAGGACTTCGAGGATATCGCCAGCTTCGTGTACGAGCGGGCAGAGGCCGGCGACCTGGTGCTCACCATGGGAGCAGGGGACATTAACAAAGTTGGTAAAATGATTCTGGACATGGACGCTGCCAGAATCGAATCCATACGTAAAACAAAGGTAAGAGAATTCAAGAAGATCGAAGACTAACAGGAAGAAGGCAGACTAAGCAGGAAGGAGAAAGACAGATGTTCAAAAAAAGCTTATTCTCAGGCTACAAGGTTTTCGCGTGCAACTCACATCCGGAGCTGTCGGAGGAAATCGCATCCATCATGGGAAAACCGCTCGGAAATCTTGAGGTCAAACAGTTCAGCGACGGAGAGATATGCGTGAATCTGGGAGAATCCGTCAGAGGCGCTGACTGCTTCGTGATCCAGTCCACATCATCGCCGGTAAATGACAATCTCATGGAACTGCTCATCACCATCGACGCGATGAAGCGGGCATCGGCCGGAAGGATCACAGCAGTCGTTCCGTATTACGGATACGCTCGTCAGGATCGTAAGGCAAAAGCAAGAGATCCGATCACAGCCAAGCTTGTAGCGGATATGATCGTTGCAGCCGGCGCTGACAGAATCATTACGATGGATCTTCACGCCGCGCAGATCCAGGGGTTCTTCACGATCCCTGTCGATCATCTGATTGGTCAGCCTCTTCTTACCGAGTACTACAGAAAACAGGAAATCGAGGACCTTGTCATCGTATCTCCGGACCACGGCAGCGTGCCGCGGGTCAGAAATATGGCGGAGCCGCTCAATTGCCCGATCGCCATCGTCGACAAGAGACGTCCGAAACCGAATGTCAGTGAGATCATGAACATCATCGGCGATATCGAGGGGAAGAACTGCGTTCTTCTGGACGACATGATCGATACCGCGGGCACGATCACCAATGCCGCCAACGCGATCAAAGAAATGGGAGCGAAGAGCGTTAAAGCCTGCGCGACACACGCGGTGCTCTCAGGACCGGCTATTCAGAGGATCCAGGATTCCGCCATCGAGGAGCTGGTGCTTCTGAACACAATGGCGATTCCGAAGGAGAAGATGATCGATAAGATCAAGCTCATCTCCGTCGGTCCGGTCTTCGCAGAGGCGTTGACAAGAATCCACAACAATGAATCCATCAGCAAGCTGTTCGAAGGCAACAGATTTTAACAGAGTATAAGCAGACTATATAATATGTTCGTTATCGCAGGCCTGGGAAATCCGGGCAGACAATATGAAAAAACGCGTCACAACATGGGATTTCTGGCGGCGGATGAATTCGCCGCCGCCCATGGGATCGACGTGCGGAGAATCAAACACAAGGCGTTGGTCGGCGAAGGTCGGATCGCGGGGGAGAAGGTCCTGGTTGTCAAACCCCAGACCTACATGAACCTGAGCGGGGAGTCTTTGCGTGAGGTCATGCGGTATTACGATGTTCCGATGGAAAACCTGATCGTGATCTATGACGATATGGACCTGGAGGCCGGAACCCTGCGCATTCGGAAGAAGGGAAGCGCCGGCAGCCACAACGGAATGAAGTCGGTGATCTACCAGCTGCAGTCAGACGCGTTCCCGCGCATCCGCATCGGTATCGGCGGTACATCCGGGGACGAGTGGAAGGACTACGTCACCGGGCAGGTCTCCGAGAAAGAAGCGCCGGCTTTGGCAGACGCGATCCGGCAGGCGGCGGCTGCGGCGGAGTGCATCATCACCGATGGCGTCGATATCGCCATGAACCGGTTCAACACAAGCAGAAAGCGGGAAAAGAAACAGGACGAAACGCAAGAAGAAAAGCATGACGACGATTAATATCGCTGGTGCGTCCGAAGGACGTATCGCGCCATATATAGCAGAATCAAGACAAAAAAATCACGGTCAGTGTCTGATCATTGTGCCCACGCTGAACAGAGCGCGGCGGCTTCAGACTGACCTTTCTTTTTTTAATGGTGAGGAACCGATCTATATTCTCCCGCCGGATGAGGAAAGCATCATCGTCTATGAGGCCAAGAGCAACGACGCGCTCCTGGAGCGGATGCGCGTGCTGCGGGCACTGACAGACGGGCAGACCTGCACGGTGATCGCGCCTGTGACAGGAGCCATTCGTAAGCTGCCGCCCGGAGAGATGTTCGCGGAGAACAAACTGGAACTGAAACTGGGCGAGGATCTGGATATGTCCCGGCTACGGGATCAGCTCTCCCTGTTCGGGTATGAACGCGCGGCTATGGTCGAGGCCCGCGGCGAGTACAGCATCCGCGGCGGCATCATCGACATCTTTACGCCGGATAGCGAAGACCCTTGCCGGGTCGAGCTATTTGATACAGAGATCGATTCGATCCGCACGTTTGACATTGAGAACCAGCGATCGGTCGAGACGCTGGACAGCCTGACCATCTGTCAGTGCTCCCAGCTGCCGCGGGATCCCGAACTCTTCCGGAAGGCGTCGGGACGCATCCGGAGGGCGTATGACCGAGCCATCAAACGGGCGAAGGAGCACGCGGGCGACGGTGAAGTCGATCTGGTCAAAGAACTGACAAAACGGAGAGACCAGCTTCTGGAATACGCCGACGGGATGGTCAACCTCCAGTATCTGGAGAAGTTTCCGGGGTATTTTTATGAGGAAACGGCATACATCTGGGACTATATGACCCGGCCGCAGATCATCATCGACGATCCGACAAGGATCCTTGAGACCATAGAAGCGGCCGTAACAGAGCGCATGGCGGACATCGAAGGGATCCTGGAACGCGGACGGGGAATCAAGGAGGACTTCACAGCACTTCCCGATCAGGAGGATTTCTTCAGAATTTATAAAGACGCGGAGCAGCAGGATCTGGACTGCACGATTTTCACACCTTTTGTCATGACCATAAAGGGAGGGAAGGATACAGCAGAGGGTCCGTACCTGCATGAACTGCGTCAGGTGCAGACAAGGCAGACGCCCCAGTATGACGGACACATGGATCAGCTGCGCGCGGATCTGGAGGGCTATATCGCGCGGGGTTTTGATGTCCGCATCGTATGCAGCACAGAAGAACGAAAGAAGAACATGCTGGAATTCGTCCAGCATGGAAATTTCAATCAGCGGCTGCTGCCGGGACGGGCAGAGGCGGGCCATGTGAGTGTGACGGAGGGTGTCATCACCGCGGGCCTGGAACTGACGGACCGGAAACTCTGCTATATCTGGGAAGGCGACATCTTCGGCGGCAGCAGGAGGAGCCGGAAACGCTCCCGGCCGGCCCGCGGCGGCAATCCAATCAAAAGCTTTGCGGATGTACAGAAAGGAGATTATGTCGTCCACGAAAGTCACGGCATCGGCAAGTTCACAGGAATCGAGCAGCTCATCGTACAGGGCATGAAACAGGATTTTCTGAAGGTGGAATACGCCGGTACCGATATGCTCTACATTCCGGTGGAACAGCTGGACAGCCTGCAGAAATACATCGGCGGCGATGGGATCACGCCGCGTCTGAACAAACTGTCGGGTACAGAGTGGAAGGCTACCAAAGCGCGCGCCCAGGCTGCCGTTTCCGATCTGGCGGAGGAACTGATCCGTGTCGCCAACGCCCGGCGCAATAAGGGCGGTTACGCCTTCTCGGAAGACACCGTCTGGCAGAAGGAGTTTGAGGACAGCTTCCCGTATACGGAAACAGAGGATCAGCTGCGCTGCGTCAGGGAAATCAAATCGGATATGGAACAACCCTACCCGATGGACCGGCTGCTGTGCGGCGATGTCGGCTTCGGCAAGACCGAGGTGGCGGCCAGAGCCTTGTTCAAATGCGTCATTGAAGGTAAGCAGGCCGCAGTGCTGGTTCCGACCACACTGCTCGCCAATCAGCATTACTATACGCTGAAAGAACGTTTTGAGAAGTTCCCGGTGCGGGTGGAGATGCTGTCCCGTTTCCGAACGGCCGCGCAGCAGAAAAAAATCATCAAAGAAATCGCGAAAGGTGAGATCGACCTGGTGATCGGGACTCACCGCCTTCTTTCAAAGGATATGAAGTTCCACGATCTGGGGCTTTTGGTAATCGATGAGGAGCAGCGCTTCGGCGTGCGCCATAAGGAACGGATCAAGCAGCTGCGTGAGAACGTGGACGTGCTGACCCTGTCAGCGACGCCGATCCCGCGGACGCTGCACATGTCCCTGTCGGGCATGAAGGATATGAGTACCATCGAGGAACCGCCGGAGGGACGGTATCCTGTCCAGACTTACGTCATGGAAGAGGACAGTTACCTGATCCGCGAGGCCATCGAGAAGGAGATGGCCAGAGGGGGGCAGGTCTATGTGCTCAGCAACCGGGTCAAATCCATCAATACAGTAGCGCACTCGATCGGGGAACTTGTGCCGTCGGCGAGCGTCGCGGTCGGACACGGACAGATGCAGGAGGCGGAACTGGAAAAAATCATTATGGATTTTGCCGCCGGAGAATACGATGTCCTTGTATCGACGACGATCATTGAATCTGGTACGGATATCCCAAATGTCAATACCATGATCGTTCTGGACGCGGACCGGTTCGGTCTGGCCCAGCTGTACCAGCTGCGGGGACGTGTCGGTCGATCCGGGAGAATCGCCTACACCTATCTGATGTACCGCAGGGACAAGGTCCTGACGGAGATCGCTGAGAAGCGGCTGAAAGCGATCCGGGATTTCACAGAGTTCGGATCGGGTTTCAAGATCGCCATGCGGGATCTGGAGCTGCGAGGCGCAGGCAATATCCTGGGCAGGGAGCAGTCCGGACACATGCTCGATATTGGCTATGAACTGTACTGCAAGCTGCTGGATGACGCCATGCGCAGGGCGGAGAGCGCGGCAGGCGAAGACGCTCCGCAGAGAGCGGAACCCG
>Ga0256404_1008710_pt1 | contig 15038 bp, 11 predicted proteins | sample RumenRJG_01DNA_FD_185990 | JGI IMG/M metagenome (GOLD analysis project Ga0256404, IMG submission 185990) | Bovine rumen microbial communities from Lethbridge, Alberta, Canada - RJG_01 | ecosystem: Host-associated > Mammals > Digestive system > Stomach > Rumen | place: Canada: Alberta | collected...
CTCATCGCTGCGGAGGGAATTGGAGCAGACCAGTTCCGCAAAGAGGGGCGTATGGTGCGCCGGGGTGAATCGTTCCGGGCGCATCTCATAGAGCGTCACGGGGATTCCCCGCTCGGCAAGCTGCCAGGCGCATTCGCTTCCGGCCAGCCCCGCGCCGACCACCGTCACCGCTCCGGAAGCTTCGGGGTGCAGCTTTCCGCCGGTTTCAAGCATCGTATCGTTCATTCTTTCGTTTTCTTCGCTGCTGTTTTCGCTGTCTTTGGGGTTTTCGTCGTTTTTGAAGTCTTTGCGGCCACGGTCTTTCCCGCTTTCGTGCCGGCGGTCTTCGCCGACGCGGTCTTCGTCGTCTTTTTCGCCGTCGTCTTCTTCGCCGTCGTCTTTCCGGCTCCGGCAGATGCGCTTCCGGATGCTTTTCCTTCCGTCACGCTCTCCTGCTTCTCTTCGTCCGCCGGGATCTCATCGGTTTTCTTCTTCGGATAGCGGCGCTTCTCCTCCGGAACAAAGGCCGGGCATTCCTCATTGATGCAGAAAGACTTGAGCGGTCCGCGCCCGCTGCGTTTGAACATGGTCTTTCCGCACTGAGGGCAGACGTCCTTGGTGGGCACATCCCAGGTGATAAAGCCGCAGTCAGTGCCGCGCTCACAGGCATAGAAGACATAGCCCTTCTTGGAGGTGCGCTTCAGGATCCGGCCGCCGCACTTCGGGCACTTGCCGGGCATCTCCACCACGATGGGCTTGGTGAACGTGCACTCCGGGAAACCGCTGCAGCCGAGGAACTGGCCGAAGCGGCCTTTCTTCACGAGCATGGGCTTGCCGCAGACATCACAGACCTCGTCGCTCACGATATCCGGAACCTTGATGCGCTGGCCGTCCATGGCGGTCTCCGCCGCCTTCATCTCGGCATCAAAGTCCTCATAGAACTCCTGCAGTACCTCCTGCCAGCCGATCTTGCCGCTCTCGATCTCGTCCAGGCGCGCTTCCATGTGGTTGGTAAACTTCAGGTCGACAATGTCGCTGAAGTGATCCTTCATGAGGCCGGTGACCACCTCTCCGAGCGGCGTGGGCTTGAGGTACTTGCCCTCCTTCATGACATAGTCATGGGCGGTGATGGTGGAGATGGTCGGGGCATAGGTTGACGGACGGCCGATGCCTTTTTCCTCCATGGCCCGGATCAGCGTCGCCTCGGTATACCGGGCGGGCGGCTGGGTAAACTGCTGCTCCGGCACGGTCTTGTCCAGAAGCAGAGCCTCTCCCTCCTGCAGATCCGGAAGCAGACTCTCCGCCTGCTTCTGTTCGTCATCGGTCGCCTCTTCATACACGGCGGTATAGCCGGCAAACTTCAGGGTGGAGGCGTTTGCCTTGAAGAGGTAGCCGCCGCTCTCCACTTCGATCGCGAGATTGTCGTAGACGGCATTGGCCATCTGGCAGGCCGTGAAGCGTCCCCAGATAATGCGGTAGAGACGATACTGCTCCTGGGTCAGGTCCTTCCGGACCAGTTCCGGCGTCAGGGTCACGTCCGTCGGTCGGATGGCCTCGTGGGCATCCTGCGCCCCGGCCTTCGTCTTGAAACTGCGCGGCTGTTTCGGGCAATAGTCCGGACCGTAGGTCTCCCGGATGAAGTTCCGTGCCGAAGATACCGCCTCATCCGACAGGCGCAGCGAGTCGGTACGCATGTAGCTGATCAGACCGATGCTTCCGCGGCCGGTGATTTCGACGCCTTCATAGAGCTGCTGCGCCACTGACATGGTACGCCGCGGGGTCATGTTCAGCCTGCGGGAGGCCTCCTGCTGCAGGGTGGAGGTGATAAAGGGAGGCGCCGGAGAGCGCTGTTTCTCGGTGCGTTTGACGCTCCGAACGGAGAACGGAGACTTCTCCACCGCGGCGCGGATGACCTTGACTTCGTCCTCGCTGTGGAGTTCCAGCTTCTTCTCCGTCGTGCCATAGAAGCGCGCGCGGAAGCTGTTCTCCTCCGGTTTTCTCTTCAGGAAGGCATCAAGCAGCCAGTATTCTTCGCTCTGAAAGGCACGGATTTCGTCTTCGCGATCCACCACCATGCGCGTCGCGACCGACTGGACACGTCCGGCGGAGAGCCCGCGCTTGACTTTTTTCCAGAGCAGCGGGGAGATCTGATATCCCACGATCCGGTCGAGCACGCGGCGCGCCTGCTGGGCATCCACCAGATCCTGGTCGATGCCGCGGGGGTGCTGGATGCTCTCGGTCACGACCTTTTTCGTGATCTCGTTAAAGGTCACGCGTCTGGCCTTTTCATCGCTCAGGCCCAGCAGTTCCTTCAGGTGCCAGGAGATCGCTTCCCCCTCACGGTCAGGGTCCGTCGCGAGATAGACGACGGGCGCTTTTTTGCTCTCCGTCTTGAGCTCATCGATCAGATCCTTCTTGTCCTTGACGGGGATATACTCGGGCTGGAAGCCGTGTTCCAGATCCACGCCCAGCTTGCTCTTCGGCAGGTCTCGCAGGTGGCCCATGGATGCGGTCACCTTATAATTCCCGCCAAGGTATTTCTCAATGGTCCTGGCCTTGGACGGTGATTCAACGATCACCAGCTCCTTTGCTTTCGCCATTCCTTCTTTTCCTCACTTTTCTACTGTTATATTCAGGGCAAATCTCCGCCCGGCTTCGCGCCGGACAAAGCCCTTGATCTCCAGAACGGTCAGCTGAGCCAGCACCCGTGAGGTGCTGAGTTCGGTCCGGTCTGTAATATCGTCGATATGGGTTGATCCGGGATCAATCGCGGAAATGATCTTCAGCTGATCCTCGGTCAGCTGTGCGAGTCTTTCCCGCAGCGCCTGTTTTGCCGCTTCCGCCTCCGGGGATTCCGTCGAAGCCGTCGAATTCCCCGCATCGGATGCGGGGCTGTGTTCTCCCGGATCGGTACTCCTCCCGCCTGTCTCATCCGTCTCTCCGGATTCTTCCGAGGTGTTTTCTTCCGCTTCTTCGGGCTCCGGATTCAGATCAATGCAGTCGGGATAGCGAAGGAGGTATTCCTCCATGACTTCCGCCCCGCAGGTTACCAGCTTGGCTCCGTCTTTCAGGAGCGCCAGGGTTCCGGCGGCGTTTTCCGCGTCGACATTGCCGGGGATGGCAAAAATGTCCTTTTCCTGATCGATGGCGTCATTCACAAAGAGGCGGGTTCCGCTCTTTTCCGGAGCTTCCACCACCACGACGCCGTCCGAGAGTCCGGCCGCGATGCGGTTCCGCTCCCGGAAGAAGTGCCTGCTGCCCTCCCTCCCGGGCGGGTACTCGCTGATCAGCGCGCCGGAACGAAGGATCTCTCGCGCGATCTCGAGGCGGCACTGCTCATGCGGGGTTCCCAGGACGCCGACGCAGGGTCGGCCGGACCGCAGCGCGCCCCTGGCCGCCGCTTCATCCACGCCGGAAGTCAGCAGGCTCACCACCGTGCCGCCGCAGCGGGAGATTTCATATGCCAGACGCTGTCCCATTTTGATGCCGTAAGGGCTGGCTTTTCGCGTTCCGATCACCGAGATCACGGGGAGCAGATCCAGCGGTGGAAGCGACCCCTTCACATACAGGACGGCCGGCGGCACCGCGATCCGGCGAAGCCGCTCCGGAAACTCCGGCGCGTCAAACGGAAGCACCGCAATCTCCTGTTCTTCGCATTGCTCGAGAACCACGTCCGCGGCCGCCAGAGAGCGCGCTTCCAGAAGCTCCGCTTCCTGGGAGGAGATCCCTTTTTGTTTCCGGAAGCTGCCTTCCTTCGACCGAAACGCCGCTTCCGGGCTTTCAAACATCCGCATCACCGCGGAGCGCGCCTTCGGGCTGATATTCAGTTGTGACAGCCAGACCCAGTACCGGATGCTTTCCATCGTTTTATGCCTCCCCGCGGCACATCTCCCACATCACGATCGCCGCGGCAACCCCGGCGTTCAGAGATTCCGCCGCCCCGCTCATGGGGATAATCAGTTCTCCGTCACATTGACTCAGCAGCTCCGCGCTCAGCCCGTGCCCCTCGCTGCCGATGGCAACGGCAGACCGGTCCAGCCGCAGTTTCCGAAGGTCCTGCGCTCTCGGGCTCAGGGCCGCTCCATACAGCGGCAGGCCGTGTGCGCGGCAATATGCGACCGCCTCTTCCCGTGTCATGCGCAGCACAGTCTGGCGAAAGACAGCCCCCATGCTGGCCCGCACGGTTTTGGGTGCATAGACATCGGCGCAGCCCTCCAGCAGGATCACCGCGTCCACATCGAAGGCGTCCGCCGTCCGGAGGATGGTCCCGACGTTTCCGGGGTCCTGGATCTCCTCCAGCAGAAGCACACGCTCCGGCTTCTCCGGCGCCGCATCCGGTTTCATCCGGACGCTGAAGAGCGGTCCCGGGGAGTTTTTCATCGGTGAGAGGTAGTCAAAGAGCTCTGCCGAGGCCAGGTATTCTTTTTCAAACGCGCCGTATTCGTCTGTTCGTTTCTCTCTCCAGACGACGTGACAGATCTCCGCGTCCGAGCGCAGGGCTTCCTGAAGGAGCTTTTCGCCGTCGCAGAGATACAGTCCGTTTTCCCGTCTGAAATCGGCATCCCGTGCCAGTTCCCGAAAGAAACGGACCCGGGCGCTCTGTCTGCTTCGCAGTTCTTCCGTCATCCGCTCAGAGCAGCGCTACGCCGCGTTCTTCGCAGAGCTTGATGGTCTGATCGTCCCAGATCGAGGCCTGAACCTCCCCGATGTGGGCTTTGCCCAGCAGGAGCATGGAGACGCGGGACTGGCCGATGCCGCCGCCGATGGTCAGGGGCAGCTCCCCGTTCAGGAGCATCCTGTGATACGGAAGCGCTCTGCGCTCGTCACATCCGGCAAGGCGCAGCTGGCGGTCCATCGATTCCGGGTTCACACGGATTCCCATGGAGGAGATCTCCATCGCGCAGTCCAGAACATCGTCATAAAAGAAGATATCCCCGTTGAGGTCCCAGTCGTCATAGTCCGGGGCGCGTCCGTCATGCCGCTGACCGGAACGGAGCTTCCCGCCGATGCCCATGATAAAGGCCGTACGATGCTCTCTGACCCAGACGTTCTCCCTCTCTTTCGGAGTCAGATCCGGATAGAGATCCTCCAGCTCCTGTGTAGTGACAAAGGAGACGTCCCTCTTCAGCTTGCCGAGCACCTGCAGCTGGGGATAGATCGATTCGATCGTGTCCTGGGTATCACAGATGGCGCTCACGATGTCCATGACGGTGAGCTTCAGATAATCGGTATTCCGGTTTTCCGGCAGGATCACCTTTTCCCAGTCCCACTGATCCACATAGACCGAGTGCAGATTGTCAAGCTCATCCTCGTCACGGCGAATGGCGTTCATGTCGGTGTAGAGGCCCTTTCCGGGAAAGAAGCCGTAGCGCTTCAGCGCCAGGCGCTTCCACTTGGCCAGGGACTGGACCACCTGCGCCTTGTGTTCGGGCGCATGGAGAATATCAAAGCTGACCGGCCGCTCATAGCCGTTAAGGTTGTCGTTCAGGCCGGAGTTCTCTTCCACAAACAGCGGAGCGGAAACCCGGTACAGGTTCAGCAGCGCGCCCAGCCGGTCTTCAAAGAGCCGGTGGATCAGGCTGATGGCCTTCTGGGTATCGTACATGCCGAGAATGCTTTTGTATCCCTCGGGAATATAGACTTTCATGCAGTTTGTTTCCTTCTTTATTCGCTGAGCACAGCGATGATTTTCTGATAGGTTTCTTCCGCGTTGCGGCGAAACTTCTTTTCGATGAGCTTGGCCTGCTCCTCATCCGCACAGAGGATCCGCAGGTGCAGGATGTCGCTGACGCCGTCGTTCAGCACCAGCTCCGCCGTACAGCCGGTCTCGTTGGAGCTGTGCTGCACCGTGATGCAGTTGTTGCGGCTGATCACCGCGGCCTCCGCTTCCGCCGCCTTCTCGGCATGCATCCGCACGCTGTAGGGCAGGCTGGTGTCCAGCGTCTCCGCCGTCTGACGCCCGCGGGGCGTGATGCTGCAGAACCCGTCCTCCAGCGTCAGCTGACCGCTCTCCTTCAGCTCATCCAGACAGATGGTGAAGTCGAAGTAATTGACCACGCCGTCTTCCTGGCAGATCTGCATCAGGCGCTCCGTCTCAATCTCTCCCGGGAGCCTTCGCAGGATGAACAGGATCAGGATCTTCAGGTCCAGCGGGCTGAATACGTAACCGATCTCGTCCATGGATTCCAGGTCAGTTCTTCAGGACGATGTCGACCTTGTCCTTGTAGATGCTGTTGGCGGGAATCACGCCGCGCACACAGGATGTCGGATAGATGTTGCTGTTGCGGCCTACCACGGTTCCCGGATTCAGCACGCTGTTGCAGCCTACTTCGACAAAGTCACCCAGAATCGCGCCGAACTTCTTGCGTCCGGTTTCGATAAAGGCCCCAGGCTGCTTGACGACGACGAGGGTCTTGTCGCTCTTGACGTTGCTGGTGATGGATCCCGCGCCCATATGGGCCTTGTAGCCGAGCACCGAGTCACCGACATAATTATAGTGGGGGGTCTGGACGTTGTCGAACAGAACCACGTTCTTCAGTTCACAGGAATTGCCGACGACCGCGTTTTTCCCGACGATGGCGCTGCCGCGGATAAAGGCGCAGTGCCGGATCTCGGCGCCGTGGTCGATGATGCAGGGCGCGCCGATGTAAGCCGAGGGAAACACCTTGGCGTCGTTCGCGATCCAGATACCGTCCGCGGGATGCGCGTATTCGTCAGCCGGCAGGGTCTCGCCCAGCTTCAGAATAAAGTCCTTGATCCCGTCCAGGACTTCCCAGGGATAGGTCTTTCCTTCAAACAGATCGGCCGCGATGGTTTTGCTCAGATCAAGCAGTTCATTGATGGTTACCATAGTTTTGTCCTCCTTGCCCGGATGCTCACTTCACACGGATCAGATGGCCGGCGTCCTTCATGGCCGCGATGATCTGATCAACCTTTTCTTCGCAGAGTTCCTGCGTGCCGGCTTCCACCATCACACGCAGCAGCGGCTCGGTACCGGATTTGCGCAGCACGACACGGCCCTCGGTGCCGAGCTCTTCTTCCACCTTTTTCACTTCGGCCTGCACCGCCTGGTCCGCGAGCGTGCCGTCCTTGTCGTCGACGACGACGTTCTTGAGCTTCTGCGGATACATTTTCATGCCTTCGGTGAGCTTGGAGAGCGGGAGCTTGGTCTCACACATGGCTTCCATCACCTTGATGGCCGTGAGGACGCCGTCTCCCGTCGTGGCATAGCGGGCGAAAATGATATGTCCGGACTGCTCGCCGCCGATCAGGTGGCCGTTCTTCTTCATGTTCTCGGCGACATACTTGTCTCCGACCGCAGTCTTCTCATAGCCGATGCCCAGCTCATCCAGCGCCTTGTACAGGCCCATGTTGGACATGATGGTGGTGACGACCTTGGAATTGCCGAACATGCCGCGCTCCTGCAGGTACTTGGCGGAGAGATAGAGGATGTGGTCGCCGTTGCAGACGTTTCCTTTCTCGTCTACCGCCAGGCAGCGGTCCGCGTCCCCGTCAAAGGCAAAGCCGACATCCAGTTTGTTCTCCAGTACGTATTTCTGAAGCTGCTCGATATGGGTGGAGCCGCAGTCGACGTTGATGTTCAGTCCGTCTGGGTGGTTGGAGATCACATAAGTGTCGGCGCCCAGGGCATCAAAAACGCTCTTGGCCATCATCCAGGTGCTGCCGTTGGCACAGTCCAGACCGACGCGCTTGCCCTTGTAGGAGCGGGTTGCGAGAGAGATCAGGTAACCGAGATAGCGGTTACGCCCGGCAGCGTAGTCGATGGTCTGGCCGATGTCGGCGCCCTGGGCGTAGGGAAGCTGCTCGTCGCTGTCCAGATAAGCCTCGATGCCGTCCAGGAGGCTCTCTTCCATCTTGTCGCCGTCGGAATTGATGAGCTTGATTCCGTTGTCATAATAGGGATTGTGGCTGGCGGAAATCATGATGCCGCAGTCAAAGTCGTCCGCTCTCGTAATGTAGGAGACGCTCGGCGTGCTGGTGACATGCAGCAGGTAGGCGTCCGCGCCCGATGCGGTGAGCCCGGCGCAGAGAGCCGATTCAAACATGTAGCTTGAGCGGCGGGTGTCCTTACCGATCACAACCTTGGCCTTATGGTCTTTTCCATAGTACCAGCCGAGATACCGGCCGATCTTGAAGGCGTGATCAACGGTCAGGTCCTTGTTGGCCTCGCCGCGAAATCCGTCCGTTCCGAAATACTTCCCCATTTTGTTTCCTTCTTTCTTGAGATAGAGTTTGTTTACCAATTCCGTGCAGCCAGCTCTTCCATGACAGCAAGCTCCGTCACGTCGAATAGCCGATGCACAATTCCTGTCATCTCGCGGAGGCGGGATGACATCGTTTTTATAATTTTGCCCCCGCTTCCGTGTCGGCGAACACCGTCACATCAAAGGGCAGCTGCAGGAAAGCCGCCGGTATGATGCTGTCGTCCCGTGCATAGAGCATATCAAAGGTCGCCTGTGTCTTTTCTTCTCCAAGGGCAAGCACCAGGATCTTCTTTGCCTCCACCAGGGTATGGATCCCCAGCGTGCAGGCCTTTTCCGGAACCGCCTCCGCCGAGCCGAACAGCCAACTGTACTGCTGACGGGTTTTGGGCGTGAGTTTCTGAATCCGGCAGCGGGTATCATACTGCGTGGCCGGTTCGTTGAAGCCGATATGAGCGTTGTTTCCGAGGCCCAACACTGCTAGGTCCAGGCCGCCTGCTTTCGCGATCGCTTCATCGCAATCCTTCAGATTTTTCTCCGAGAGCCAGAAGCAGTTTTCCGGCTTCAGATCGGTTACTGCCAAGAGTTTTTCCTCCGTCATGTGACGGAAGGTCTTTTCTGCCGCGGCATCGATGAATTCCGCGGTCTGGAAAAACCTCACCTCAGATAAGCTGAGTTCTCCCCGACGCACCAGTTCACCCAATCTTTCCCAGAGCGGCAGCATCGTCCGTCCAGCTGCCATGGTGATCACGGCGTCCGATTTCTCCCTGAGCAGGGCGAAGATGGTCTCCGCGGCGCGGTCGAGCACGGACGTTCTGTCCGAAACAACGGTTTTCATGCTTCTCTCACTTCGTTTCCGTCAGGAGTTTGCTAAGCTCTTCCATGAAGGTGTTGATATCCTTGAAGCTGCGATATACGGAGGCAAAGCGGACATATGCCACCTCGTCCACTTCCTTCAGGCGCTTCATGACCATCTCGCCGATCTCGACCGTGCTGATCTCGCGATCCAGCTTTCCCTGCAGCTCCTGTTCGATCTCGTCGGCGATCGACTCCAGCTTCTCCAGCGGAACCGGGCGCTTTTCACAGGCGCGTACCATGCCGTTGATGAGTTTCACCCGGTCAAACGACTGGCGCAGTCCGTCTCTCTTGACAACCACCAGCGGCATGCGCTCGATGCTCTCATAGGTGGTAAAGCGTTTCTGGCAGGAGAGGCACTCTCTGCGGCGACGGATCATGGTGTAGCCTTCCGCCGGGCGCGAATCAATCACCTTGCTCTCGGTATAACCGCAAAACGGGCACTTCATATGCGTATTCCGTCCTTCCGTCCTTCATTTATAAATATCAAAAAATGCTTCAACTTTTTTCACAGCCAAATATTATAGCATAGGCTTTTTTTCTTTGTCCATAGAAAATCAAAAAAAATTTGCCTCTGTTTTCACAAAGGCAAAACTGTTTCAAATCTCTTCCACCGGGAGTCCGGTCAGCCAGCGGCGCATCATGTCATAGGCATGGTTGCCGCTCATCCTGCGGATATAGCTGCGGGTGCGTTTGGGTCCGAGGCTGAGAGCGCGCACATAGGTCTTCCCTTCCACCGCCATCGAGACAAAGACGGTTCCGACTTCGTGGATGCCGTCGCCGTCCGGCCCGGCCAGACCGGTCACGCCGATGCCGATGTCCGCTCCGGTCAGCTTTCGGACCTGCTCCGCCAGCGCCAGGGCAACCTCACGGCTCACGGCACCCTTCTCCTCAATCATCCGCGGGTCAAGCCCGAGAAGCCTTGCTTTCACCTCGTTGGTGTATACCACCGCGCCGCCGAGGAAGACGCTGCTCGCGCCGGGGATATCCGTGAATCGCTTGGCGATCTCCCCGCCGGTGCAACTCTCCGCAGTCGCGAAGGTCAGTCCCTTTTCCTTCAGAAGCGGGAACACTGCCTCTTCGATGCACTCCACATCCATGCCATAGACAAAGGCGCCAAGGCGCTGCTTCACATGTGCAATGACCGGCGCCATCATCGCTTCGGCTTCGTCCTCGCTTCCGGCTTTGGCTGTCACCTGGAGCAGGCAGTCACATTCCTTGGCATAGGGCGCCATAGTGGGATTGGTCATGACGTTCATCTCATCGGCGAACATATCGTCCACCGCACTCTCCCCGATTCCAAAGACACGGATCGAATGGGAGACAATCTCCTCATCGGAGAGAGAGCGCAGATACGGCACCCCGTAGGTGCGGAACATCGGCACGCACTCCACCGGCGGGCCTGGCATCATGATGACCGTCTTTCCCTCCGCCTGAAACGCGCAGCCCGGCGCCGTGCCCCAGAGATTGTGGAACACGGTGCAGCCCTCCGGCAGCATCGCCTGCTGGAAGTTATTCGGCGTGAAGTTCCGTTTGTTCCGGATGAACTCACGGAGGAATTGAACCTCGTCGTCATTCTGTACCAGCTTCAAGCCAAAGCACTCCGCCAGGATCTGCTTGGTCAGATCGTCACAGGTCGGCCCGAGACCTCCAGTCGTGATAATGATGTCCGCGCGGGATTTGGCAATCTCGACACAGGCACGGAGACGCTCGGGGTTATCCCCCACCACGGTGTGATACTTGACGTTGATCCCGATGCGGGAAAGCATCTCGGATACATCACGGGAGTCGGTGTTGGTGATATGCCCCAGAAGAATCTCCGTTCCGACGGAGATGATTTCGGTGTTATACGGTCTCATGGTTTACGCCTCCTGCTCTATTGGCGATTGCTCGTTATGAAGCTGACTGTATTTCTTCAGCAGATAGTCCACCGTAAGGACAGCTGCCATACCTGGGTTTTCCCATGTCTCTTTACGTGCTCTGTCGCGTCCTTCCTGATATTTCGGTTCCTGAAGGCACGAGTCAATCATTTCCTTGATACAGGGCAGTTTTTCCTCGGTAAGCTGCTGACCGATGCAGGGGAGCATCTGAAATGTCCATGGGCTTTCCTGCAGCCAGCACGCATCATAAGGAGCCGGATCAAATGAAGTATCTGTATAAATGATGGGTTTATCAAAAACCAGTGAGAAATCAAAAATCACTCCGGAAAAATCAGAGATCATCAGATCGGCTCTGCTTAAGACCTCGAAATTATCGTTGTCATGGTTCCATTCAAGCTGAGGGCACTCAGGATATTGATGCATGAGTGCATCAATCATATTTTTTTCAGAAATATAGGACTGAGGATGCGGACGAATAATAATATGATAACCGGTTGCCAGGAGTGCATCGATGATTCGATTGCCATATTTGCTCAAGATTGCGCTTGTTCCCCAGGACGGTGCAAGAAGAACGGTAGTAACAACAGATCTATTTTCCGGCAATGTCCTCAAACGTGATCGCATCGCATCCATATAGGTAATCCCGGTCATCACCAGTTCTTTGGGCGGCAGTTGTCTCAGAGCTTCGAGCTCTCGAATCTGTTTGACCTGATATTCCCCCGAGCAGAGGATCGCATCATAATAATCAAGGCCAAACATGCGATAGAGTGTCAGGTCATTGGCCATATGAGGAATATGTACATACCATTTGACATCCCGGGATCGTTTCCATTGGAAGACGTCCAGTCCAGGCGTGGTTGAGATCAGAATATCTGCACTGAGCATATTAAGCTTTGCAAAAGCTCTGTTACCCTCTCCGATGAATTCACATTTTATGTGATCAAAATTTTTTTGAAATGCCGGATCATCCGGAGAAGCAGTCATATAAATGAGAGGGACGCCACGATGTTCAAACTCCTGGCAAATTGGCTCAAACACATTCCAGTATCTTTTGTTATCCGAGAAAATAACAAAAGGGCTGCTTTCTTTCTGTTTCTTTTGCTGGCGCCCTCCTGAAAAGAAAAAGCGAAGCTTGATCAGGCTATTTCGAAAAGCATAGATCCCCGCGCTCAGAACACCAATCAAAATGGTAAAGAGCATGCTTCCAGTTCCTGGATCAATATAAAAACGCATTTCAAATCCTCCCTCTGCAGGGCCAGTTTATATCAGGGATTACCGAAAAACTCTTCCATCGACTTGGAGTGTAACACACTACTTTGAATACCCTATCATTCATCAAACGGCAGTGAGCCAAGCTTTTTCCATTTGCTGGTATCCAGCATGCTGTTCTCCGTCGAAAACCAGATCATTTTTTGGAAGGTTGTCCCATTATTCGTGGACGTATGAAAATCGGTCGTAGCCCCCACATATTGAATTGGCTCCGTCTTTTGAAGATCGTTGATTGGATTTCCTGTAAAGGGGTTCACAGGATTATCAATCAGATCCGAAAATGCTATCACAGGTGTATCTGCATTCGTCATGAAGCGATCGTCAATGGTTAATTCCTGGCTTTCAAAATCTTTGGCCATCAATAACGGATAGAAGAAATTCAGATCATCGTATTTGGAATCGCCCAATTTGCGGTCAAACAGATCAAGATCTCTGCCGTGATCGCCTACGATGATAATTCGAGAATTGTCGTAGACATCATTTTCTCTCAGATAATCAAACCAGTTTCCAAGCTGAATCATTGCAGCCATATTGATCTGATAATGCTCCATCTGGTAGTTATTGGATAGAACAAGGCTCTCTCCGCTGATGGAATATCGAGTAGGATGTTCGGCGTCATATTCTGTGTTATCGACAATGCTGGCAGGGACGTATTCCGGTTCCTGAAGGAGCATGGGCTCATGCGTCGTCGTATTACTCAGCATAAGGAACGTGTTCTGCGCCGCTTCATGAATCTCTGTGAACTGATTCAAGTTGAAGAGAACAGAATATGCTTTCATGAACGGTCTGTTAATCCCTTTTGCTTGAGAAATATTCACTTTTTCCTGTACAGCAAGTACCAATTCATCCTGTACCCTATTCAGTGCATTATATATTCCATGATTATAAAGAATTTTATGGCAGGGCAAAGGAGCAATTCGAAATATACTGTAGCAGAAGAAATTACGCTCCCTAAGCCTTTCCATGTAGCTCAATTCATCCTGTTGGCTTGCAACAATGATTCCATCGGTTGTGAAGTTACCTTCCGTAATACCTCTATGGATCTCAGGATAATCGTCATAGATATGCAAATCCGATATTTGTTGATACCCAGCCTCGGGTGGGTCATAAACTGTAACGCGATATCCATGGTTAAGAAAGAGTACCGGCATCACTTTTAAGGCCTCATCGTGTTTATCAGCAAGTAATTCGTCAGATCTCTTGTCGAGTTCAACGGGAGTGTACTCATAGCCGCCGAATAACGCAGGAGCGCCAACATTTGTGTAGTTTCCGTAGGATATCGTGTTGGGATAATATGTGAATCCTGCAAACTGTTTTTGAAGCTCCGGATTTTCCTGTAGCAGGTAAGGGAAAAAGCCGCCATACGCACGGTCCAACATTAGTACAATCACATTATTACCTGTTTTACTGAGTACTATCTTAGGCGTCTCACTAACTGCAGTTTCTATCAGTCCGCGAGAAGAATTGACTTCTTTCTGAATGGAAGTCATATTGGATATGCTCATCACGGAAGCGGAAAGGCACATGGCAATCGACATGATATAGAACAACGATGTTTTCTTTTTCCATACTGTCAGGAAGACAAACAATGCGGCGAAGGACAGAACCATCAGATTGGTTCTGATGTCCGTTTTCATAATTCGGAGTTCATCACCGTACACAAGCATATTGGAAAGTGTACCATACTCCGTGCCGAAAAACATGTAGTTGATGACTGCAGCAACCGATGCAAAAAACACGACTGTGCTGAAGATGCTCTTTCCTCTGTTTTCTGCAAGGCGGAAGAAAATGCCAAACCAGACCAAAAACATCCCCGCCGCTAAGAGAAGTGAAGACAGGACGTACCAGAGCGGTGTTTTAAAAGCATTGATCTCGACAAACTCCATAGGAGAAGATCGAATCACCGAAGAGGGAATCAATAATCCGGTTAGGATTGTAAGAAAAATACAAGAGGCCAGAAAGAGCTGCTTGTACGGTCTTTCTGCTGTGTATTCTTTTTCTCTCTTAAATCTCCTGTGAAAAATATGCAGCAGCTGCGGAACCTGCAGCAGCAGGCATGCGCCAAATACAAACAGTTGTCGATTTGTCGTATGGCGCGGATGGATAAGAATGAATCCGGCTAAGAGAATGCCGGCAGCGGAAGCAAGTGTTCTGATCACAGCCGAAGGATTTTTTAGCTTATAGAAAATATTTTTCAGCAATGAAAACACATTGTTCAGCGTCCAGTAGAAAACGAGTCCAGCCGGAGAGCTATAGAGAAAGACCAGAAAAATCAGTGCCATGCCATACATCTGGATTTTGCTCTTGATCGGGAACCCCTTCATATAAATGGCTGCCGAAATGATATTGATCAGAGTCATCAATACCGGGAGCAGATTGATACTGATCCCGGCAATCTGTATCAAAGCATCCGGAGCTCCCAGATTCTGAATAGGGCCAAATGATTCCCCCTCCAGAAGCTGCAAGCTGGATAAAAAACGATACGCTGCAATAAAAAAAGGGATCTCCAGCAGGAGAGAAAACGATCCGTTCAGCGCCTGAGCAGGATTATAGTTGTTTTGGCGGTAATACGTCTGAAGCATCATAAAACGTTCGTCGCCTTTAAACGTCTTCCGGATATGTCTGATCATTGGTTGAAGTTTTGCTTCTCTTTCTCGTTCGGCGGCCTGCATGGCATCGGCTTTTCGATATAGTGGAAGCACAAGCAGGTTCATCGTTACACTGAGAAAAATAATGGACAGTCCCGGATTGTTGATGATTCTGTTCGCAATTGCAAAAACAACTTCAAATATCAATTCCAGCGGCCCAATGATCATTGTATAAACAGCGGTAA
>Ga0256404_1008711_pt1 | contig 15038 bp, 12 predicted proteins | sample RumenRJG_01DNA_FD_185990 | JGI IMG/M metagenome (GOLD analysis project Ga0256404, IMG submission 185990) | Bovine rumen microbial communities from Lethbridge, Alberta, Canada - RJG_01 | ecosystem: Host-associated > Mammals > Digestive system > Stomach > Rumen | place: Canada: Alberta | collected...
TGGAGTTCGTGCGGCGCTACGCCCGGCACGTCCTCCCGTACCGCTTCGTCCATATCCGCCACTACGGCATTCTCGCCCCCGGCAACCGGGAGGTGCTGGCCGCTCTGCAGACGGAGCTGGGCGCCCTGGCCCTGGCCCGCGCCCAGATGAACGCGCACCCGGAAAAGCCGGAGCTCAGGGAACTGTACCAGAACCTTATGAGGGAATCGGCAGAGATGGAAAGGGATTCTGACGCATATATCATGTTCACGAAGGTATATGACAGGCGCAGGGACATGGAAGCCCTGCAATACCTGCTCAAGGAGTCCCAGCGCCGCGGCTACTACGAGGACGCTCTCATGTACATAGACGAGATGCGTAAGAAGGTGGGCAACAATCCCGCCCTGGTTATGCAGGAATACGAGGTTCTGCTGCGTATGGAGCGCAAGGAGAGGGCTTACAGCCTTATCCAGGAGGCCGCCCAGGCCTTCCCCAAGTCCTACGACATCAACCTTGCGGCCTGCCGCGTCAAAATGTCCATTGCATCGGAAGCGATGAAGGAAGAACGTTACCGGGACGCCATCGAACCGCTGTCATTCGTCCAGAAATACTGCGTGGAACCGGACTACAAGGCATCTGCTGCCAGAAGGCTCTTCCTCTGCTACAAGTCCATAAACGACATGGATAACGCAGAGATTATGCTGCGCGAGCGTATGTACTTCGACCCGCCCTACCTTATTAATATAGAAAGGGCGTCGCTGTACGCAGACAAAGGACGCAAGGAAGAGGCTCTTGACATCCTGTACAGCGCATGGAAGGCCACCCCGAAGGATTCAATCCAGCAGAGAAAGGTTATCGCCGGCGCTTACGGAGAAGTTGCACTTCCCTACCTGCGCCAGAGCCGCGAGGAAGGCGCTTCCCCGCGCGTTGTGGACATCTGCGACATTATGCTGGAGATGGATTCCACGGACTACTGGGCCCTGCGCTATGCCAGCGGCGCGGCCAAAGACCCCGCCATGTACATAGAGCGCGGATTTGACATCTATCCCAACGACGTATACTTCCGCACCAAGAAGGCCGCCCGCCTGTCCCAGTACGAGGGCCGCCACCTTGAGGCCCTGGAGATGCTTCAGCCGCTTGTGGACGAGTTCCCCGGCGACGAGGTAATTGAGGGTGTCCATACCGATATTGTTTTGCGCTACACCCGCGAGCTCCTGAAGACTAAATCCTTCAATGAAGTTGCTCCGGTACTGGACAGCGCCCTTGTACAGCACCCGGAGAACAAGGAACTCCGTTATGAGAGAGGAGTCCTTTTTGAGAAGCAGCGCCAGTGGGATTCCGCTTACGTTTACCAGGCGTCTTACCAGCCCTCATTCCTGGAGCAGAAAGAATACAAGGCCAAGATGAACGCCCTGCTAAGCCGCAGCTACAAGAACCATGTAGAGGCAAGCCTGGATATCATGCGCTTTGCAGACACAGACCAGCTGACGGGCATGGCAAACATCTACTACAGCCGCAAATGGGCCAGGAACCTGTGGTCGATACGCTTTGGCTATACCGGACGAGACGTAACCCTTGACCCGGAAGAAGGCACCAATCCCGACGCCTTCCTTGGCGGGCGCGGCCTGCTCGCCGGACTTGGCTGGTCCCGCGACTTCAACGCCAAGTGGAGCCTTGCAATCAACGGCGCTTTTGCGAACCAATACTTCCCCAATCTTTCCGCCGATGCCACCCTGACGCGTCACTTCGCCAATGAACTGGACGCAGAACTGGGAGCCGTTTACCGCCTTATCGAGGAGGAAAACAGCTTCATGGGCGTATCTGCAGGCGTTAACAAGATGTGGGAGCACGTTTTCCTTGGCGGAAAGGTAATGGGCGGCCTTATGCATGAGAAGCTCTTCATCAACGGCTCTGCCCGCTTCCGCTTCTACCCTTATTACGGAGGCAAGTCATTCCTGGAATTCCAGGCCGGCGGCGGTACCGCTCCGGAGCTTTCCTTCCTCAATTATTATTACGATCCGGCTGTGTACAACCATCTTAACACCTTCCTGTCGCTGGGAGGACACTGGATGCTGGCCGCCAACCTGGAGGTATCGACATCACTGAGTTGGAGCACCCTGTACAATCTGGCATCGGAAAAAGTCAACTACCGTAATCTGTTTATCGGCAATGTATCGTTCAGTTTCGCTTTTTAAGATAATTCTGCTATTGGTTTTCATGACCATCGGGTTCCAGGGCTGCTCATCGGGAGAGGCAAAGGAAGCGGAGGTCAAATACTATATCTTCCCGGCGAACGGAACGTCACCGGAGGATGTGAAGATGGCAAACTTCCTGAAGGACCACCTCCAGAGGCGCAGTGTCACCAATATCCTGAGCAACAAGTTTGGCCCGGGAGTGCGCAGCGTAGAGGTTCACGTGGGAGCTGACATCGCTGCGGATTACCAGGTACGCTATACAGACAGCGGATTCAAGCTGGCAGCGGCGTCGGAGCGTACGATGACGTGGCTTACCTTCCAGTTTATCAAGCATTTGGAGCACACTACGTCGCTGGAACTTATCACCGATGACCTTCCGCCCTGCATTTTCCCGCAGAAAAACGCAAACGTAAGTTTCCCGTTCGAGTACCGCGACATCCATATGCCAAGCAACCAGAGCCTGGATATGACAGAGGTGCTGTGCCTGCACAACCTTGAGATTGACTGGGGCCTGTGGGGCCACCAGATGTCAAGGGTGCTGGGCATCAGCGAGGGCGAGGACCTGCTTACGGACTACAACAACATGGACCCGGAGTTCTTCGCACGCGTGGGCGGTATGGTTTATAAGGACCAGTTCTGCTTCAGCTCAGAGCGACTGTACGATGCCACGGAACGCTTCATCATCGACCAGTATGGGGAAGAACCGGAGGGAAAGGTGCGTCTGACGATCGGCCCCAACGACAACGGCATCGTCTGCCAGTGCAACCAGTGCCAGCTGGCCGGCAACAAGCCAGGGAATGCGACCCCGGCGGTTGTTGCCTTCGTTGAGAGGCTGGCGACAAGGTTCCCCAAGATCGACTTTTTCATCCCTGGATATTCCACCACATACGAGCTTCCGAACCATATCCTGCCCCTGAACGTGGGCGTTTTCCTGTCGGCGATAGACTATCCCCGAATCATCGGCAATGTCGATTCCCCGGAGGCAAAAGCCTTCTACAACCGTCTGGAGCAGTGGAAAAAGGTGGCAAGGACCGTATATATCTGGGACTATATCTGTAACTTTGACGATTACCTGTCTCCCTACCCTATCCTTCTGGTTATGCAGGAGCGCCTGCAGCTGTACCGGGAGCACGGCGTGAAAGGTATTTTCCTGAACGGTTCCGGTTACTTCTACTCCAACCTGCAGGAAGCTTATACCTTTGTGCTGTCGGAGCTGCTGCTTAATCCGGACCAGAATGTGGCAAAGCTGGTTCAGTCTTACTTCCGCGACGCCATGCCGCATCAGGGCAACTTCTTTGCGACTATCTTCGTGGGAATGGAAAGGCACATCGCAGAGGTTAAGCGTGAGCTGCCGCTTTATGGCGGAATTGAAGAGGCTCTGTCTACCTATCTGTCAGAGGACGACTTCCGCCGTTACTACGACGTTATGCAGCACGCCAACACAGAGGAAATGACCTACCGCGAGAAGGTTATTTACAACAAGACAAAGCAGATTAACTCCTTCACTTACATGGAGATATGCCGTTACCACGGGCTTGGTCCGGGCGGCTTTGCTTCACAGGTGGACGGGAAATGGGAGCCCAAGCCGGATGTCCTGAACGCCCTGAACGAGCTGGATGACATTACCCCGGAGGAGGACCTTGTTATTCTTACCGGCAACGAGAATGCCGCTATGGACCACATGGACCGTGTGAACGAGGGCGGAGTTTATATTGCCGATTACGAGAATGAGTGCATGCTGTGGCTGGAGGAGCGCCCCTGGGACGATGACCTTGCGCTTGGCGTGCCTGTAAAGCTGCGCCGTGGCGACATTGTGGAGGAAACTACCCGCCTGACGGACGGAGTTACCGGTATTTCAAAGAATTACCATTGGGGCTGGCAGGTTGTTCCGCAGAAGAATCTTGTGATTGAGATTCCTGTAGAGACACTGCGCGGTGCGCGCGATTTCACGGCTAACTTCCTGAATTTCAAGAGACACAGGATGTCGCCGCCGCTGGATATCCAGATTGTTGTGGATGGCAAGCCGGCCGGCAAGATGACCAGCACCGTGTCTTCTGACTATTATGACGAGGGCGAGAAAGTGACCTTCCACGGCCGTTCCGTGATTTCCCCGCTGAACAGCCTTGAGCTTGTTATTACGCCTTCCGCTACCGCTACGATTGCCATTGACGAGATTATCATCCGCAAGTAAATGAGTACCAGATTTCTTATTCTTGGCCGATGCTGCCTTGTATTAGCCGCCGCTGCCGCACTTTCCTGCAGCCGTAAAGTAGACTTTACGGAGCTTGAGATAAAGGATCCGGTGCGTCATTACTACCCTATCCTTCAGGGGCAGGAACTGACCATCATCGTACCGATAGAAAACAAGGGCGATGTCCCCCTTACAATAAAGGATGTGCAGCCAACCTGCGGCTGCATCCGGCAGATGGAGAGCGGAGAGATTTTTGTTCCGCCGGGAAAGCCATATACCCTGATCCTGTCGTACGACAGCACCAAGAACGTTGGCAAGGTTGAGCATACGGTGCGCCTTTGGGGCAACATTTCCCCCGGCGGCATGGCAGAGTTCAAGTTTGATGTAAATGTAGTGCCGGACGCCAGCTATCATCATGATTATGAGGAGCTTTACGCAGAGCGCAATCCCCTCAAATCATACATAGACGGCGTTGTGAACGACACTGGCCTGGGATATTACATAGATAAGTAATCTTCTGGCTAATTATTTGACAGCCAAGACTTTACCCCCCCCATTTTTTGCAATCTCCGCATCCAGAATCTCGTACTTGGAATTGTTGGACTTGTACTCCGGAACAATCTCCTTCATCTTGCGAACGGTGGCCATATCGTCAAAACGCTTGGCGATGTCTACAAGGTCGTCGATCTCCTTTGAAACTGCATTGAAGTCGTATTCGCGAACCTGCGCGATACGAATCTTCTCATGGAAAGTAGGCTTGGTGCCTTCCATCTCGTTAAGAACCTCTTCGTAGAGCTTCTCTCCCTCACGGAGGCCTGTGTACTTTATTTCCACGTTGTGGGCGCCTGAGAGGGCAATCATACGCTTTGCAAGGTCTGCAATCTTGACGGGAGCGCCCATATCGAAGACGAATATTTCTCCTCCGTTACCCTTTGTTCCGGCCTCAAGCACCAGCTTGCAGGCCTCCGGGATAAGCATGAAGAAGCGGACGATACGTTCATCGGTAACGGTCACGGGGCCGCCGTTCTTAATCTGTTCCTTGAACAGAGGAATCACGGAACCGTTGCTGCCCAATACATTACCGAACCTGGTGGTGACAAACTGCGTGTAATCCGTCTTCTTCATATCCTTCTTCCAGCTTTCTATGGCGCCAAGTTTCAGGTACCGGTCAAGACTCTGCACATAAATCTCGCAAATACGTTTGCTGCAGCCCATTACGTTGGTAGGATTAACGGCTTTGTCGGTAGAAATCATCACGAACTTCTTAACCTTGTATTGCACGCTGAGGTCTGCAATGACCTTTGTACCGTAGATATTGTTCATTACGGCCTCGCTGGGGTTGTCTTCCATCATCGGCACGTGCTTGTAAGCGGCGGCGTGGAAAACGAATTCCGGCCTGAATGAGCTGAAGATATATTCCATTCGCGTGCGGCGGCTGATGCTGGTTACAATGACCTCGCACTTCACATCCGGGAAATCCTTTGCCATCATAAGACGCACGTCGTGCTGGGGAGTCTCCGCCTGGTCTATAAGCATCATCTTTTCCGGTTTGAAGCATGCTACCTGACGGACTATTTCCATGCCGATGCTGCCGGCAGAGCCGGTGATGAGCACTCTTCTTCCGGCGAGCAGTTCACCTACGGATTTCATGTCCACACGAATCTCCTGGCGGGGCAGAAGGTCCTCTACGCTCACTTCCTTGAGCTGCATTTCATCCTGCTCAATTTCTCCGTTCTTGACGTGAGCTTCCTTGGTGGACTGAACCATGAATATCCTGCAGCCGGCGCCAATAAGCTCGTCCTGAATCTTTTGGTTCAACCTGAATTCATCCTCCCTGAAGGGGCTTACCAGAATGCCCTGGATTCTCTCTTTCTTGACGATGGAAGCAAGGTCATCGTCCAAGTTGTAAACCTTTTTGCCCAAAAGCTTCATGTTCTTGATACGCTTCTCATGGGAGATGAATCCCTGAAGGTCGTACTGGACAGGGGTCTGCGAGCGGATGTTTTTTGCAATGCCGATGCCGCCGGTGAGCGCACCGTAAATAAGCACCCTGATGGCTTTGGAGTCAGTATTGGCAGCATCGAACAGAAGCTTGACCAAAATTCTCATCGCCCACATAAGAAGTGTGGCGATAAGGAAGGCCATAATGGTGTTGACGGGAGAAAGGATTGCAAAGGTTTCAATTCCCTGCCACCTGAGGACGAGGCAGCAGGCAAGTGCCAGCGCCAGCGAAACCATGTTGGCATAGGTAAGCTTCAAAAGGTCCACGAAGCTGGAATAACGCAATACACCGGAATATGTCCTGAAAATGCGGGCGCCTATCCAGCTGATAAGGGCATACAGCAGGGCGGTGTAAAGAAGCGGGAAACGGTTCTCATATACGACTCGCTCGTCATGGGAGACCCAATATGTGAAGGCACTTGCTCCAAAAACTATTGCGGCGTCTACCAATAAAATAACCCAGTAAGGCAGCATTCTCTTGCTGAAATACCAGTTGGAGACTTTTTTTACTATATCCATGTTATTAATCATGCACAATTATCCAACTACAAATATAGCAAAGTTTTGTAATAATTGTTGTACCTTTGGAGAAAAGATAACAGATTGACTATGAAACTGAAATATAAACTTGTCCTTTTTGACCTGGACGGAACGTTGATTGATACCCTGGAAGATCTTGCCGCTGCAGTGAATCACGCACTGGAGCTTCGCGGTTATCCTTTACACAGCCTGGAGGAGTACCGCCGCATGGTTGGGCACGGGGTGCGGAACCTTGTGAAGCAGGCCCTGCCCGAGGCCATTCAGGAGTCCGACGCTGCGGTTGACGAAGCCCTGGCGGACTTCAAGGCGTATTACACCGCAAATATAGACGTGCACACGCGCCCCTACCCCGGGATGCAGGACCTGGTTCGCGACCTTGATGCCGCCGGGGTCCGTATGGCCGTGGCTTCCAATAAGTTCCAGTCCGGAACGGAGCAGCTTGTGCATGAGTTCTTTCCGGGGATTCCCTTTGTGGCCATCCTTGGCAATCGCGAGGGCTGTCCGCTTAAACCGGATCCGGAGATTGTAGAAGAGGTGCTGCGCTCCAGCGGCATTGCCCGTGAAGAAGCCCTTATGGTTGGCGACTCGGGGACAGATATGCAGACTGCCATAAATGGCGGGATTGCGGCTATTGCCGTTGGCTGGGGTTACAGGCCGATGGAGGCTTCAGATGCATGGCGTTTTGCCGGAAGCGTGACAGAGCTCCGGACTATGCTTTTTCAGAGGCCGTTTTATGTGAGCGAACAGTTTTCCACTGCGCCGTCCGTTTTTGGAACGCCGCTGCAAAAAGCTATATATGAAGCATTTACGCGCCTTGGGATTCCTTTTGTCCGTGTGGATACAGACCCGGGCATCACCATGGAGGATTGCCGCCATATCGACGCCGGGATTGGTTCCAGGATAGTCAAAAGCGTATTTGTATGCAACCGTCAGCAGACAGAGTTTTACATTTACGTTATGCCGGCGGACAAACCCTTCGTAACGCGTGAGTTCTGCTCTGCGCTGGGAATTTCGCGTGTGTCGTTCGCTTCTGCGGACAAATTGCAGTCGCTGACGGGCGTTGCTCCCGGGGCCACAACCATTTTAAGCGCCGTGCTGCCATCGGCCGCCGGTGTACACCTGGTAATAGACAGCGCCGTTGCCTCCGGCGATTGGTTCGCCTGCACCGACGGCACCGATACCTGCTTTGTCCGGATTGCCACGCGCGACCTTCTGGAGAAGTTCCTCCCCGCCTGCGGTCATGATTTAAAGATTATTTAATGCCGATGTCCCTGTATGAAGAAATGATGGCCGCCGCGAATCCGGCCGAGGTCCCCGGCCTGCTGCGCTTTTTCAAATGCGGCCCGGGCCAGTACGGCGATGGCGACAGGTTCCTTGGAATCAAGGTCCCTGTGACGCGTGAGATTGTGCGCCGATGCTGGTCTTTGACGGATTCTGAAGAGTTGGAGAGGTGCATCCGCTCCCAGTACCACGAGCTGCGCCTGGCTGCCCTGCTGACGCTGGTGGAGATATTCTCGCATGCCGGGAAGAGATCCTCACGTCGCTCCGCTCCTCAGGATGACAAAAGTTGTCATTCTGAGCGAAGCGAAGAACCTATTCGACAGCAATGTATCGACTTTTATCTCTCGCACACCGCTTATATCAACAACTGGGACCTCGTAGACCTTTCGTGCTATCCGCTTCTGGGAGAATGGCTGCTGCCGGCCGGGGACCGTCGGCTCTTATATGATTTGGCCCGCGATGGCAAGACAATCTGGGAGCAACGCATCGGCATCGTGTCCACAATGACCTTCATCCGCCACGGGCAGCTTCAGGACACCTTTGCCATTGCCGATATCCTGTTGAACCACCCCCATGACCTGATCCACAAAGCCGTCGGCTGGCTCCTCCGCGAAGCCGGAAAACGCGACCAGGCCGCCCTGGAAAACTGGCTATGTCATTCTGAGCGCAGCGAAGACTCTCCCCGCTACCGGCAGATGCCCCGGACCATGCTCCGTTACGCCATCGAAAAGTTCCCGGAGCCCCTTCGCCAGCAGTACCTCAAAGGGGAAATCAAAGACCTCTAAATATCGGACTTATCAAAAAGTCGGCGGTAGAAATCGGCCTTTTTCTCCAATGCCAGCGGATAGGCCCTGGAGGTAGATGGCATTCGCCAGAAAGAGAGTGCGCGAGATACCCGGTCGAGGCCGGGCATGACGTCACCCCCGACATGATCGGGGGTCTGCTTGAGCTTGAGCCGCACGCTCCCGCCCATCGGCGGCTCAGGGCACCCGAAGGTGTCCACAATGACATCGGTGGCCTTTTGGCCGGTGGTGATGATAGACCGGCACTCAGGGATCCTTGCGAGTAGCTTAGGGATATCCGTACTTTGAACCACCTCCAGGAACTTGTCGGAGGCATTGTCCTTGAGCCGACGAACCTCACAGGCGGTGTCGTAGAGCGCAATCCCCTGCTCCCGGCAGAAGGCCTCAATGCGCTGCTGGTCAAAGCGTTTGATACCGGGGATTGCAAAAAAGTCCCTATCGGCATAGAAGATAACACCCATCACCCGCCAGAAATCATTGTTCCAATTGGGGTAATAGAACGGCATGCTCCACCGCTTGGGCTGCGGCGGAAAACTCCCCAGGAACAGCATGCGCGCATGCTCCGGCAGAAACGGCTCAAACGGGTGCTTTTCGATTTCCATCGCTGCAAAGATACGTCTTTTTCCTGACATCCTCCGGCATTTCTGCTTTTACTATCCAAATATCGATGGAAATTGCATCGAAATCAAACGATTTCAAGCTTGAATTCGTTTGCAGATGCCGATTGTTTTACTAATACAATTATTTCTTTGATTTCCAAATCTTTGCAAGGTTTGCAAAGATTTGCATGGCACTTTTAACCGCCGTAACTTTGCACTCGAATTAGCGGGGTGATGCAGCGGTTAGCAGAAGAGTTTCATAAGCTCTTAGTCGCTGGTTCGAATCCAGCCCCCGCTACCAACATTTAATATGATTATTATGGCACAGGAAAAAATGAACGTAACGCTGGCAAAGGCCGAGCACGAACGGGCGGTTTACCCTTCAGGGGAGAGAAGAAGACCTTCCATGCCGCGGAAGGGCAGCTGGAAGACCCTACCAAAATGGGCCACACAGTAGTGGCAACAACGGTATCGGAAGAAATCAAAAGGCTGGTAGATGCGGCCCTGCTCCCCTACCTCAGGGACCAGTTTGCCATCGAGGCCACCAATGCCGCCGGCTCGGCAAGGGTGCCGTTCATCGTGGACGGGCTCAACCTAGGCAGTTTATCGGCCACGGAACTGCTCCGCCTCAAGAACCTACTCACCGACGAGAACTTGAAGAACCTCGTCGCCAACATCCCCGTCCGCTCCGATTCCGAAATCTGGAAGGCCAGTGCCAACGAGGACTACGAGGGCAGGGCCGATGTCTTCGAGACGCCACGCCTGGAAGGCGACAGCTTCACCACCATCACCGACACGGAAATCCTGCTCGACCCCAACATCGACAAGGAGCACATACCCTCCAGCTATCGGCCTATCACCAAGGAAGTTAAGACCACCATCAAACGGGGCTCTTACACCTCCCAGAAGTTCTCCGGAGAATGGACGCTACGTCAGAAACAGCTGGTCCAGGAGCGCATCGGCAAACTCCTCAGTGCCGTCATCGAGGCCACCAAGACGGTCAATGATACGCCAACGATGGAGCCAAACCTCGCAACGGACAAGCTCCTTCAGTATATCTTCTACGGGAACGAATAACGCTCCCGATTGGCAGATCAGCATTAGCATTATGTATCAGCTTTATCGGCATCTCCCCCCCCCCGGGAATCATCCCAATCTGGATGCCATTAGCCTTAGCATCGTGCCAAAGCATCTGCATCATGGTTCAAAGCACAGGCTCTTCGGAGGTTAAGTGTTTCGACAAAAGCCCAAGGCTGCGGGTTCAAGTCCCGCATCCGCTTCTACATCAAAAAAATACACGGCGGATTAGATCAATTGGTAGATCATGGGCCAACTAGCATCAGACTGAAATACTCCGAATCCTGTCGGCCAACCTGGGGACCGGGAAAGAAGGATAAGACACCCGGTCCAGGCCGCGTACCTTAGTGGTTAAAGGACAACACCTGCAAATGTCGGAAACGTTGGTTCGAATCCCACCGCGGCCACAAAATAACCTTGTTCAGTGCTTCTACCGGTCCACACGCCCGGCAGGGTAGCGTCAAAAACGGCCATTTTTGCGCATAGGGGTACAGGCCGATGGACTGGTAGGAGCACTGCGAACTCTGAACACAACTTTAAAAACAGCGAAAATGGCAAAAAGCATAGCAATAATCTCCTCATTTCCAAAATCTTTGCAAGGTTTGCAATGATTTGGAAATCAGAAGAAATTGTATATAAAAAGGGCCGATGCCGATTTATTCGGAAAAGCGCAAGAGGGCCCCAGATCTTCCACTGTCCACTTTTCGATGGCAATCAGGTGTTCAGTTTTGGGTGGCAGTGGACACCAAACTGGCCATAACCTTGGCAAGATAGTCAAGCGGGAGCACGCGGCTCCTTCTCTCCACTTTGCTCCTGCTTGAAGATATTCCTGGATCATGAATTGAATGCCTCGACAATCTCCCGGCATTCTTCCAGGCTGAGCCATTCCGGGTCGAAGTCGCGGTCCATACCGTACCATTCAAGGCGCTCGCGGTCATCGGCCGATATGCGCTTGCGCGCAATGCGGCGCTCGTGTAATTTCAGAAGTTCTTCATAGCCCCAGATGCCGCCGCAATCCTCCGGAGGGCAGGCACGTTTACCGCCGATGAACACGATTTCCCGAGGCTCGCCATCGGCATATTCGTCGACCGAAGACAGCCGGACATCATGCTCCCAGCTGTCGCCAAAGTCGTACTCCCATACCATCGTATCGCCCTTTTCGCACAGGATATCCCCCAGCGTGAAATCTTCCTGATTGTAGTTTTCAATCCTTCCATAGAGCGGAGGCATCTCCTCTTCCCGTTGATACGCCGGAGCATAATAGGAATCTCCTTTCCGGAACTGGTTCAGGTGTTCGCCCATCCAGCCCATCAGCTCGAGGATGAGATCGCCGAACAGCCTCAGGCTGATGTTCGAGGGGACCGTTACCTTCCGCCAGATGGGCGGCTTGATTCCCCTTAAAGCCACGCGGACCGTATATTTCAAGACCCGGTCCGTGTCCCTATAATACGGAAAACTATCCGCCGTATATGCTTCGTGCGGGGTTGCCTGCTTCTGCGCCTGCTGCGCATCGGCCATAAGCATGCGGAAGAATTCCGCCATCAGTTCGTCCTGGAATTTCTGTTTTGCCATAATGGGAACTACTTCAAATTGAATTTCAACGCACCAAGTTATATACACTCCCCTCCTACGGATTTCCGCCAAACACATTCTTCTCCCAAAGTTCGCCCAGCGAATAATCGTTTTGCCAAGCCGACAGATCCATGTCGTCAAGACGCTTAAAGGCAGTCTCTTCGCCATTATTGTCGCAGACGATGATACTATCCGGAGAGAACTGATTGACGATATCAATGGACTGGGTCGAATCAGCACTCTCAAAAAAATATTGCTGTATATAACCTGTTTCCATTTTCACTGATACTGATTAACATGTTTGTACTTCTCCCCTAACTCCAGCAGCTGCTTGAACATCTCCACCCGCTCCGGCCTCAGCTCCCCTGCATTCATCAGCTTCTTGTTGTGCTTCCACCAAGAGCGCATGTTGCGTTCCTCCGACACAAACTTGGAGGGTTTGCGGTGATTGGTTTCCATAAAATCTACGGCTTCCTGCCATTTGGCCAGCCAGAGTTCGGATTGGGTAATAATGCGCTCTATAATAATCTTATTGCCAAAAACTAACCTTGAAATACTCAAACAAAAACAACGGAAATCCATTCAATACAGCAATCCTTTCTCCGTCGCTTAAATAGTTCTCACACTGAGCCATAAATATTCTTGGCTGAGCAACGATTGCTTTATTCAGTGGCATACTATTCTCTCCATTACACATATAGTTTGCCTTCGATGTATGCTGCTGCACCAACCATATCCAGTTCTGTCTAATCCGGGCAACCTCTCTTTTCCCGGGCCGACGATGCCCAGAATCAGGCAATTCAACGAAATCCAAACTGCCGTAAAAACTGAACTCTCTGGCATAATCCTTAAAAGGCCGATTCATACAGTCACTTCGGGAAATTGCATATTCTGCAAAAAGCTCGTCCGGTAACTGTTTTGTATAGCATAGCGACTCCACCATCGGATAACTGATATACAGTTTTCCATTATCGGTTTCATTGTCAAACAATTCCAGCATTTCCCGAAGCCGCTCATTCATCTCCTCTAAATTCAAATTGGTATTCTGGAAATCGTAGTCAAAGAAAAGATAGATTTCAGAGAAATCTGACGATTTAACGCCTGACGGCAATTGAGCATTGTTCTCCCGAAGAATAGAGACGATATCCCCTTCCCCGTCAAACGCCCTCAACTGCCGATACAACTCATATATATTGTTCCCAAAGGAGCAGACAAGTCTCTCCTCTTTCCCGAAGAACAAACGCTCAAGTGTCTTAAAGATCCTCGGTTCTCTCTCTGCTCCTTCAAAAACAAACAGAATCATACCTCAAACGCGCCCCCCCTGAACATCTTTTCTATATTATGACCAAAACGGAGCTCTTTATCCGTGCAATCTACCAGTGGCTTAATCTTATTCTCATTAAGGATGAAGTTGCAGTCCGGTCTTAACAGGTCATTGGTCATCAGATAGGTATTATGAGAAGATGTGAATACCTGACAGTCCTTGTTGAATAGAATCTTACATACTTCAAATGCCAATTTGAAGTGATAAAAAGCATCAAATTCATCGATAAAGACAAATGTAGCCTGCCCCATACGCTGCATCCAGAAGTATAACAGTTCAAGGGCCTTGGTTCCCGTAGAGATAATCGCCATAAACGGAATCCGCTTCTTGTCAATCTGACAGAAAAGAACCTTCTCCCCTGCCCTAGGCTGAGCAAACTCAAACTCCTGGTCGCTTACATTCCGCAAGAATCGACGAAAATCGTCAATCAATTTATTTCGGATGATATACTCCTCTATCATAGAGACGCCCGTCTCCAGGCCGATGAATTCCCGCACATCCAAATTACGGAACCAGAGCATCCCATTTACAAATTGCTGCAGCTTTATCAAATAATGGTCGCGAGCTAGCGGAATAGACATTAACAGGAAATTCACAATAGGGATGTTGTTGGCATTATCTGCCAGATTCCGCTGCATAGACTTATCAATAGGGAAAGAATCCGTGTCGATGGTGAACTTCCCATCGGCCCGCTTGAAAACAAGCTTACCATCAACAGCCATAGATTCTGCAGTCAGTATTCCCTGATAATTCTTGGAATAAGAATAGTCTACATTCTGCCCATCAAAGCGAAACAGGTAGTCAATTTCTACCTTTAAATTAGGATCTCCGGCATAAGTAAAATTGGCATAATAATCCGCCTTTTTCCATTTTTGGGAAAGATGATTGACAATGTCAAAAATCGCGAGGCTGAAATTAGTCTTTCCAGAGCCGTTGGGGCCATAGATAATACCATTCTTAATGATATCATCTTTGATGGCATACAGGTTAAAACTGAAATTGCTGTGCCTGGTGAGGTCCAGCTCAATCTTTTCCTTGAATCCCCGGAAATTTTTTACAGAAAACTTGGCAAGCATAATACAAATGTTTGTTTCTTGGCGCAAATATACAAACAAATTTTGAATATCCGTAATTTTTTTACGGAAAATTACGTTTCGGGATAACAAAAAAGCCGATGCCATACGACACCAGCCTTGCCCAAAACGTTATGCTCAACCCTAATAATAACCAAGTTGTTCAGCCCAAATCGGATCACCATACCTATCACGGTATAGGGTATACCAATCCAAATCATACTCATAAGTCAAAACTGGTACACCCCTCTTGAGATGCTGTAGGATATAACAAGTTATTCCATCCCATATGGATTCCCCTTTCTCAACTGTTTCATCCTTGCAAATTATGACGAATGATAATGCATCGGAGACGTCCATATACTCGTCTGCATTTTCATTCTCTGCACGACGTATTATCCTG
>Ga0256404_1008712_pt1 | contig 15037 bp, 14 predicted proteins | sample RumenRJG_01DNA_FD_185990 | JGI IMG/M metagenome (GOLD analysis project Ga0256404, IMG submission 185990) | Bovine rumen microbial communities from Lethbridge, Alberta, Canada - RJG_01 | ecosystem: Host-associated > Mammals > Digestive system > Stomach > Rumen | place: Canada: Alberta | collected...
ATCATTGTAGAGTGTTGATGATATATCGAACTGTCTGCAATCAGATCAGTTCAGATGTCTACGAGTTGCTTAGAATGCTGTCTCTGGAGGAGTGCCATATCCGAAAGCTTCTGTCAAGGACCACTGCGTTTCGCTTACGCGCTCCTTGACAGAATCTTTCGGATATGAAGTGTGATAATCAAGGGCTTTCAGCCCTCACTATACTGGAGGTTGGATTTCATTCTTTTTATGATTGCGACTGCTGAACCGATGGAACATCCTGCTGCATTTATGAAGGTGTTCCTGAATCACTTCCAGTTCTCCGGTGATGTCGTCCAGCGCAATACGGATGTCCTCCTGCAGAACTTCAAAAGAAGTGACGGTATCTTCGAGTTCGTCCCGGATGTTGTTGAATTCTTCGTAGAGTTCATACAGTTTTTCTGTGTTATCAGCGGTGGTCATGGGGATCACCGCCTTCCAGCATCTCATGCTTGGAGACATAGGTAACTGCGTGGTCATCAAGCAGCCGCTGGCGTTGCTGGCAGCCATACATAAGCGTTTTTTCGCAGACCCGGTTGATCATCCGGGGAATCCCCCCGGAGATCTTATAAATCTCATCTACGGCTCGGGAGGTAAACAGTTCCTGGCTACCTCCGGCGTAAGCCAGATGAGAGCGGATGTACTGTTCGGTCTCAGCCCGGTCAAGCGGAGGCAGTACACAGTTGATGTCGATACGCTGGCGGACGGCGGCATAACGCTTCAGGCGAAGCTTTTCATCCCAGAGTTCATTCTGGCCTACCAGGATCAGCGCCATTGGACTCATAGAGTCGAACCGGTAGTTCAGGAGGAAACGGAATTCCTCTATGGTTTCTTTCTCGAGGAGGTGCGCTTCATCCAGGACACAGACTACTTTCTTGTTGTGGACACCGCGGATGATCTCGATTTCACTCTGCAGCTGACGTTTAGAGTCGCCTCGGTAAAACCTCGATTCCATGCCGATCTGGTCAAGAAGCCCCTTATAAAGCCATCGCGGCGTCAGCTTTGAGTCAGAAAGATACAGCAGCTTATATTCCTCTCCCGGCAGGCCTGCGGCAAACTTCCTGATCAGGGTTGATTTCCCGCAGCCGGCTTCGGAAGTCACCACTGCGAACTTCTGCTTGTCCGCGGTATAGGTGAGACGGCCGAGCGCCTCTGCCATGGCGGGCGATTCATACAGCGCTTTCGTTGGAACGTCACGTGAAAAGGGGGTATGCGCCATTTCATAGAATTCTTCATACATCTGCGGACACTCCCTTCCTGTAACCTCCGAAGGAGATGGCGTCGGCACGGCGTCTCGCTGCTTCTTCATGCCCTTTTTTCAGGGCGTCCAGGAAACGTGAGGACTCAGGTTCCGCCGCCAGCATGGAGGCCGGCAGAGCCGGCTTCTGGTCACAATAGCCGCTGATCAGGAGCGGGTGCGCGGTGAACGGCGCTATCCCCGGATGACTCACAGTGATCACTTCAGGGGATGCGGGATCATAGGAAATCTCGACATCGGCGCCGATCAGAGATGCCTTTGTTTCGTAACGCTTTCCCTGGAAGCTGATGCAGGCCCCTTTGTCCACTTTCCGTTTCTCGTGATGCAGGAAAGCTTCGCCGACCACACCGGCATCCAGGAACTTCAGGGGCCGCGTGTCCCGGTTGAACTCCTGCTCCGGCGTGATCCCCTCTTTGGGGACTGGGACACTCCTTGACTCATAGTATTCACGGATACCGTTGTGCGGCTTCCGGTGATAGTACTCGTTAAGGAAGAGCTCCCAGCTGCGGTTCAGATCTTCCAGAGTGCGGATTTTTGCGGCCTTTGCTTCCGCCATGAAATCGTCCACGACCTGATGGAATTTTTCTATTTTGCCTTTTGATTTCCCGCTTTTTGGCGGCGCATGCCGGATCCGGATGGAAAGCTTTCCCAGGGACAGCTTCAGTTGTTTCGCAATGTATTGTGTCCCTCTGTCGAAGTAGCAGGAGTCAAAGGCTCCATACTTCAGGATCACGTTCCGGAACGTATCTTCGACCACAAGCTCCTCCTGGTTGTCATAGAACCGGGAGGCAAGTACCATTCTGGAATGGTCGTCGATCGCGGAGGAGAGGTAGGTCTGCACTTTTTTGCCGTTTTCTCCGATCGGGAGCAGAGGGCCATACTTGATATCCCCCTGGAGGAGCATCATCCGGTGTGGTTTGCAGAAGCGTTTTGAGGAGCTTTCTCTGGCTTCGCGATAGATTTCCAAGTGCGTCCTGCCAAAGCCTCTGGCGTAAAGATGCCTCTGAAGGGTAGAACGCTTCAGTTCTCCAGGCGGGACCCTTCCCTCCAGCTCCAGAATCGTTATGATCTGGTCAACAGAACGGGAGGGTACTTCTCTGCGAAGCTGTACCGCTTCCTGGAGAAGCTCTTCGAAGTTCTCCGGCAGGCTGTCCTGGTTCCGGGGAGAGCGGTTTGCGGGCTTCAGCCCCTCGAAACCGCCGCTCCGGTAAGCGTCGTCATAACGCTTAATGGTTTTGTAGGACAGGCCGTTCTGCGCAGCGATTTCGTGTCGTAAGCGGATACGCTTTGCCGGATCCAGACTTTCGTCAGCCAGCGGTGCGATCATCCGGAACCGATCCAGGGCGGCGTCCTCCTGCCAGTGTTCAATAATAAGGTTTCTGACTGCATTCATTGTTCTGTATACCTCCTATGCGGAAAGCATACAGCCCTGCAGGCGGACATCCTAATCAAAGTCGGTAAAACCTGTCAGCAGTAAAAGGGGCTCAGCGCGCCCCCGGAGTTATAAATCACCCGAAGGATCGTCTTCAGCCACCCTTCAGGAATGGAACTCTTTAGTTTCTGCAGAATTGAATCACCGGATATCAGCAGTTCCTCGTTGAAACCCAGTTCCCTGTGCCCGATAGATTTGAGATATCCGTCAATGTTCAGGATGTTTTCGGCAATCCACCGCTTCCAGAGCTGAATGAGGTGCTCTGACGGCTGGTCATCCGTCTCATTGGCACTAAGCCTTCCATCAATGGCGTCAGAGATCGTTTCCTCCCGGTAATGTTTGAACGGCACAATGAAGTCGGGAAGCATACGATGGACTTTGGCGCATCCGGGATTGCTGCACCGATGGCGCGGAATCTGCAGCCATTCGGGTTCGTCCGCTTCATGGCGAAGAATGCGTCTGCAGTAATCCCGGAAGACGAGAATCCCCTTTTTGCACGTTGGACAAATGTATTCAATCTGCTCAGGTAAAAATATGTTGCCCTGCCTGTCTATACTCTGATACAATAAACGTGGTTTTATACCATGTGGTCTCAGAGTACACGACTTGTCAGGGAGGGTGCTCTGAGACCCCTTTCTTTTGTTTTGAAAGACAGTATACAGAGCAATTAGCGGACAATCAACAAGAACAGTTTTCAGTCAATCGGACCGAGCTACAACAGTCTGTACGTGCTGAGATCGACTGAAGCAGGGACTTACCCTGGTTCATGTGCATGGGAATGATCCTTGTCGTCGCCATATCACACCTTCATGATACCCTTTAATGTAGCGACCTCAGAGACCATTTTCTTGATCTGCTCTGCCTGTTCGCGGTATCCGTCTCTCAGGTCCTGCAAGTCTTCCTGGGATATCCCCCCGGCAGTATTGCAGCGGACCGCGATCTGGTTCACATTCGCCGCGGTGCGGTTTGCGAGCTTCAGCATCTCCCGGAATGCCGGCAGATCCAGATTGACTACGATGCCGTCAACAGCCATCTTCCGAAGATAAGCACTCATGTTGCGGATGCCGCACTGCTCCATCTTTTTCTGTATCATCTCATATTCGTGATCTGTCAGTTTGAGGAGAAACTGTTTATTTCTTGTAAGGCTCATACCGTATCCTTTCCGGTTCTAAGATTCTGTAAAACCATTGGTGTCAGTTTGATACCTTGCGGTGGCAAGTGTTGATTCCCACCACTTACGTTCATTGGCATTCTGTGACGATGGTGACGGTCGTGACGGTCAATTTGAGACCGGCCCACCCTTAAATTTACCGTCACCATCGTCACGACCGTCACGCCCCGGTCACATTCCTGCGAAGCAAGATCTGCCTGCTGGACCGTGTCCGGGATTTTTCAAAACTGATTCCATACTCATTAAATAGTCTGGAAGCATTGATCCCGAGTTTCATGGTCAGCTTGTTAGGCGGAATGTCTGCACCTATCGCTTCGGCCAGTTCTGTCGGGGAACCTGTCCATTCAGGATGATTCTCTGTAAACAGCCGGGCCACTGAAGCCAGGACCGGCTCTTCACGCTCCCCAGGGACTTGCATGTCGGCTGTCTCCAGTTCCCAGAGAAGTGATTCTGTATTCCGGTTCAGATGCAGGGTCTGGTCCGGTTGATCCCTGCCGGAAATGTCCAGCACCGCTTCACAGCTGGTACGCTTTTCCTTGTGGAGCAGGAACGCGCCGTCTGCGGCTCCCATGAGCCCGTTGGTGCCAGAGATCATCTCAAACCTGTCATCTGCCTGCTGCTTCCTTGTATGGTGTACAAGGAGAAGACAAATGCCGTTCTGTTCGGCGAAGTCCTTAAGCTTTACGATCACCTCATAGTCATTGGCGTAGCTGTAACGGCTGTCATTATTCTCCCGGATCTTCTGCAGCGTATCGATGATGATCAGCCCCGTATCCGGATGCCCGGAAAGGAAACCTCTCATCTGGCTGAAAAGGTTTCCGTCCATGGAATCGACCCGGGTGGCAAAATGCAGCCTGTCTGTACACTCCATACCGAACATGCGGTACAGGCGCTCCTGAAGCCGCCTGGGGTCATCTTCAAGCGCAAGGTATAGCACCGTACTCTGGCGGACCGGGTACCCCCACAGCGCAGTTCCTGCAGCGATATGATAGGCGATCTGAAGCATCAGAAAGCTCTTGCCAAGCTTTGGGGCACCTGCAAAGAGATAGGTGCCCGGATACAGCAGGTTCTCGATCAGCGGCGGTTTCGACTGATATACCTGATCGTAGAGCTGAGGCATGCTGATGGTCTGCAGGTAACCGGGATCCGACATCTGCATCGCGATGCGGGTGATAAACGCACGGTCAAGCTCGTCCTGGATGAGATCTTCTTTATTGATTTCCGGAACGGCATTCGTTATACTGACTGTATACATATCATTTGACGATTGCTCTGCGGCTGCGCCAACAGCCGGGTCCAGAGCAGTCGTTATTTTATTTTCTTCCATGCGATCCTCCTTCAGCTTAAGCTGTCATCTTCCTCCCGCATCTTGCACATAATGGAAGCAATGAGATCGATGCGGGTCAGGATATCTTCGTTAATCGTATCGCCGCTGTTGATCCTTTTCAGTTCTTCCAGCAGCGAACGCATTTCCAGGAGAAGCCCCCGGTATACCTTCGGATTCCCTTGTACGATGACTGACCGGTCAGTAAGTTTTCTGGTGATATAATCTTGTTTTGTTAAACCGGATACCCTCACGGCTGACTCTATTAAGGCATCCTCCTCCGGGGACACACGGAAAGCCACCGTGAGCGATCTCCATCTTCCCTGATGATCCAGGCTTTTAGCTGACATTTCTTTCTCCCCCCTTTTCCATCATGCGCTGGTTTTCCAGGAAATCCGCCATATCTGTCTGCTTGGTCGGAAACAGATGTGCATAGCGGTACGTAATCTTCTCGCTTCTGTGCCCAACACGTTTCCCGATTTCAAATGCGCTGAAGCCCTGATTGATGAGAAGCGATACGTGAGAATGCCTGAGGTCATGGATTCGGATCTTCTTGACTCCGGCAGCTTTGCTCCCTGATTCCATATTTTTAGAGAGCCCGCTCTTTGTCATAGGAAAGATCCGATCAGAAGAATGAATGTCGTAGTACAGCTTCAGACAATCCTTCATTTCTTCGCACAGGAAATCCGGGATCGCGATCACACGCACACCGGCGTCCGTTTTTGGCGATGTGATGACATCTTTCCCCCTGAGCCGTTGGTAGGATTTATTGATCCGAAGCGTTTTCTTTTCAAAATCAAAATCCTCCGGTGTGAGCGCCAGGAGCTCTCCCTCCCGGATCCCGGTCCAGTAGAGGACTTCAAACGCATAGTAGTAGATCGGCTTTTCCATCATGACTTCCGCAAACTTGAGATATTCCTCCTTTGTCCAGAACATCATTTCCCTGGACTCTTCCTTGCCGATACCGCCCGCGATACGGGCCGGATTTACCGGCAGCTGATAATAACGGACTGCATGGTTGAGCATTGCAGAAAGCTGTGCGTGTATTGTCTTGATATAAGTCTGAGCGATGGGCTGTCCATCCGTCCCAGGAAGCTGCATCACTGTATTCTGCCAGTCAACGATATCCTTTGCTGTGATCTCAGAGAGCTTACGTTTTCCCAGATAGGGAAGGATCTTTCCTTCTATAATGCTTTCCTTCGTGATCCAGGTATTCTCTTTAAGCCGAGGTCTGACATCCTCTTTATAGAGTTCATAGAAGCTGTCCAGAGTCATATCGATATCTGCGCGCTTCTTGAGTCTGTATTGTGCTTCCCATGCCAGTGCGTCCCGCTTTGTCTCAAACCCTCTCTGGCATTTCTGCTTTTTTTCGCCTCGCCAGTCCGTATACCGGACCATAACGTACCAGCTTCCGTTTTTATCCTTATATGCCGGCATTTGCTTCCTCCTTTCTCCTGTCCGCCTTGCTCCCGTAAAAATGGTCATAGAAATAACTGCGTTCCACTCTTCCGGCAATCACCGTGCACCCCTTCGCTCTCAGCTTTTCATTCATCTGTCGGATCAGTTTGTAGGCATACGGCTTGGATACCTCCAATACTTCGGCGACCTCATCGGCTTTCATAAACATTCTTTCTGCCATTGGTTCTCTCCTTCACTTCTATTGTTTCATTACTTTTGTGCCATTCTCCCCGGAACAGTTTCCTGGCAGGCAAATCCCCTGTTCGGTGCTGTGTCGTCCCAAAAGGCGCTCGCTCTCTGTATGAAAGGTCTTCGCGGTTTATCTCTGTCCGGATGGCTATTCAGTTGTATTCCGCCGGTATCTAAGCTTATTTGTTTAGCATCGTTCACTCTCATGATACTATACATATTTGATTAGTGTCAAGTATCCAGAGGTCACTTTACTAAATATATTTATTTAATATTGTATTGATTATACTAAGCATATTTGATATACTTACTGACATAGAGATCTGACATCTCGACTCTGGATTAACCGAAGGAGGAATTAACAATGGCAATCGGGGAACGCATTAATTATTTCCGCAAGCGCTGCAATCTGACTATGAGCGCCCTGGGGCAGCTACTTGGTTTCGATATCAAGGGGGCAGACGTCCGTATTGCGCAGTATGAAAACAATTCCAGAAAGCCAAAAGCAGATCTGACACAGTCCATGGCAGATGTCTTCGGTGTTGTCCCGGAGGCGCTGACTGTCCCGGACATTGATACATACAAAGGCCTGCTCCATACCCTTTTTGCCCTGGAGGACATTTACGGCCTTACTATCGATCGCATTGATGATGTCACATGTCTGCATCTGGACAAGTTCGTCACACAGCCCGGAACCAATCTCTGGCGTTACCTGGACGACTGGTATGCCATGAAAGACAAATACATACACGGCAGGATCACCAGGGAAGAGTATGACCACTGGCGCTATAACTTCCCTAAAGGCGGGACTTCTGTGATCACTGCAAAGGTACCGCATGAATAATATGGCCCGCATTTTTAAGGTCTGACTCCAGTGGGCCAAATTGGCCCACTGGACGATTCGACATTTTAAACTCCTACTCCAGTGGGTCAATTTGACCCGCTGGCAATCCGACAATCTAAACTCCTACTCCAGTGGGTAGTTTTTACCCACTGGACAATCCGACAACCTGCCGTTTTCCATCACTGCCATGCCCGTCTGAATACGCAACGAAAAAAGAGCAGGATCCATCCGAACTATCCAATAGTTCAGACGGACCCTGCTCTTGTTATTTCTTCTGATTCGTTGCCTGCTGTTTGCAGGAAGGACCTGCAAGCCGCAGTCTGCTCAGAATAAAAGCAGAATATCAAATGTTATCATTTTGTTATCAAATCAACCCTTCACGCCCCGGAAAGCCTTATATTAAGCCATTTTCGAGGAAGCCTTAATTATTCCAGCTCTATCGTGCCCGGCGGTTTGCTGGTGATGTCGTACATGACGCGGTTCACGTGCCGCACCTCGTTGATAATGCGGCTGGTGACCTTCTGGAGCAGCGGCCACGGGATCTCCGCGCTCTCCGCGGTCATGAAGTCGATGGTCTTCACGGCGCGCAGGCAGATCGCGTAATCATAGGTGCGCTCATCGCCCATGACGCCCACAGACCGCATGTTGGTCAGGGCCGCAAAATACTGGTTCAGCTCCCTGTCCAGACCGGCTGCTGCCACTTCCTCCCGGAAGATCGCGTCCGCATCCTGGACCATCTTCACCTTCTCCTCCGTCACCTCTCCGATGATGCGGATGCCGAGGCCCGGGCCCGGGAAGGGCTGGCGGAACACCAGCTTTTCGGGGATGCCGAGCTCCAGGCCCACCTTGCGGACTTCGTCCTTGAAGAGGGCGCGCAAGGGTTCGATGATCTCCTTGAAATCCACATGCTCCGGCAGACCGCCCACGTTGTGGTGGGACTTGATCACCGCGCTCTCGCCTCCGAGTCCGCTCTCCACCACGTCGGGATAGATGGTTCCCTGGGCCAGGAACTCCACGGTGCCGATCTTCTTCGCCTCCGCCTCAAAGACGCGGATGAATTCCTCACCGATAATGTGGCGCTTCGCCTCGGGTTCACTGACGCCTGCCAGCTTCTCGTAGAAATGCTTCCTCGCGTCCACGTGGACATAGTTCAGCTTGTAGGGGCCGGAGGGACCGAAGACCGCGTCTACCTCGTCCGCCTCATTTTTCCGGAGCAGGCCATGGTCCACAAACACGCAGGTCAGCTGTTCCCCGATGGCCTTTGCCAGGAGGACCGCCGCCACGGAAGAGTCCACGCCGCCCGAAAGGCCGAGCAGCACTCTTCCGCTGCCGACCTTCTCCCGGATCTTTTCGATCGTGTGGCGGGCAAAGGCGTCCATCTTCCAGCTGCCGCTGCAGCCGCAGATATCCCGCACGAAGTTGCCCAGGATCCGGAAGCCTTCCTCCGTGTGCAGCACCTCCGGATGGAACTGGATCGCGTACAGACTCTTCTCCCGGTTTTCACAGACCGCCACGGGGCAGTTCAGCGAATGCGCCGCTACGGTAAAGTCAGGCGCCATGCGGGAGATGTAGTCAAAATGGCTCATCCAGACGACGGTGCGTTCCGGTACCCCCTTCAGCAGGGGGGAATCCGGTGCGTCCACCTGGATCTCCGTTCTTCCGTACTCCCGGTTCGCCGCCCGGGAGACGTTTCCGCCGAGAAGCCACTGCATGAGCTGCGCGCCGTAGCAGAGTCCCAGCACCGGGATCCCCAGAGAGAACAGCGCCGGATCACAGGCCGCGGCCCCTTCCTCATAACAGCTGGCCGGGCCGCCGGTCAGGATGATGCCCTTCGGCGCCATCTCCCGGATCTTCTCCAGCGGCGTCCTGTAGGAATAGATCTCGCAGTAGACATTGTTTTCCCTGACTCTCCGCGCCACCAGCTGGTTGTACTGTCCGCCGAAGTCAATGACGATGATTTTTTCCTGGTTCTGTACCTCCACGCCTGTACTCCTTTCTATTAACTTCTTTTTCTCGTCTTTATGAAATGGATCATCATTTGCGAAGCACACATAAGCCGAAAGTTCTTAGTGCAGAGTTCCACGACCGGACCGCTTCGTTGTGCAGTGTGCGGAGCAAATAATGATCTCCTTTTCTTCCAGTATCAAATTACTTCAGAGGAATCTCCTCAGATACTGTCCCGTCCAGGAATGCGGAATCGCCGCGACCTGTTCCGGTGTCCCTTCGGCGATCACGGTGCCTCCGCCGTCGCCGCCTTCCGGTCCCATGTCGATAATATAGTCGGCAGTTTTGATGACGTCAAGATTGTGTTCGATCACGACCACGGAATTCCCGTTGTCGGAGAGGCGCCGCAGGATGTCCACCAGCTTGTGGACGTCCGCGAAATGAAGGCCTGTGGTGGGCTCGTCCAGGATGTACATGGTCTTTCCTGTGCCTCTCCTGGAGAGCTCCGACGCCAGCTTGATGCGCTGGGCTTCACCGCCGGAAAGCTCCGTGCTGGGCTGGCCGAGCCGGATATAGGACAGTCCTACGTCGTAGAGGGTCTGGATCTTCCTCTGGATCGTGGGCACGTTCTTAAAGAATTCCACCGCTTCCTCAACTGTCATGTTCAGGACGTCGTAGATGGATTTTCCTTTATACTTCACCTCCAGCGTCTCGCGGTTGTAGCGTTTCCCGCGGCACACCTCGCAGGGCACATAGACATCCGGGAGGAAATGCATCTCGATCTTGATGATGCCGTCTCCGGAGCATGCTTCGCAGCGGCCGCCCTTGACATTGAAGCTGAATCTGCCCTTGGAATAGCCCCGGGCTTTGGCATCCGCCGTGGCCGCGAACAGGTCGCGGATCATGTCAAAAACTCCGGTGTAGGTAGCCGGGTTGGAGCGGGGCGTCCTTCCGATGGGGGACTGGTCGATGGCGATGACCTTGTCCAGCTTCTCCAGGCCTTCGATCTCCCGGAAGGCGCCGGGGATGGTATGGGCCCGGTTCAGCTTCTTCGCGAGATATTTGTAGAGGATCTCATTCACCAGGGAGGATTTTCCCGATCCGGACACCCCGGTGACGCAGGTCATGACCCCCAGCGGGAACCTCACGTCGATCCCCTTCAGGTTGTGTTCCGCCGCGCCCCGGACCGTAAGCCATCCCGAGGGCTCCCGCCGGGTCTCCGGCACCGGGATCTTCAGCTCGCCCGCCAGATATTTTCCGGTGATGCTGGCGGGATTCTTCATGAGATCCTCCGCTGTGCCTTCCGCCACGATCTCACCGCCGTGTTCCCCGGCCTGGGGCCCCAGGTCCACGATCCAGTCGGCGCTGCGCATGGTGTCCTCATCGTGCTCGACGACGATGACGGAATTTCCGAGATCCCGGAGATGCTTCAGCGTCCCCAGGAGTTTATCATTGTCCCTCTGGTGCAGCCCGATGCTCGGCTCGTCGAGAATGTAGGCGACGCCCACCAGTCCTGAGCCGATCTGCGTCGCGAGTCGGATACGCTGGGCTTCGCCGCCGGAAAGAGTCCCTGTGGCGCGGCTCAGGGACAGATAGTCCAGGCCAACGTTGATCAGGAAGCTGACCCGGTTCCGGATCTCCTTCAGGATCTGTTCGCCGATGAGGCGCTGGGTCTCCGTGAGCTCCAGGCGGTCCATCCAGGTCCGGAAATTCGTGATGGACATATCCGTCGCGTCGTAAATATTCAGATCTCCCACCGTCACCGCCAGGCTGGACTGCTTCAGGCGTTTTCCGCCGCATTTCTTGCAGGGTGTGATGCGCATGTAGGATTCATACTCCGCCTTCTGGTTCTCGGAGAAGGTCTCCTTGTAGCGGCGGTTCTCATTTTCGATCAGTCCCTCAAAGGGTACATCGTAAACGCCCTCTCCGCGCTGGCTCTTGTAGCGGACCTTGATCACTTCTCCGCCGGTGCCGTGTACCAGGATGTCCTGGATCTTTTTCGGATAATCCTGGAAAGGCGTGTCCAGGCTGAAGCCGTAATGCTCCGACAGGGCATTGAGCACGGCGTTCGTAAAGCTGCCCTTCTGGCTGCAGGATGCCCAGCCCGGGGCGATGATAGCCCCTTCATTAATAGACAGTGACATGTCCGGGATCATGAGATCAAGGTCGAACTCCATTTTGTAGCCGAGACCCAGACAGTCCGGGCAGGCGCCGAAGGGGTTGTTGAAGGAGAAGCTGCGGGGCTCCACCTCGTCCACTGAGATACCGCAGTCCGGACAGGCGTAGCTCTGGGAGAAGTGGATCTCTTCCCCGCCGATCACATCCACCGAGGCGATACCCCCCGCCAGCGCCAGGGCGCTTTCCAGGGAATCCGTGAGGCGTTTCTGGATGCCTTCCCGCACCACAAGACGGTCCACCACGATCTCGATGGTATGCTTCAGGTTCTTGTCCAGGGTGATCTCCTCCGACAGCTCGTAGAGACTGCCGTCCACCCGGGCCCTGACGTACCCGCTCTTCTTTGCCTGGGCAAGGACCTTTTCATGGCGTCCCTTCTTTCCCCGCACCACCGGCGCCAGCACCTGGAACCGCGTCTTTTCCGGCAGAGTCAGGATCTGGTCCACCATCTGGTCGATGGACTGCCGGGTGATGGGCTTCCCGCAGTTCGGGCAATGGGGGATCCCGATCCTGGCGTACAGAAGACGCATGTAGTCGTAGATCTCCGTCACCGTCCCGACAGTGGACCTCGGGTTCCGGTTCGTGCTTTTCTGGTCGATGGAGATCGCGGGGGAAAGCCCGTCGATACTCTCCACGTCCGGCTTCTCCATGCGCCCCAGGAACATGCGGGCATAGGAAGACAGGGATTCCATATAGCGCCTCTGCCCTTCCGCATAGATCGTATCAAAAGCAAGGCTCGACTTGCCTGAGCCCGAAAGACCGGTGAGCACCACCAGCTCGTTTCTTGGTATGTTCAGGGAGACGTGTTTCAGGTTGTGCTCTGACGCTCCCCGGATCTTGATATATTGTTTCGGCATGCAGTACCTCCGCATCTCCGCATTCATTTCATATGTATTCCGGCGTCTCCGAACTTCCGTTCGAATGTCTTTCCAGTATAACACAAACGGACCCCGCGCACAATGCGGGATCCGGTGTAAATACAGTCTCTCTTTTACAGCACCTTGGACAGGAAGGATTTCAGCCGCTCGTCCTTCGGATGGGCGAAGAATTCCGTGGGCTCGTTCTCCTCCAGGAAGATGCCGCCGTCCAGGAACATGATCCGGTTGGCCACCTCTCTCGCGAAGCCCATCTCGTGGGTCACCACCACCATGGTCATCTTCTGCTGCGCCAGGCTGCGCATAACATTCAGAACCTCGCCGACCATCTCCGGGTCCAGGGCGGAGGTCGGCTCGTCGAAGAGCATCACCTCCGGCTGCATGCAGAGAGCGCGGGCGATGGCGATACGCTGCTGCTGTCCGCCGGACAGCTGACTGGGATAGGACTCGGCGCGGTCCGCAAGGCCGACCTTTCCAAGCAGGTCCATGGCAAGCTTCTGCGCTTCCTCTTCGGTCTTCCCCTGCAGCTTTACCGGCGCCAGGGTCAGGTTCTTCATGATGTTCATGTGCGGGAACAGATTGAACTGCTGGAACACCATTCCCATCCGCTGGCGGTGCATGTCGATATCCGTCTTCGGGTCGCAGATATCCACATCGTCAAAAAAGATGTGTCCGCCGGTAGGCTCCTCCAGCCGGTTCAGGCAGCGGAGAAACGTGGATTTTCCGGAGCCGGAAGGACCGATGACGCAGACTACGTCGCCTTTGTTGATGTCGACACTGATGTTTTTCAGGACCTCGTGGCCCCCGAACGCCTTGCAGAGATTCTGCACGCGGATCAGAACTTTTTTATCGCTCACTCTTCTTCAGCCTCCTCTCCAGATACTTGACGCCCTGCGAGAACAGCATGACCAGCGCCAGGTAGATGATCGCCACCGCCATCAGCGGCATGAAAGCTGAATAAGTGCGGCTGCGGATGATGTCTCCGCCCTTGGTCAGGTCTTCCAGCGCGATGTAGCCGGCGATGGATGTCTCCTTCAGCAGAACGATGAACTCGTTCGCCAGGGTCGGGATCACGTTCTTGAACGCCTGGGGCATGATGATGTTCGTCATGGTCTGGCTGTAGTTGAAGCCCAGGCTCCGTCCTGCCTCGAACTGTCCCTTGGGGATGGACTGGATACCGGACCGGAAGATCTCCGCCTGATACGCGCCGGAGTTGATCCCGAAAGCCATGATTGCAACGAGACTCTTGTCAATGCGGACAGAACCGAAGATAACGAAGTAGATGATCAGGAGCTGCACGACCACCGGCGTGCCGCGGATGACTGTAAGATACAGACCGCAGATCGCGTTCAGGATCTTCAGCTTGCCGGTATTCTCATAGGTGCTTCTGACCATAGCGATGAAAAAACCGATCACAAGCCCAAGAAGCACAGCGAAAAAGGTCAGCTTCAGCGTGACGGCGAGGCCGTTCGTCAGATATTTCCACCTGTCATCCTTGATGAAATTCAGAACAAATGAATCATAAAAGTCCTGCCACATTGAAAACCTCCTGCAGAATTCATATCCCGCTTCTTTTATTACCAAAAATCAGAAAAGCCCCGGAGTCCGGTATACGGACGCCGGGACTTTGTGATACGCATCCCGCTTCCGCGGGCTGCTCTTATGTTTTGTTACTGTTCCGCCTGGATATACTTGGCAACGATCTCATCCAGCTTGCCTTCGCTCTTCAGCTCGGCCAGTGCTGCATTGACCGCTTCCACCATTGCGGTGTTGCCCTTCTTGATGGCGATAGCGTAATCTTCGTCGGTGTAGGACTCGTCGATGATCTTCAGGCCTTCCACCTCTTTGATGTACTGCTTCGCGGGCTCTCCGTCGATAACGACCGCGTCGACCTTGCCCTGTGCGAGCGCCTGGACAGCTTCCATGCCCTTCGCGTAGCGCTCGACAGCCGCATCACCGTAATCGCCGCTCACGTAGATATCGCCTGTGGTTCCCTGCTGGACGCCCATGACCTTGCCTTCCAGATCCGCAACACCCTTGATCTCGGAATCTTCCTTGACGATGATGACCTGGGTCGCATGCGCATAGGTGTCGGAGAAATCGACGTTCTGCTTTCTGTCCTCAGTGACGGTCATTCCTGCCGCGCCGATGTCCGCCTTGCCGGAGACGATCTCGGGGATGATGGAATCGAACGCGATGTCCTCGATCTCCAGCTCCAGACCAAGCTGCTCTGCGATGGCGCCCGCGATCTCGACGTCGATGCCGACGATGGCGTTCTGATCGTGGAACTCATAGGGCGGGAATTCAGCGTTGGTCACCATGACCAGCTTGCCCTTCTGCACAGTCTCA
>Ga0256404_1008713_pt1 | contig 15037 bp, 17 predicted proteins | sample RumenRJG_01DNA_FD_185990 | JGI IMG/M metagenome (GOLD analysis project Ga0256404, IMG submission 185990) | Bovine rumen microbial communities from Lethbridge, Alberta, Canada - RJG_01 | ecosystem: Host-associated > Mammals > Digestive system > Stomach > Rumen | place: Canada: Alberta | collected...
ACAGTTGGGCTATGCTGCAAATATTGCCACTATTGCGGATTTAGCTTAACTCATATCCCTCTCTGGTTTTGCCTTAGGTGGACTTTTTGCGCCTTTCGGCCCCGGTTAGTTAGTGGTTTCACAGTAACAGTAAGGAGCCGTGCAGAAATTATTCATACATTATGCTTGTCTGAATCCGCCATTGCGGCGTTGTCGTCGGTCAACGTGCCCCGGCACGCCTCCCTCCTCCGCCTTGCACTGACGAATTCATCCTTCGCATTCTGTATGAATAATTTCTGCACGGCTCCTAACCTTCATTCCATTAGAACGCGGTTCATTTGCCGTACTCCCCTACTCCCTACTGCCTACTCCCTACTCCCTAAAACCCTCATCCCTTCACCGCGCCGGCGGTGACGCCGCCGATGATGTAGCGCTGGCCTAGGCCATAGACGGCCACGACGGGGATGACGGTGAGCACGATGTCGGCGAAGACGTAGTTCCAGTTGCTGCCCTCCTTGCCGAAGAACTGGTACACCGACATGGTCATGGGGTGCAGCTTGCTCTTGGAGGACAGGTACAACGGGGTCAGGAAGTCGTTCCACACGCCCATGAACTGGAGGATGAAGCAGGTCATCAGCGTGGGCTTCAAAAGCGGCAGCACGACGCGGAAGAACAGCGTGGTGGGGTTCGCGCCGTCGATCACCGCGGCCTCGTCCAGCTCCTTGGGGATGGTCTCCACGAAGCTGTACATGGTGAACACGCAGAAGGGAATCATGGCGCTGGTGAACACCAGTATGATGCCCAGCCGGGTGTTGGTCAGGTTCATCCACTGGAACACGCGCACCAGGGTGATGTAGTTCACCGGGAAGAACAGGCCGCAGATGAAGAAGTAATAGATGAAGTTGTTGATCTTCGTGCGCTTGCGGCTGAGCACATAGGCGGCCATCGCGCACAGCAGCACGCCCGCGGTGGTGGACACGAAGGCGTAGATCATGCTGTTTGTGAAGCCCGTCATCAGCTTGGCCTTCTTGAACACGTCGGCGTAGTTGGAGAACACCCACTGGGTGGGCAGGGACAGCTGCATGCGGGCGGACTCCGACTTGGTCTTGAAGGAGTTAATCAGCACCAGGTACAGCGGGGCCAGCACGATCAGCGACAGACAGATGCAAAGCAGCTGCTTGAGCACGACCTCCGCGGTCAGCTTTTTTTCGTTGCTCTTGCGCTTCATGGCTCAGGCCTCCCCCTTTCGGCTCATGCCCCGCACGATCAGTATGCCGATGATCGCGGTGATGCACAGCAGGATGGAATTGAAGGCGGTGGCCATTGCGTACTGGCCGGTGCCGTAGAGCTGGAAGGAGTAGGTGGTCATGACCTCGGTGGCGTGTCCGGGGCCGCCGTTGGTGAGCACGTACACGATGTCGAACACCTTCAGGCCGTAGGTCACGCCGAACACCAGGTTGATCATGATCGCGCCGCGCATCAGCGGCAGGGTCACGTGCCACAGTCGCTGCCAGAAGTTCGCGCCGTCCACCTTCGCGGCCTCGTAGTAGCTCTTGTCGATGGTGCTCAGGCCTGTCATGAAGATGGTCATGACGTAGCCCATGCCGCGCCAGGCGTCCACCATGTAGATGGATTTCCACACCACGTTCAGGTCCGACAGCCACTTCTGCTTGAGAAAGCCCAGCCCCACGGCCTCCAGGAAGCCGTTCAGCATGCCGTTTTTGTAGTTCAGCACGGAGGTGAACAGTATGCCGATGATGACAAACGGTATGATGGAGGGCAGGTAGAATATGGTGCGGTAAACCCCCATCCCCCGCAGGCCCTCGTAGAGGATGATGGCCAGGAACAGCGCTGGGATGATCTTGACGATGTTGGAGATCACCGTGAACCGCAGCGTGTTCGCGATGCCGTTGGCATAGTTCTTGTTCGAGGTGAATATCTCGATGTAGTTTCTCAGCCCCACGAAGTTCAGCCCGTTCTTCGAGGTCATCTTGCTCCAGTCCGTGAAGGAATAGAACAGGCCCAGCAGACTCGGAAACAGGAAGAACACAACGTAGAGCACCAGCGGCAGGATCAGAAACCACTGGGGATAGACCTTTCGCTTGTCCATGTCGTCGCCACCTTTTTCGTATTCGGCGGGTCCCTAACCAGATGGGCGACGCGCCGCCCACCTGGTCAGGAGCCGTGCAGAAATAATTCATACATTATGCTTGTCTGAATCCGTCATTGCGGCGTTGTCGTCGGTCAACGTGCCCCGGCACGCCTCCCTCCTCCACCTTGCACTGACGAATTCATCCTTCGCATTCTGTATGAATAATTTCTGCACGGCTCCTTAGAGATCCGCGTGCGGATAGAGACCGGCCGGGCACCGACCCCGCGATGCCCGGCCAGCGCGTTTCAGGTCACGCCGGGATGGATTGGAATCTCTCGGGCTTTGCCCGACAGATTCCAATTTCACCCGGCAAACCAAACCGCAGTAATCTCAGATCAGTTCCAGGCCGGATCGCCCACGGTCTTGGCCGCTTCGGCGCGATAGCCGTCCATGCGGGACAGGACCTCGTTGGCGTCGATGCCGCCCTGGACGTACTCGATCAGATCCTGGCCGAAGTTCATCCAGTAGTCGTTGGTGTACTTGGTGCCGTTCTGCAGCACGCAGCACTCCAGCTTCTCGGCGGGGATGGTCTCCATGAAGGCCTCCTCCTCGGGCAGCCAGTGCTGCTCGATGTCCACGTTCACGTGCAGGTTGGTGTACTTGGGGGAGTTGTCCAGGATCTCCTGGAGGGATTCGGGCGTGCAGACGAACTGGAACCAGGCGCGGACCAGTTCCTCATGCTCGGTGCCCTTGTAGCCGAACATGGTGGGGCCGGCGGGGCTGGTGGTGAACCAGGTGTTGTCGCCCAGGGGGCACAGGAACAGGCCGAACTCGTCCTCGGTGCCGGTGTCGTCCTTGATCTGCTTGATGGTGGAGGAGTTCTCCACGGTGAAGGCGATGGTGCGGTCGGCGAACTCGTTGGACTGGTTGGTGGAATCGGTGCCGATCCAGTCCTCGCCGAAGTAGCCCAGGTCGCTGAGCTCCTTGAACTGCTCCAGGACCTCCAGCATCTTCTCGTTGCCGGCGAAGGTGGCGGTGTTGTTGTTCAGCGCGTCGTACAGGCCGGGAGTCGCCTCCTCATACACGCCGCCGATCTGGAAGAAGGGCAGCTGGTGACGCCAGCCGTCCGCGCCCGCCATGAACCAGGGGGTGATGCCCGCCTCGGCGATGGTGGCGCACACGTCCTTGAGCTCGGCGTAGGTGGTGGGCACCTTCTCGATGCCCAGCTCGTCGAACAGGGACTTGTTGTAGACCATGACGTACTCGGGGGAGTTGTGCCACAGCTGGAGGCCGTACAGCTTGCCGCCGGAGACGCAGGCGGACTTGCGGGACTCGGGCATCACGTTCTCCCAGTCAGCGCCGGTGAAGTCGATGCAGCGGTTCTCGGGATCGCCGATGTTGGACTCGATGGCGCCCACGGGGTTGGACTGGATCCAGAACACGTCGGGGCAGGTGCCGTTCTCCAGGTTGCTGGTCAGCACGTTCAGATACTGGTCGGCGGGCATGGTCTGCAAATCCACGGTCACGCCGTAGGTCTCCTCAAAGCGCTCGATGGTCTGGTCATAGCGGTCGCCCATCCAGTCCTCGGACACCAGGATGCTCAGCTCCTGGCCCTCGAACTGGCCCTCGTTGGGAACCATCTCCACGACCACGTTCTCCGCCATCGCGGTGCCCATCAGACACAGCGCGGCGCACAGGATCAGCGCAAACAGCTTCTTCATGTTGTCTTTCCCTCCATCATTCTTAATATTGTCGGAACCTTTCCGACATTTACAACCCTATTTTAACACATTTCATCATAATTTCAAGAGTCTATCACAAGAAATCACTGTATTTTTTTAAGATCGACTCCCTTGACAAATGTCAACCTTAGTGTTATGATACCCTCAAAGAGAGACAGGAGGAATGACACCCCATGACCGCGATCACCAAGGAAATGAGCATCGGCGAAGTGATGAACATCGACCGCACCACCGCACCCATCCTGATGGAGTACGGCATGCACTGCTTCGGCTGCCCCTTCAGCCAGATGGAGAGCCTCGAAATGGGCTGCGCCGCCCACGGCCAGGATGTGGACGAGCTGGTCAAAAAGCTCAACGACTACCTCGCCAGCAAGGAATAACGCCATCTCCTCCCCCGCCTTGACGGGGGACTTTTTATGCTTCCTGTAAAACAGCCCTTCGGTCAGAACACGGTCCATCTGCCGTCACTCCCTACTCCCTACTCCCTACTCCCTACCCCCTACTCCCTAATTAGCAATTTCCGTAAAACTCCCGCTCCCGGCTGTGGATTTAACAGTGGGTGTGGTATACTATTGTAGATTAGGTATCGCCCTCATGCGAGGGCGGTGCCGGTTGAACGAAGGCTTGCGCCTGCGGGGCGCTGAGATATCATCACGGGGTCAATCGGTCACGGGTTCGTCCGGGAGCGGGATGCCGCTTCCGAAACGTGCGCCGCATCGCCCTGAAAACAAAATCAAACAGGAGCCATCGCACCCGACGGACGCCGGTCCGCGGGCTTTGAGGCGTGCTCCGACAAGGAGGCAAACATTGAGCAGAAAGAACAGCAAAGAGGCCAGACTAAAGATCATACCGCTGGGCGGCCTGGGCGAGATCGGCAAAAACATGACGGTGGTGGAGTACAAGAACGACATCATCGTGGTGGACGTGGGCTCCATCTTCCCCGCCGAGGACATGCCCGGCGTGGACCTGGTGATCCCCGATACCACCTATTTGCAGCAGAACAAGGACAACATCCGCGGGTACTTCATCACCCACGGCCACGAGGACCACATCGGCGCGGTGCCCTATGTGATGCGCAGCGTCCCCGCGCCCATCTATGGCACGCGGCTGACGCTGGCGCTGTGCGAGCATAAGCTGAAGGAGCACCGGCTGATGGGCGTGGCCCCGCTGAACGTGGTCAACGCCGGGGACGTGGTGAAGGCGGGCTGCTTCACCGTGGAATTCATCCACGTGAACCACTCCATCGCCGACGCCTGCGCGCTGGCCATCCGCACCCCTGTGGGCACCATCATCTTCACCGGCGACTTCAAGGTGGACTACACCCCCCTGGGCGACACCCCCATCGACCTGGGCCGCTTCGCGGCGCTGGGTCAGGAGGGCGTGCTGGCGCTGTTCGCCGACTCCACCAACGTGGAGCGCCCCGGCTACACCATGTCCGAGCAGAAGGTGGCCGAGACCTTCGACCGCCAGATGGACCTGGCCGCGGGCCGCGTCATCATCGCCATGTTCGCGTCCAACGTCAAGCGCATCCAGGCGGTGGTGGAATCCTCCGTCCGGCACGGGCGCAAGGTCTGCCTGATCGGGCGCAGCATGGTCAACGTCTCCAAGATCGCCAGCCAGCTGGGCTATCTCAAGATCCCCGAGGGCGCGCTGATCACCACCGACGACCTGGACCGCTACCCCGACGACCGCATCACCGTCATCACCACCGGCAGCCAGGGCGAGCCCATGAGCGGCCTGTCCCGCATGGCCTTCGCCGAGCACCGCAAGCTGGAGATCCGGGAGAGCGACATGGTCATCATCTCCGCCAACCCCATCCCCGGCAACGAGAAGTCCGTTTCCCGGGTCATCAACCAGCTCATCCGCATCGGCGCGAACGTGATCTACGAGGCGCTGGCCGAGGTGCACGTCTCCGGACACGCCCGGCAGGAGGAGCTGAAGCTGATCCACTCGCTGGTGAAGCCCAAGTACTTCATCCCCGTCCACGGCGAATACCGCCACCTGCACCACCACGCCAACCTGGCGCGGGCGCTGGGCATGCCCTACGACAACGTGGTGACTGTGGAGATCGGCGACGTCATCGAGCTCGGCCCCAATTCCCTGGACGTCACCGGCGTGGCCCCCAGCGGCAGCGTGCTGATCGACGGCCTGGGCATCGGCGACGTGGGCGCGGTGGTGCTGCGCGACCGCAAGCACCTGGCCGAGGACGGCCTGCTGATCGTGGTCATGGGCCTGGATCACGAGCTGGGCACCGTGGTGTCCGGCCCGGACATCATCAGCCGCGGCTTCGTGTACGTGCGGGAGTCTGACGAGCTGGTGGACGGTGCCCGCGAGGCCGCCGTGCGCGCCATCGACGCCTTCGGTCCCATCGACGCCACCGACTGGAACCGGCTCAAGAACGACGTGCGCGAGTCCGTCCAGCGCTATATCTTCGACACCATCAAGCGCAATCCGATGATCCTGCCGATCATCGTGGAGATCTGACCCCCGCAGGCCCAAGGGGCATTCCCCTACCATTCCAAGCATATCGGAGGTTGATTATTCAGATGAATCCCTACGACGAAGCCCACGCCCTGGCCAAGGCGCTCAAGGAGAGCGAGGAATACCGGGAGTACACCCGTCTGAAGGCGGTGGCCTACGACGACGGCACCAACAAGGCGCTGCTGGACGAATACAAGAAGCTGCAATTTCGCCTTCAGGCCAGGCTGGCCGCGGGCGAGAGCCTGCCCCAAGAGGACAGCCAGCGGCTGACCCAGATCGCCACGCTGCTGCAATTCAACCCCGACGTCAGCGCCTATCTGATGGCGGAATTCCGCTTTCAGCGCATGCTGTCCGACATCTTCAAGATCCTGGCCGACGTGGCGGGGATCGACCTGGACATGCTGGCGCAGAATTAAGCGCAAAACCGACTGGAGGTCATTATGGCAAAGAACAAGCGCGGGCGGGAGGCGTCGAAGCGCGATCCGGGGTTCACCTCGGAGCGCTACAGCATCCGCGCCCTGCATGAGGACCGGGCCTACGGCCTGTATTGGTACGCCTGGCTGTGGGAGCTGATCCGCCCGGTGCTGATCTTCCTGTGCAGCGCCCTGCTGGTCATCGGCATGGTCTCCATCGGGTACCAGCGGGTCTACGACACGTTCCTGGCCCCGGTCAGCGACACCGAGCAGATGGTCACCTTCCGCATCGACCAGGGCGACTCCGTCACCGCCATCGGGCGCAAGCTGGAGGCCGCGAACCTGCTGAGGAACCGCACGGTGTTCCGCTATCTGGTGGAGTTCCGGGGGCTGACCAACGCCATGAGCTACGGCAACTTCCGCCTCTCCCCCAGCATGAACGTCAACCAGATCATCGAACAGCTCACCAACGGCAGCCAGACCAACGAGCGCACCATCACCATCGTCCCCGGCTGGACCATCGAGGACATCGCGGACTACCTGGTGAGCATCGAGGCGCTGGAGAACCGGGACGAGTTCCTGACCCTGTGCAACAACGTGGACCTGTTCGTGGGCAACTCCTACGCCCTGCGCGACGCGCAGAACAACAACGCCCTGGGCGGCAGGAAGTACGCCCTGGAGGGTTACCTGGCCCCGGACACCTACCGCGTGTTCGTGTCCGCCTCCGCCGAGAGCATCATCCGCACCCTGCTCAACCAGGACAATACCCTGCTGGACGAAGTCTTCTACGCCGACCACACCCAGTATTACGCCGACGAGGAGGGCTTCTACCATGAGGTGGAGCGCTACAAGACCGACCTGGGCATGGATCAGATCGTCACCCTGGCCTCGATGATCGAGAAGGAGGCCGCCACCAAGGAGGACTACGCGCGGGTGTCCGCGGTGTTCTACAACCGGCTGCGGCTGGGCATGCGGCTGGAGAGCGACCCCACCGCCACCTATCTCAGCGGCGTGCGCAAGCTGGCCCTGTCCGAGGCGGAGATGAAGGACGCCAATCCCTACAACACCTATGTGGTGCCCTCCCTGCCCGCCGGGCCCATCTGCACCCCCTCCCAGGCCGCCCTGGAGGCCGCGATGGCGCCCGACATGGACTACATCAACGAGAATTACCTCTACTTCTGCGCCACCGAACCCACCTCCGGCGTGCTGGTATACTCCAAGACCCTGGAGGAGCACGAGGCCCTGGTGGCCAAGTACCGCCCGCTGTGGGAGGAGTACGACCGTCAGAGGGCGCTGGAGCTGCAATGACGTAACCCGCAAGCGCCGCGGCGGATGCCGCGGCGCTTCGCTGTTAAGTTTTATCGATCTTCCATATTCCTATTGACTTGATAGGAATATGGCCTTATAATGGTGCACAAACCAATTGAAAAGGGGCGAAGTCAGATGTCTAAAATCTATACGAGCGCGGATCAGCTGATCGGAGGAACTCCCCTTCTGGAGCTCAAGCACATCGAAGCCGCCGAGGACCTCAAGGCCACGGTGCTGGTGAAGCTGGAGTACTTCAATCCCGCCGGCAGCGTGAAGGACCGCGTGGCGCGCGCCATGATCGACGACGCGGAGGCCCGGGGCCTGCTGAAGCCCGGCGCGACCATCATCGAGCCCACCTCCGGCAACACCGGCATCGGCCTGTGCATGGTGGCGGCGGCCCGGGGCTATGACATCATCATCGTCATGCCCGAGACCATGTCCATGGAGCGCCGCCAGCTGATGAAGGCCTACGGCGCGAAGCTGGTGCTCACCGAGGGCGCCAAGGGCATGAAGGGCGCGATCGCCAAGGCGGACGAGCTGGCCAAGCAGATCGAGAACAGCTTCATCCCCGCCCAGTTCGACAACCCCGCCAACCCCAAGGCCCACTATGAGGCCACCGGCCCCGAGATCTGGCAGGACACCGACGGCAAGGTGGACATCTTCGTGGCGGGCGTCGGCACCGGCGGCACCGTCACCGGCGTGGGCAAGTATCTGAAGGAGCAGAACCCCGCCGTCAAGGTGGTGGCCGTGGAGCCCGCCGACTCCCCCGTGCTGTCCAAGGGCCAGGCCGGTCCCCACAAGATCCAGGGCATTGGCGCGGGCTTCGTGCCCAAGGTGCTGGACACCCAGGTGTATGACGAGATCATCACCGTCACCAACGACGACGCCTTCGCCACCGGCAGGACCATCGGCCTCAAGGAGGGCGTGCTGGTGGGCATCTCCTCCGGAGCCGCCGCATGGGCCGCCATCCAGCTGGCCAGGTGCCCCGAGAACGCAGGCAAGACCATCGTGGCCCTCCTCCCCGATACCGGCGACCGCTACCTCTCCACGCCGCTGTTCCAGGGGGAATGAGGTCTTATCCACAAAACAGGAACGGTCCCAGCACCGTTCCTGTTTTGCTATCTTATCAGCCAATCCTCTACAGTCAGCCCCTTCACGCGGTCAAACTCCCGCGTGTTGTTCGTCACCAGCGTATAGCCCAGCGCCCTTGCGTGCGCGGCGATCAGCATGTCCCGGTCCCCTATGCGCTGTCCCGTCCGTTCCAGGGACGCAAATATATCGCCAAAATGCACGGCTGCCGCGCTGTCAAAGTCGAGTATCTCTATCCCAGACAGGACCTCCATCAGCGCAAGACGGTTGCGCTGGGGATTTGCGCTCTTCTGTACGCCATATTCAAGCTCTCCGAGGGTGATCGCCGAGATGCACAGATCCGCGAAGATGTGGCGCTTGATGATTTCGTGAACGCCGTCCTTCGGATGGCGGATGGCATAGACCAGTATGTTGGTATCCAGCATATACATCGTCAGAGTTCCTCTCGCACCGTGGAGTGCTGTTCAGGGCGACCCTCCGCCAAGAAATCGGAGGTGAAGCTCTCCAGCCCGTGCTGATAGACAGCCTGTGCCCTGCTCACGGGCATCAGTATCAACGCGTCGCCCACCTTGTTGATGATGATGTCCTCTCCCTCGATATGGAATTCCCTTGGCAGACGAACAGTCTGTTCGTTCTTGCCCGTGTGTATTTTCGCAAGCTGCATATTCACGCCTCCGTTCCTATGAATAAAGTATATCGCCGGGAGCGTGTGTTGTCAAGCTGTCAAAAGGGCTCCCGCCACATCGGCGGAAGCCCTTTTTCAACGGGATGGTGATTACAGATTCTCCTCCAGGAAGGCCAGCAGACCCGCGGCGGCCTCTTCCTCGTTGGCGCCATCGCAGGTGATGGTGACCTCGGTGCCCTGCTTCACGCCCAGAGCCATCAGCTTCATCAGCTGGCCCAGGTTGACGGTCTTGCCGTTGGCGCTGATGGTGACAGCGGTGTCGGCATAGCTCTTGGCCTTCTTGGACAGCAGGCCGGCGGGACGGGCGTGGATGCCCAGGGCGTCCTTGATGGTGTAGGTAAACTGCTTCATGGTATTATCTCCTTTATAATAGAATACGAATAATCTTCACGGCAGCGCGCCCACCTGCACGACCTCCATGCCGATGGCCTTCAGCCGCTTAACCACGTCGTCGGGGGCGCGGTCGTCGGTGATGACGCAGCCCTTCTTTTCCAGATGAAAGCTGGCGTAGGCGCTGGTGCGCCCGATCTTCTTGTAGTCGGCGAGGATGTAATAGGCATCGGCGTGTTCGATCATGGTCTCGTTGATGCCCAGCTCCGCGGGGATGCCGCAGAGGATCTCCCCGTTCGGCGATATGCCGGTACAGCCCAGGAAGGCCTTGCGGGCGCGCACGTCCATCAGATTGCGTATGGCGAGGTCGCCGGTCAGGATGTGCCGGGAGCCGCGCAGTATGCCGCCGGAGAGCGTCACGTCCACTTCCTCGGGATAATCCCCGCGCACCGCCATGCTGTTGTTGGTAAACACGCTGACGCGCTTGCCGGACAGGTGGTTCAGCAGGCCGAGCGCCGTGTTGCTGCCGTTGATCAGCAGGGTATCGCCGTCCCTCACCAGCGACGCGGCGTAGCGGGCGATCTGTAAGCGGCACAGCTCCACGAGCTCGCTGTCGTCCCGGACGTCCTGTCGCACCTCCGCCGTCGCGCCGCCGTGGAAGCGGCTGACCTTGCCCTGGTCCTCCAGCACCTGCAGATCCCGCCGGACGGTCATGGGCGAGATCTCGAAGATCTCGCTCAGATCCTCCACCAGCACCTCCTGGCGCTCCCGGATCAGGGAAAGCATCTGAGCGTGTCGCAAATTGACGGACTCGCGATCTCTCTTCATCGTCAGCACTCCTTTGAGAGCGCCTCCGGGAGCCTGCTGAGCGCGTCGATCCTTGCGATTCCCGGGGCAGCCTCAGTTGTTCCGTCGTGAAGCCAGATCCCGCGCATGCCCGCGGCCTGTGCGCCCAGCACGTCGCCCCTGAGGCTGTCGCCCACAAAGACGCATTCCTCGGGCGCGCAGCCCGCCTTTTCAGCGCATAGCTGAAACAGACGTTGGTCGGGTTTCTCCGCGCCGGCCTCCTCGCTGGTGACCATGAAGTCCACCTGCCCGAGCACGCCCAGCCGCTCCAGCTTGGCAAACTGCCAATTCGCGGTCATGTTGGTGCCGACGCCCAGCCTGAGTCCCCGCGCCTTGATCCAGTCGAAGGCTTCGTGCAGGCCCGGGTTCGGCGCCATGTGCCCGATCAGCGTGGACCAGTAGATCTGCTCCATCTTCTGTGCATGGGCGATGGACAGGCCCAGGCGCTCCAGCATCAGCTGATAGCGGATCAGCCGGTCGTGGATGGCGGCGCAGTGCCCGCCGGTGTGGGCGCGGAGCCTTTCGTCCGCCCAGTCGTGCAGCATCTCAAAGCGCTCGGCAGTCAGACCAAGCGCTTTGGCGGCGTAGTCCGACAGCGCACGGAAGGCGTAGACATGGGCGGCGCTGTAGTCATACAGCGTACCGTCGATGTCGAAGATCACCGCGCGCGGCATGGCTTCACCTCTGTGATCGGTCGATGACATAGTATTTCATAATGGTCTTCTTCTCCCTAAACGGGTTGGGACGGCGCGCGCCGTGAGCATTGACGCCCGTGCCCCAGCCCTGCATGGCGTCAGTCCAGCAGACCGGCGTCCTTCATGGCGCTCTCCATCTCGGGAGCGGACATGATGTTCTTCAGGCCGATGACGGTGGTGCCCTTCTTCTGGGCGTCGGCGAACATGTTGGCGAAGTTGCGGGCGCACAGCACGATGTCGTAGTTGGGCGCGGCGGACTTGCCCTCGGAGATGGAGCAGTGGTGGATGGTGGCGGGCTTGACGCTCAGCTTGGTCAGCACCTTCTGCAGGGTCATCTTCATCATCAGGGAGGAACCGGCGCCGTTCGCGCAGCAGACCATGAACTTCTTGTTGTCCATCTTAGACATTGTAACACATTTCCTTTCTGTTATCGATAGGTTTCCGTGGGTATAGATGAAATATATATGGGATGCCGGGCGGCAGTAAATCCGCCGCCCTTTCCGGCACCCCACGATGGGTTCTGAGGATTACTTCTTGGAAGCCATGTACTCCTTGTAGGCCTCGTAGTCCTCGGTGATGAGGAAGTAGGCCTTGGGGTCGCGGGCGTACTCGATCTGCGGCAGGGCCAGCAGCAGCACGGCAACCACGGCCACACCGGCGTAGCTCAGATACTTCATGATGACGGTGAACAGGGGCCACACGGTCGCCCAGTCGAACATGCCCAGATAGCCGCCGTACTGCGCCATGCCAACCCAGCCCGCGATGAAGGCGGAGCCGAAGACCTGGATCAGACCGGACAGGAAGGGGATGCACAGGCAGGCCTTCAGGCCGCCCTTCTCGTTGGCGACCAGGCCGATGGTGGCGTTATCGAAGAACACCGGCACAAAGCCGCAGATGATGAGGGTCGGGGAATGGGTGATGATCAGAATCGCGATGGCCACAAGCTGGCCCACCAGACCGGCCAGGAAGCCGAAGGTCACGGCGTTGGCGTCGCCGAAGCCGTAGCACACGGCGCAGTCCACGCCGGGCACGGAGGAGGGCAGCAGCTTGTCCGCGATGCCCTGGAAGGACGCGGTCAGCTCGGTGACGAAGGTACGCACGCCCAGCTGCAGGATCGCCAGATACACGGCGAAGTTCAGGCAGGTGGTCAGGCAGTACATCACGAAGTTGTCGGTCTCCTTCAGGCTGCCCTGCTCCACGAAGAAGGGCTTGCCGATGATGGCCATGATCACACCGAAGAAGGCGGTCATCAGGATGGCCGTGCAGACCATGTTCTCATTGAAGATGGAGAAGAAGCCGGGCATCTCGAGGTCGCCGACCTTCTTGATCTCCTTCTTGCGCTTGCCGCCGTTGGTGCCGAAGATCTTGTCGGCCAGGATGTAGCCCAGGCGGATGCCGAACATCTGCTGATGGGCGATGGCGAAGCCCGCGCCGTCGGTCAGCTCCTGCATCGGCTTGATGGTCAGGTTCGAGCCCACGGCCCAGTAGGCGCCGAGGATGACGGACATGACGATCAGCATGGGAACGGTCTTGACGCCGCCCTGCCAGAGACCCGGCAGCGCGAAGAGGATCAGCCAGTAGGCGGTGGCCGCCTGCTGCACCTGCACGTGGCCGGTGGTGAACAGGGAGCGGCACTTGGTGATCCTGTTAAAGCGCACCAGCAGGATGTTGACGATGAAGGCGATGAGCAGCAGGGTCAGCGCCTGGCTGAAGCCCGCGCCGAAGGTCTCCTCAACGCCCGCGGTGACGGCGTTCTGGCCGTAGTAGGGGTCGATGACCGCGGCGGTCAGGTTGAAGCGGTCCTTGAGGCCCGCCAGGATGGGACGGAAGTTGCTGGTCAGTCCGCCGGAGCCGACGTTCAGAATCAGCATGCCGATGATGGCCTTCAGGGTGCCGCCCAGGATGTCATACCACTTCTTCTTCATCAGCGCGTAGCCGATGAGGGTGATGAAGCCGATCATGAAGGGAGCCTGACGCAGGATGTACGTCGTGAAGAACTCCCAGATCTTTACCAGAAAATTCATTGTGTAACCCCTCTTCCTTCTTTATTAAATGGCAAACAGACCAAAGTCGGTTTGTCAGATGTCCTCTTCCGGAGGATACTTGGCCTCGGCCTCGAGGATGTCCTCGGGGGTGTTGGCCGCCATCAGGGCGTCCAGCAGCGGCTCATTGGTGAAGATCTGCATCAGCTGCTGCATGTTGTCCAGATGCTCGTTGGGGTCCTTGGCCGCCAGGGTGAAGAACAGGCGGGCGATCTTGTCCTCGCCGTCCTCGTCCTTGCCAAAGTCCACGTCCTCCTTGACGCGCATAAAACCGACTGCGGTCTTATTTGCGCCCTCAGCCCCCTCCTGGGAGTGGGGCATGGCCACATAGTGCTCAAACACCACGTAGGGACCGTACTTCTCGATGCAGTCCACGATCTGCTGATAGTAGTTCTCCGAGACGTAGCCGGTCTTCGCCAGGGATTCGCAGGACAGCTTCACGGCCTCCTGCCAGGAATCCACCTTATCCACGAACTTGTAGTGGCCGCGCTCCACGATCTTTTGAAGGATGGTCTTGTCAGCCATGCTTTACCTCCTTACAGGCACGAACGGTACGGGATGTTCTGGGGATGCTCGAAGCAGTCCTCGAAGCCGCGCCTGTGGTGATAATAGATCTTGTCCTTGTCCTGGGGATAGACATACTTGCCGCCCACCTGCCAGAAGAAGGGATGGAACTTGTACTCGTTGCGGTCCTTCTTGAAGTCGTAGAGCAGCTTGATCTCCTCGCAGTCTGCCTGGAAGTTGGTCCACACATCCCAGTGGATGGGCACGACCACCTTGCAGCGCAGGTTCTCGGCCATGCGCAGCACGTCGATGGAGGTCATCTTGTCCTGCATGCCGATGGGGTTCTCGCCGAAGGAGCCGAAGGCCACGTCGATGTCGTAGTCCTTGCCGTGCTTGGCGAAGTAGATGGAGAAGTGGCTGTCGCCGGAATGGTAGATGTTGCCGCCGGGGGTCTTGACCAGGTAGTTGACGGCCTTCTCGTCCATGTCGGTCGGGCACTTGCCGGTCAGCTCCTCGCGGTCGGGGCCGGTGGAGTCGGTGGTGACGATGCAGGTGCGGTCAAAGCTGTCCAGACACACGATCTCGATGTCCTTGATCTTGATGACGTCGCCGGGCTTGACGATCTTGCAGCGCTCCTCGGGCACGCCCCACTTGACCCAGGTCTCGACGGACTTCAGGGGGCCGATGAAGGGCACGGGGATCTCCTTGCCGTTCTCGTCGGTGGTGGTCATGCCGGAGTTGATGACGTGGGCCGCCCACTCCGCGGACATGTGGTCCTGGTGATAGTGGGTCGCCAGCACCGCGTCCACCTGCTTGAAGGCGAAGGGATCG
>Ga0256404_1008715_pt1 | contig 15031 bp, 11 predicted proteins | sample RumenRJG_01DNA_FD_185990 | JGI IMG/M metagenome (GOLD analysis project Ga0256404, IMG submission 185990) | Bovine rumen microbial communities from Lethbridge, Alberta, Canada - RJG_01 | ecosystem: Host-associated > Mammals > Digestive system > Stomach > Rumen | place: Canada: Alberta | collected...
TGGCCCTCTTCGAGGACCGGAGTTGCTCTTGATGTTTGGCCCCACGTCTCGTTCGTCTTCGACGAGCGAGACGTGGGGTTAGCTTAGTTCGACCCCGTCGGGGTCGCGCTGGTCTTCGACCAGCATTTACAATCATGATACACCTTCAGGGGAAAAGAGGAATCGGTGAATAGCTACCAAAATCTCACAATTTATTAAATTACTATAACTGAGAAAATTACCTGTTTGATTTTGTTTCGGATTTTGAAAGATTTGGATAATCTTGGCTGCACTCGGCAATTGATGCAAGCATCATTGCGCTCGTTTGCACAAGATTTGCTGCGCTTCGCTGGCCCTTCGGGCTCCCGTTCGGTCGCGAGCACTTTGTGGTTCCCGCCCGTAAGGGCGGCTAAATCTCAGAATCGTAATTATGATACAGTTTCAGGGGAGCTGGATGGGGGCCATCAGCCTAGCGATAACGGCAAGCAGTTGCTACGAGCTCCCCTGATGACAACGATGCAAGTTGGGTCAAAAACGATGAAGCTGGGTCACCTGTTCGGCCGGATTTGTAATCCGGCCGCATAAGAGTATAAGGATTTGTAATCCGGAAACATTTGTCTGTTGCCTGCCAGGGGAGGTGGGGGGGTTGAGGCGAGCAGGTTTCCCCACTTCGGACGAGACATACCACCCCCAACCCCTCCTAGCTTAGGAGGGGAGCTGGTTGCCTGGCCGAGCCGGTGGCAAAGAAAAGGCCGCCCGATGTCACATCGCGCGGCAAATTCGTCCGTTTTAACTTACTATTCTTGATTAGAAGTGGCTACGTAAAATCTATTTCAACTAATAACTAATTTCAATCTTCAGGTTGCGATTTCAGGGTCGTGAATCATGTCTTTTTTCACACTGCAAAATTACTGCCGTCCATAAGGCCCTACAATCGCCAAATGTGGCGAATTGGTCAGATTTTCCTCATCATTTGTGGGGATTTTGGCCGGAAATCCTCGATTTTGTGGTCTGCGGGAGGCAGCGTTGAGGCACCAAAAGAGGTGCGCTGCCTCACGGCAGCACACCTCTGCAAAAAACATAATTACATTGGTCTCTTGGGTGTTGTCAATACACTACCTTGCGGCTCGTGACGGTGCCGTCGGCACGCACGTCAACCACGATGTTGACTCCGGCGAACGGCTTGGTCGACGCTGCGCCCTGCAGGTTGTAGTAGCGCGTGCTGACCACCTGTGCCGGTGCCGCGATCGCGTCAAGCGCCGTGAAGACATGATACTCGTCATAGTCGTAGGTGACAGTCAGTCGTTTCTCGGTGACATAGTAGATGTTGTCGCCTCCCTCGTGCGGATAGACACTCTTGCCCATGTCCTGCGGCTTCGACTCGATGGTCGAATACATGCGCGCGACATAAGTCACGTCCTTCGTGCCGTGGACAGTGGTGCCGTCTTCGAGCTTGGTGTCGAGCGGAATGGGGCTCGACAGATAGGTGTCGATGACGGTGACCGGAGCGGTGGCCGACAGCCATTGGCTCTGGATGCCGCTGTAGGACGCCACGTAATTGTGGACATAGTCTTTCTCGGTCTCGTTGACGTTTTCCAAGCCGTTGAGCAGTGTCTCGGTGCCATCGTCCTCGACGCGCCAGATGCGGTAGTAGTATACGTTCTTAATCTGGTTGGCCGCGGTCAGGTCGGGCGTGAGCACGAGCTTGGCCGAGTAGCCCATGACGGGATTGGTGTTTCCCCAAGTCGTGGCGGTGCGCACCAGGTCGCCCACCTGCTGGAAAGAGAGCTGTGGCACACCCACACTGCTGATGTTGGTGCCATAGGTGTTGACGGTGTGATTGCCCGCCCAGTCGCGTGTGCCGGCAAAAATCTCGGTCACATACCTGGGATTGTCAAACGGACAATAGTCACTGTCGTCATAGAATCGCAGCTTCTGCCCCTCGACTTCGTCGATGGGATGCGACCCGAGGTCGACAGTGAGGTTCCCGGTCGCGTGGTTGATGCCGATCATGGCCAGGTTGTTGTCGTTGGTGCGCTCGGCCTTTCCGATGCGCGCATGGTAGTCATTTTTGTTGTCGTAGACCCGATGCACGTCATAACGCTCGATGTTGCGCTCCTTGTCCCGGGTGACGGTGAAGTCGACCCACACCTCGTTCTCCTCGACCAGCTGGTGCTGTGTGTCGGCATCGACCTGCTCCCGAGTGAATCCGGCAAAGTGTGACACACATTCGCTCTTCATCACCGGCACCGGATAGCGGTTACTCACATCGCCACCGTGCTCCTTAAATTTCACGACATAGATGTAGCCTGCCGGGTGGTCGTTGCTCACGGTGCTGGCGGTGAAGCGGTCAACTATGGTGATGCCCTGTCCAACCGCCACAGTGCCCGTCTGCTGCAGGTCAGTGCTGGTCTCGCTGTCAAAGATGGGATCGAGCACCTGCGTGTCCTTGCTGTAGTTGACCGTATAGCCATAGCCACCGGCTGCCTCGGTGAACTGAATGGTGGCAATCTCGGTGTCGGTCGCCGGCTGCCCGGCATCATCCAGTGCGATGCGGTGCAACGAGTAGTACTGATTGCTCTGCGTGTGGATGTCATTGGCATTGACAATCACCTTGGGGCGGTTGCGATAGACGTTGGCCTCAATGTTCTCGTCGTCGAGGGCAAAGCGGCTGCGGTAGTCGGACGCGTCAACAAAAAATTTGGTCCGTCCGGGGATAATGACTGTGGCCGTGTTAGAGTTCACCTTGATGTTCGACACCGTGGTGATGCCCTTCTCGACATCGATGGGATTGGCCGTGATCATATAGGTGAATGTCTGCACATGGTCCAGAATGGGCCAGGGATAGGTGAAGGTCTGGTCGAGCGTGGTCTCGCCCATGCCGGCGTCGGCGGCTGCCTGGACTGTCTTCAGCAGCTGCCAGTTGCCGTCGGCATCGAGGATGTAGACATAATACTGCTCGTCGACGTTGGTATAGAGCTTGCTGGCCTCGAACCACGTGCGCCAGTCGAGCTTGATGTCATAGTATCCGTCGGTCTGGCTGGGCGTAGCCTCGGCGGTGAGGAATGCCTTGTAGAGCAGCATGCCGGGCTTGAAGCGGTCGCGATACTCCTCGTCTCCATCGGTGGGGTTCTGGTAGTTCCACTCGGGAGCCACAAATTGTTTTGTGTCCACAAACGGGTCATCTGCATCATCCCACGCGTCAATGTCGACAGTGTTGCTGTTGGGGTCATACTTCAGGCCACGGAAACGCTTGTCGGGCATGAACAGCGTGAGCTTGGACAATGTCGAGGCCTCGTTACCGTCCAGCTCGACGTAATGTGGCGTAGCGCCCTGCTGGAACACACTGTAGCAGTCATGCTTGACACGCTCGACCTGTCCGTTATTCAGTTTCTCGGCCTCGAGCTGCGTATTGCGGGGCGAGACAATCTCGTAGGCCACACCGAACGGCGAGCGACGAGTGCTCGAGCGACGAGTGCGTCCCTTTGACAGGAAGAAGAAACGGTTGGTGGTCACCTCGTCGGCCAGAAAGATATAACCGGGATTGGTCTCGTCGTTGACGCGCAGCCACTGCGTCATCAGCTGCACCGACTTGATGGCCTTATCAATGAATGGCAGCGTTGTTCCGGCGCGTTCCAGTTCCTTGCTGTAGTCAGTCTGTTTCCAGGTGTACTTGACCTCGACCAGCAGCACGGTCATGCCTTCGTCGGGGTTGGGCACCGGCTCGGTGCGCTCACCGATCCAGTCGATGTAGTCCCAAGTGCTCGACCCTGCATATTGGGTGTCCTTCTTGCTGGTATAGTAGTTGTTGATGTATTGCTTGTACTCCTCTGGCGACATACCATCTGTCGCCTCCCACTCAAAGCCGTTGGGCTTGAAATACGCGCCGGGGTTTTCAAGCACTCGCGAAAATGGAATATCCGATTCAGAAGAATTTTTTTGATTCGGACCGATTGTGTAGTGATAGACCACATGGGCGTGGTCGTCATAGTTGATGTTGCGCTGAAACAGCTGGTACTTGCACGGTGTGCCGTCGGCCAGATACTCGTTGTGCTTGTTCTGACCAGGTACGGTGGGGTCGGTGTAGACTGCCCCGAGCAACGCCTGTATCTGACGGGGGTCGGTGGCCTTGTCGGTGAGATTGGCGGTGTGCTCCACGCCCTGGTCGTCGGTCTACTTGTAGGTCTTCCCGTCCCAGGGAGTGTTTTGTGCCGCGGTGGTCATGCTTGTCGCCACTGCCGCGCCCAGCAGCAGTGTCAAGGACAAATGCTTTAGAAGTTTCATTTTTTGGGCAAATTGTAATAGTTCTCTCATGCTCCCTGAGAGAGGGGAATAAAAAAAACGAGCGTGGAGCAAATTGTCAGAAGGCTGAACGCCCGCTTCAGACATATCCTAGTGAAGATATGCTACAAATTTTGAACTACAAAATTACAACATTATTACCGCCTAACCGAAACACGCAGTCTTCTTTTGTGAACATTGGAACACTTTTGGCGACATCTGAAACACTACCAGATTAAGTGAGAAGTCTGCATCAAATTACTTATACATATTCCGTATGATTATCCATTGAAACAAGTCACTATTATGCACAGATTACGCATAATAAATACGCATGCAATTGGCAGCTCATCTGCGAGACGGCCGTTTGCACACTGACACAAAAAACCGCCCACCATGGTGACGCACGCAAGCTCCTCACCTTTCCCAAAGGGGAGGGTGTTGGGGGTGAGGTTTTGAAGCGAACAGGATTCCCCACTTCTGACGAAGACATACCACCCCAGCCCCTCCAAGCTTAGGAGGGGAGTTGGTTGCCATCGCCTGGCTATCACGCGGCACGCTTTTTAATCCCAGACAATGTGTTGCGGATTGCAAATCCTTATACTCGCTGCGGCCGGATTGCTGCGCTTCGCTTGCCCTTCGGGCTCCCGTTCGGTCGCGAGCACTTCGTGGTTGCAAATCCGGCCGAACGAGAGGGGTCATGCTCTGGCTACGTCAACCATTTGGTAAGGGTTGAGGACGTGGATCGCCTGGCGGTGCAACTCAGCTGGTGGTCTGTACCGCCCCAGGCGCCTTCTAGCTTAGGCCTCCATCGCCGCGCGACTGCATGGGGGATGAAAAAAAGCCGGGGCCCAACGTTGGGCCCCGGCTTGACTGTTTCACTGTGCCGTGCGCATGAGTCTGTCGTGTGTGCTTACTGGATCTCGATGACCTTTGACTCCTTCTTCATCTCTTGCGGGGCGAACTTTGGCAGGACCACGCGCAGCACTCCGTGCTCGCAAGTGGCGCTGATCTTCTCGCGGTCGACATCATCGGGCAGCAGCAGCGTCTGGTGGAACTTTGTGTAGCTGAACTCGCGGCGCAGATAGCGGCCCGCATCCTTCTTTTCCTTGTCGTCGCCCTGCTGGGTCTCGACCTTCTTCTCGAGGTCAACAACCAGGTTCTCGTCCTCGTCGAGTGTGACCTTGAAGTCGTCACGCGACATGCCTGGCGCTGCCAGTTCGACGTCATACTCCGTGTCCTTCTCGATGACGTTGATGGCCGGCGATGTGGTGGTGCTCATGTTCATCTTGGGAAACATGTCGGTGTCAAACAAGGTGTTGAAAACCTCGGGCAACCAGTTCTGATTTCTGCGTGTAAGATACATAATTCTATCCTCCTATCATTAAAAGTTAAACATTGTCATTCTGTTTGAGCCTCGGCTTGACTGCCGCGCTCACCCCTAGAATGGCAAAGCTTGTGCCAACTGGCATGCGACAAAACAATCTGCCACTTTGTCTGTTTAAACAGACAAAATGGCAGATTTAATGCCATTTTGACAGTTATGCTAAAATCATGATGATGAGCTGTGCGGTGATCACGCGCAAGAACATTGTCAGCGGGTAGACCGTACTGTAGGCCACTGCAGGCGCGTCGTTGCCAGCCGTCTTGTTGGCGTAGGCCAGTGCGGGCGGGTCGGTTGTCGAGCCTGCCACCAGTCCCATGAGGGTGCAGTAGTTGAGCCGATACTTGCCACGCGCGATGACGACCACGATGAGCAGCGGGATGAACGTGATGAGGAAACCATACAGCACCCACATCGCGCCCTGGGCATTGAACACGGTCTCGGCAAAGTTGCCTCCGGCGGCGATGCCCACCGACGCCAGGAACAGGCAGATGCCCAACTCACGCAGCAGCAGGTTGGCACTCGAGCTGGTGTAGGTGACCAGTTTCATCTTGTAGCCATAGCGCCCCAGCAGGATGGCCACGATGAGCGGTCCTCCGGCCAGGCCGAGCTTCATGGGCACGGTCATGCCGGGCAGCATCAGCGGGATGGAGCCCACGAGGATGCCCATGACGATGCCGATGAACATGGTGAACATGTTGGGCTGGTTGAGGCGTTTCATCGAGTTGCCCAGTTTCTCGGCCAGGCGGTTGATGTCCTCGATGTTGCCCACCACAGTCAGGCGGTCGCCCACCTGCAGACTCAGGTTGGGGCTAGCCAGGAGGTCGATGCCTGCACGGTTGACCCGCGTGGCGTTGAGCTTGAAGCCCATGCGCAGCCGCAGCGAGCCCAGTTTGCGGCCCGACATCGCGCTGTTGGTGACCAGGATGCGGCGCGACACGAGCTGCGCCTGCTCGTGGTCCCAGTCCATGTCGACGCGGGGCCCGATGATGGCGTCGAAGACCTCCTCGTCCTGCGCGCTCATGACGATGAGCAGCAGGTCGTCCTCGTTGATGATAGTGTCGCTCTTGGGAATGACGACGTCGCCGTCGCTGGCGCGTTTCATGCGCGAGATGACAAAGTTATGGTCGATGATGGCATGCAGTCTGCGCAGGTCTCGCCCGAAGATGAGCTTGTTGGTGACACGATAGGTGAGGATGTGCGGGGCGAGCTGCGACTGGGCGGCGTCGTCCTCGATGTGCTTGGACTCGGCCTCGGCATTGATCTTGAAGATGACCTTGACCACAATCATCGACAAGATGATGCCCACCACACCCAGGGGATAGGCCGCGGCATAGCCCATCGACATCGCCTCGTTGAGTGCGCCCGCTGCAGCTCCCTTGGTCTCGATGAGCGTCTGCTGCGCGGCACCGAGTCCGGGCGTGTTGGTCACGGCTCCCGAGAGGATTCCCACCAGGTCGGTGATGCGCACATCGCCCACACCATAATATATAGCCATGGCCACAGCGATGTTGAGCGCGATGATGAGCATAGCCAAGCCGTTGAGCACCAGCCCTCCCTCTTTGAACGACGAGAAAAAGCTGGGTCCCACCTGCAGGCCGATGGAGAAGATGAACAGGATGAGTCCGAACTCCTGGATAAACTTGATGATGTTAGCGTCGACGGCGAGTCCGAGGTGTCCGGCCAGGATGCCCATGAACAAGACGAATGTCGCTCCGAGCGACACGCCGAAAATCTTCTGCTTGCCCAGGATCACCCCCAGGGCAATGACAAGCGAGTAGATGAAGATGGCATGCGCCACTCCGCTGCCCGCCACCAATTCTGTTAACCAGTTCATACCTAATTATTAATGATCGTATCCGTCACGCGAGAGCACGCCCGCATTATAGTAATGTTTTACCTCACGCATCTCAGTCACCAGGTCGGCAATGTCGATGAGTTGCTACGGAGCGTAACGCCCCGTTATCACAACCTCGACCTGTGCCGCACGGCCACCGATCGCCTCAATCACCTCTGAGACCTCCAGCAAGCCATGATACAGCGCGATGCACAGCTCATCCAGCACCACCAGGTCGTAGACTCCACTGGCCATGATTTGTGACACATGCTGCAGTGCAGCCCGAGCAGCCTCGACATCCATCTTGTCGGGCTTACGGTCGATAAAACAACCATTGCCCAACAACTCGACGGACACACGCTTGCAAAAGCGAGTGATGTAGGTCTCGTTGTAAGCCTCATTCTTGACAAACTGCCCCACATAAGCAGACTTGCCCGCGCATAGTGCCCTCACCACCAAGCCGAATGCCGCTGTTGTCTTACCCTGTCCATCGCCTGTGTAGACGCGGACATAGCCTTTCTCCATTTCTTTCATCTCACAACGTTTTTGGGGGTATAGCCGCAACCTCGTGCAGGCTTCACCCCAGTTCATGAAATAATCGTGAAACAGAGCGCGGGCCACAGTGCATAGCCTCGGCCGTAAAGCAGAAGTGCACCCGAAGTCTTTGGCTCTAGTCCACGAAAGCCTTAAACTCACATGACTCTTGGCAGGTATTCTGACTCATCCCATCAGCGCACGGCCTTCCCAGCACCAGACAGGCACCAGTGACACAATAGTTGTGCGTTGACTTTCAGCGGGAAACACAGCAGCGGGTCTGTCCAGGATTCACACCTGATTCCCATTTAACCACCGACGCTAAGGACGGCGAACCAAAAATCGGCTGCAAAGGTACGAATAAATCAAGAATTGAGAATTAATAATCAAGGATTATTTTGCAATGAAACATTCTTGAGTGCACTTGAAAAAGTCAAGATTCTTTATTTTATCAGGAATTTTAGGAATTAAGGAATTTTTATTTGCATGAACTATCAGAGTTTAAATGTTTGAGCATTAAATTTTTGTTTATACGCCTTAAATACCTTAATTCATGATATCTTAATGATTTCATGACTTTTTTAAGTGTAGTGACTATTCAGCCCCCCCACTTAGTGAAGTGACCCCAAAAAGTTGGACGGGTTAAACATTAACGTTCAATGGAAAGAGTTCGGTATTGTACCGGGCTCTTTCCTTTTAACCTGGATTTAATTCTTTTATTGTTGTAATAGTCAATATATTCATCCAAAGCCTTCATGAAGGCTTCGGCCGATTCGAACTTCTCGGCATACAAAAGCTCAGACTTCATAATCCCGAAGAAGTTCTCTGCCATTGCGTTGTCAAGGCAATTGCCTTTGCGTGACATGCTTTGCGTTATGTGATGGTCATTCAGTCTCTGACGATAACCCGAGTGCTGGTATTGCCATCCTTGATCGGAATGCAGGATGAGACCATCAAGATTGTCGAACTTATCGAACGCTTTGTCCAGCATGTCATATATTTGTTCCAGATTAGGACTCTTTGAGATGTTATAGGAGATTATCTCTCCGTTGAACATATCCAATATCGGAGACAAATACAGCTTTGTGGTACCGATGTTTATTTGTGTCACATCGGTTGCCCATTTGCGGTTGGGCGCATCGGCCGCAAAGTCCCTTGCGATAATGTTGGGAGCAATCCTGCCCACTTCTCCCTTGTACGAGCGATAACGCACCTGGCGCACCTTGCTCTTAAGGCACATCTCACCCATCAGACGCTGCACTGTCTTGTGATTGATAACGAACCCTCTATTGCGCATCTCAGCGGTGACACGGCGATATCCGTAACGGCCTTTATGCTCATGGAAAATGGACTTGATGCAGTCTCTCTCCACGGAATATTTGTCGACCGCATTTAGCCGCTTCAAGTGATAATAGAACACGGAACGAGCCATCTTTCTCAACTTTAAAAGTAAGTCAAGTGGATATGCCGACCTTAGTTCGTCGATGGCTTTTGCCCATTGAGACGTGCTCGGGCTTGCTGTTCCTCGACTAAGGCCTTCACTTTTTTTAGCAACGCGTTCTCAGCCCTCAAACGAAGATTCTCCGCTTGAAGTCTCTCTAGTTCAGTCTTGGGTGCTCCTTTCTTTGGTCTTGCCATCGGATCTTCGGGCAGTCGCCCTCGTTTATTTTGCCTATACAATACGCTGTAGCCAAACTGACGGACTTTTCTCGCCCAAGCTTTTATGGTTGAGCAAGCCACGTCATATCTGATGCTTAGCATCGGCAAAGATACATCTTTTTCAAGATGTGCTCGTACTATTTCCTCTTTTTTTTCTCCGGTGTAACCATAAGCTTTTGTCCCAAAACGCAAACCATCCTCTCCATGCAAATCATATCGGGCACGCCAGATACCTACCATATGATGGTCCAAACGGCGCTCTTTACATAACCGCTTAAGAGGATAACCTGATTTGATTAACGTTACAATTCTTAGCTTTTCTTCAAACGTGTACTTCATATACAAAACTGCACCTCAAAAGTTTTGTGTCTAACTTTTGGGGTGCAGTTCATAGGCTTAGAGGGGGAGCTGCTCAACTTAGAGGGGGGAACAGCCGCTATCACAATCGGTGAATAGTTACTGAGGTCGGTCAAAAACGCAAAAAAAGATAAAAAAGTGCTGAAACATAGCGCATAATTCAAAAAAAAGTCCGATATTTGCACTGCATTTTCTGAAAGGTCTCCTAAAAGAGTCCTTTTTTATGGCACTTTTCTGGTGGTTTTCAAGCACTTAGCAACCCCGTGAGTGTGCGATGCGTTTTAACAAAGTCAATTTAAACAACTAAAAAAACAATATAACAATGACAAAAGCTGAAATCGTTAGCGAAATCGCTAAATCGACAGGTATCGACAAAGTGACGGTACTGACCACAGTAGAGAAATTCATGGAGACGGTCAAGGACTCTCTGGCCAATGATGAGAACGTGTATCTGCGCGGCTTTGGCAGCTTCATCGTGAAGACTCGTTCGCAGAAGACCGCCCGCAACATCTCTCAGAACACGACCATCATCATCCCCGAGCACAAGATTCCGGCCTTCAAGCCCGCTAAGGTGTTCATGGACCAGGTCAAGTAATCCTGTCGCCAAACGACTGTCCCTGTGCCTTGCGAGGCACATCACACAATAGCAACCCGAATTATTCACTAAAACTAAGTAACTATGCCCAACGGAAAGAAGCATAAGAGACACAAGATGTCGACGCACAAGCGCAAGAAGAGACTTAGAAAGAATCGCCATAAGAGCAAGAAGTAAATGGGCTTGGGGCGAGGGCACCGCCGTTGCCCCTGGCGCATTGGTTCTGGCTCGTGTGGCCTGACAGATGTCATACGCAAGAACAAACCCACCGCTAAGCCGCTGTCGCGCTGAAGTGAGTTTGTTCTTTGTGTATCAGTCCTTGGGGCATCGACCCCACCCTACCCTATCACGATTATAGTATATACCCCCCCTTCTGCGATGAGAAGTGAACTAGTAGTTGACGTAACGCCCACCACCATCAGCACGGCGCTGACCGAAGACGGCCGTCTGATGTCGCTGCAACGGGAATCGCGAGACGCGTCCTATGCTGTGGGCAACCTCTACCTTGCCAAGGTGAAGAAACTGATGCCTGGCCTGAATGCCGCATTTGTGAATGTTGGTTATGGCAAAGACGCCTTTCTTCATTACCTTGATTTGGGTTCACAATTCAAGACCTACGCTCAATTCATCAAGTCGGTGCGCGACGATGGCGGCAAGAAGCAGCTGAACATCTCGCGCATGGAACTGACCGAGGACATCGACAAGCACGGGTCGATCACCGACGTGCTCACTCAAGGTCAAGAGCTGATCGTGCAAATCGCCAAAGAGCCGATTTCGACCAAGGGTCCACGGCTGACGACCGAGATCACATTCACGGGGCGCTTTCTGGTGCTGACCCCGTTCAACGACAAGATCTCGGTGTCTCAAAAGATTAAGGACCGCGGCGAGAAGACCCGCTTACGCCGGCTCATCGAGAGCATCAAGCCGAAGAACTTCGGCGTGATCATCCGCACATCGGCCGAGAACAAGCGCGCCGCCGAGCTCCACAGCGAGCTCAAGGTTCTGCTCAAGTGCTGGGAAGACGCCATCTCCAAGGCACAGTATAGCAGCCCGGCCACACTCCTGTATGAGGAGGAGAGCCGCGCCGTGGGCGAGATTCGCGACATCTTCAACCCCGACTTTGAGAGCATCCATGTCAATGATGCCGAGATATTTGAGCAGATTCGCAACTATGTGAACCTGATAGCACCCGATCGCAGTGACATCGTCAAGCTCTACAGCGACGACGAGCCGATATTTGACAAGTTCAACATCACACGTCAGATCAAGTCGTCGTTCGGCCGGACGGTGTCATTCAAGTCGGGAGCATACATAATCGTAGAAAGCACCGAAGCACTGCACGTCATCGATGTGAACTCGGGCAACCGTTCGAAAGCGTCGACCGACCAGGAGAGCAACGCCTTGGGCGTCAATCTGCTGGCCGCCGACGAGATCGCCCGCCAGCTGCGTCTGCGCGACATGGGCGGCATCATCGTCATCGACTTTATCGACATGGCCAAGGCCGAGCACCGCCAGGAGCTGTACACCCACATGAAGGAAGTGATGGCCAACGACCGTGCCCGCCACAACATCTTGCCGCTGAGCAAGTTTGGCCTGATGCAAATCACGCGCCAGCGTGTGCGCCCCGCCCTGGACATCGTGACCGCTGAAACCTGCCCTTCGTGTGGAGGTAAGGGCGAAGTTCAGCCTTCGCTGCTTTTTACCGACACGTTGAAAGATAAGATTGATTATCTTATCAACTCACTGAAGGTGAGCAACTTTATTATGTATGTCCATCCATTTGTCGATGCCTACCTCAAGAAAGGTCTCATCAGCCTGTACTGGCGCTGGCGTCGGGAGTTTGGCCGCAAATTCCGCATCCTGCCCGACCAGTCGCTGACCTATCTGGCCTATCGCGTCATCGACAAAGACCGCAACGAGATTGACCTCAAGGAGGAGAAGGACACGAGCAGCTCGACGACCAAGAAAGAGCGCCGCCGCAAACAGAAGCCTGCCGAAGAGTCTGATGACTGACCTCCTGCGAGCCCCTCGCTTGCGAGAGAGCAAAGCAAATGTCTGACAACACCCTGTGTGTTGCCAGACATTTTTTTTGCGAAGCTCCTCTGCGACTTTACTCGACAATCAGTGATAAACGAGAAAGATGCGAAATTTGCGCTTTTGCTTTAGAGCGCGGGACAGGTGGGGTTTGCCCAACCTCTTCGAGGTTGAGAGTATAGGGTAGGCCTTACCCCATGTTTCGCGCCACTGCGTGGCTGCTCACATGGGGTTACTGAAATCATGCCTCTTCGAGGCATCCGAATCTTCGATGCTAACCAACACACTACCAACACCATGCCACTAGCAGTACGGAATTTGGTCATGTCTTGACAATCAATGATGACCATGAGAGATGCAGAGCATTCGATAATCCGTGACAAAGGAGAAAGATGCAGAGCTGTTTCGATAATTCGATAATTCGTGATAAAGGAGAAAGATGCAGAGCATTCGATAATCCGTGACAAAGGAGAAAGACGCGGAGCATTCGATAATCCGTGACAACCGCAAGCCGGGACAGTCACTCGCCGTCCAGCATGATGAAGGCTGCCCAATGTGGAAAGCGGCGCCTGTAGTCGTCGGGGCTGAGCAATTTGTCGGGGTCGCTGTAGTCATACTTATGCTCGACCTCGTCGCAGTGCTTGATCCAGCGCTGCGCGTCGACAAATGCCTCATGCTTGCTCATGCCCTTGTCGATGTAGTTGGTATAGAAGCGAATCATCATGTCGCGTGTGGCGAGGTCGTTCACCTTCCACAGGCTCATGATGATGGTCTGCGCGCCGGCCTTCTTGAAGCCCCGTTGCAGGCCGAACACGCCATCGCCACCGATCTCGCCGAGCCCCGTCTGACAGGCCGAGAGGACGAGCAGGTCGAGTCCGCGCAAGTCGAGCTGGGCCACCTCATGGGCTGTGAGCACGCCGTCCTCGATGCTGTCGGGCACCGTGACATCGGGCCGAAAGGTGTTGGCAGCGCCAGTGAACAGCAGTCCGGTGCGCGTCATGGCCTGCTCGTCGGCCACCCCATTGTCGCCCGCTGCCCGTGTGAAGGCCAGCGTGTGGTCGCGACTCACCTGGCGGGTGGTGGAGTCGCTCCAGTAGAAGCCGTGCGTGGCAATGTGCATCAACCTGATGCGCTGTCCCGACAACGCCTTGAACGATGCCTCCGAGGCCCAGGCACCGGTCTTGAGATTGACCTCGATGCCCTGACTGCGCAGCTTTTTGTTGACCTCGTTGGCCTCGATGCGCGTGCCCGCCAACTCCGACCAATAGATGCCTCGCGCGTCGGCAAAGCCCTGTTGCGCCGGGCGGAAAAAGCTGCGGCTGTCGACGGATGGCTGCCCCGCGTGTGAGCGCACAACCCCCATCGCCTGAACATTGGTCTCATAGCGGATGCCGCCATAGACCGCTGCTCCGCTGGCCTCGAGTGCCGGGTGGCTGATGACCAGCTCGCGCGTCGACGACAGGCGATAGATGTTGTAGTCGTCGCTCATCATCGTGCCAGCCTTGTCCCAGTGGGGCAACGACTCGATGGCCACGGTGTGCAGTTGGCCACAGGGCGAGAAGTAGATGTTTCTGACCGTCGTATCCAGCTCGCCAGCAGCGGCCAGCTGCCCCCAGATGTGCCAACTCAGGTCTTGGGTGGTGTAGGCCTGGCGGGCTTCTGCCTCCAGCTGTCTGTTGTCGCACAGCACCGTCATTTTGGGCGAAGAGTAACCTGGGCGAATGGTCAGCGCGATGTATAGTTTATAGTCGGCCACAGGCAGCTCGAAAAACTCAATGGCAAGGTCGCCGGCACCGAGCCGTGCGCGCACGTCCTTCCAGGTGACCTTCAGGTCCTGGGTGAAATCGCCCATCGCATCATGCTGCTCCCACAGAAAGAGCAACAATTCTTTCTCAAGCGAGTCGCACCGTCTGTTGAGGCTATCGAGCAGGTCACGGTCCCACAGGCCATGCTGCTCGTTGATGCTTTTGATGCGGCTGCGCAGCGCCAACAGCTCCTTTTTTGCCTCGATGGCCTCGCTGTCGCCACTGCCATCAACGAGGCGGTCAAACTCGGTGTCGGTGCTGAGCAACATCCCCTTGGCAAACAATGCCGACAGGTCATAGACATATCTCGCTGCCAGCGGATGGCCCGAGACACAGGCGATGACTGGCAGGTCGTGCTGAAAGAGGCTCGAGTACTCGCCCCAATAGCTGGCCCGACTGGCGGCTGTTCGCAGCCTTAGTCCTCTCAGAATGATGGGCTGCAGCTTGGTGGCCGCCAGCAGAATGTTGGTATAGGCCCGTGCGGAATCGCCCTTCGCAAAATAGTAATACGCCAGGCTTTGGTTTATCCCCCACCCACGGTCATCATCCAGGTCGCCCCGCTGCTT
>Ga0256404_1008717_pt1 | contig 15029 bp, 12 predicted proteins | sample RumenRJG_01DNA_FD_185990 | JGI IMG/M metagenome (GOLD analysis project Ga0256404, IMG submission 185990) | Bovine rumen microbial communities from Lethbridge, Alberta, Canada - RJG_01 | ecosystem: Host-associated > Mammals > Digestive system > Stomach > Rumen | place: Canada: Alberta | collected...
AGGGCAAGAAATACTGTTCCGATCAGGATCGCGGCAAGAAAACTCAGAGGGATCAAATGCGCCGATGTTAATCTGATTTTTTTCATATGTGCGCGATCACCTCCTCTCTATCTACTAATGTAGCATAATGTCGGGAAGTAGGCACAGCAAAAAGTAACTGATCAGCACCCGAAATAACCATAAAGGGGCTGTTGAGAATCTTGAACGCATTCTGAGTGATTACGGTACACAACTCAGGATGAACCGCAGCATACAGGCAGAAGGGACTTTTGCCGTCGTCAAAGAGGATATGGGGTTCAGGCAGTACCTGTACAGGGGGAAGGATAATGTACAGGCAGAGAGTGTGCTTGTTGCAATCGCGTATAACATCAACAAGCTGCATTGGAAGATCCAGTCTCAGAAGTCCGGGATACGGCTCTATGATCTGAAGAAAACGGCATAGAATTTTGACATTTCAAAACAAGCTGTCATTCAGACATTCAGACATCGGGAGATGTCTGTTTAAGTACGTCTGAAATATAATGCGGATAAAGAATGGAAAGCATTCTGATGACACCAGGCCGAAAAAACAGGTAAGATCAAAGGAAAAACCATGGTTTTGGCGCAAAACGGGGGCATTGCCCTCACTGATTAATCAGTAAGATGCAACACCCACTCCAGCGTCATTCCGGCTCGATTTTTCCCATACTGACGTTTTAATGGTTGTGGAGATACCTCCACAACCACTCCAGCGTCATTCCCGCCCATGCCACTCTAAAATCTGTCAGCTGATACGTCCCCCTGTCACACTTTCCACTCTTTCGGAATCCCAAACCTGCCATTACGGCACTCCGCCGTGTACACCGCACAGTTTCCGATATACTTCGACCAGTACGCGCCGCCGGATCCAGGCGTCAGATACTCAAGGATTCCTTTCATCGCTATTGCATGAGTAGAAATCAGAATATTACCTTCAAGACCTTCAAGATTCTTAATTTCTTCCAAAAAAGCGCCTGCTCTGTTCACTACCGAACTGAGCTGTTCCATCCCGTCGGGCGCCGGATTATGCGCAAAATCACTGAAAAACGTCAGCATTTCCGGCGGCAGGCGTCCAAGGTCTGCCCCCTCATAAGGGCCATAGTCCATCTCGATCAGACGCTCATCGACCACAGCGTGTGCATACGGCGCAATGATCGCAGCCGTCTGAATGGCCCGTTTCAGCGGACTTGTATATACTTTTGTAAACGTGATGTGCCTCAACTCATCGGCGGCCTTCTGCGCCTGGGCGATTCCCTCTTCATTGAGCGGATAGTTACTTCTCCCCTGCAGCACCTTCCGGATATTCATTTCCGTCTGTCCGTGCCTAATGATATAGATTATCATTTCTTGATTCCATCCTTTTCTGAGCCAACATCCATTACCTCAATCAGCCTCTCCCGCGGGATCCCGCACTTTTCCATAAACCGGTCCGCCTTGACGATCACTTCCGGAGAATACACATGGTCCGCGCGATGCGCGTCCAACCCGTAGATCACGCGGTTTCCTTCCCGCGCCGCGATCTTCCAGAAATGCTCACATGGGTAGCTTCTGTCCTCCCTTACGCCCAGCAGGTTGATCTCAAGCGGAATATCGATCTCCCTGCAGAACCTGCACAGTTTTGTCATCTCTTCCTCGTAGATCTCCCCCGGTCCCGTGTACCAGAGCACGTCAGGATGGGCAAAATAGAGAAACTTTCCGGTCTCCAGTGCCTCCCGGGTCTGCCTGCAGTACTGCCTGAGCCTCTCCGCACTGTTTGACGGCTCCCCGCAGAAGGGCACATTGACGCCGTTTCCCAGATAGTGCTGTCCCAGAATCATATACTCGATCGGATATGGCTCGAGGAGCCTCAGCAGCGGCTCCCAGAGCGTGTAAAGGTATTCCACCTCCAGCCCAAGCAAAATCTCTATGTCATCTTTATATTCCCGCTTCAGATCCAGGACTGTATCTACATAGCCTTCCAGCTCGGACGGAAGCATCTTGACCGGGCACACAAAACCGTCAGGATAGACCTGCGGCGTGTGATCGGAGAAGCCCAGGATCTTAAGACCGGCCTCAATGGCCTTTTCCACGTATTCTCTCTCTGTGCCGCTGGCGTGCCGGCAGCGCCATGTATGGGTGTGGTAATTTGCGATCATCGTATAGTGCCCTCCGTTCATGCTGCTCCGATCCTATTATTTCGATCTGCAAATTGCAGCTCACTTTTGGGGCTCGCAGAGCGAGCCGCTTCGCCGCTTGCAGATTGCCTGTAAGGCAATAATCTTCCTTTCCGCACGCGTGTGCATCCTTCATCGATACAGAAAAGCCCCGCATCATCTGACTATCTATTTTATCAGATAATCCGATGATGCGGGGCTATGAAAGGAGGGACTTAAGATTCCGCAGATTCTGAGCGTCCGGAAGCGATGTATTGCAGCTTCGACGTCGCCTCATACTGTCCCGATTTTTTGTCTTTTTTGACATATCCCAGGCAGATCAGGGAGCGGAGTATTCTGTGTGTAGTGCTTTTGTTAAGATCAAGGGCCCTTGCAATCTCCATAAGACCCGCAGGTCCCCTCTCAGACAAGAACTCAAGTGCTCCGAACAGTCTTTCAGATACCTGGATTGGGTTTTTATTCTTTGTCTCCAAGTCAAAATCCTCCTTCGACGCTTCTTTGGCTCAGGCGCTCACTTCTCAAATCGACTGTAATCAAGGTAGGCCCCCTTCATAGGGCTTGCCGCAAGTTCGCTGAACAGCCGGAGCACTCCGCTCTTGTATTTTCTTGGCTTAGGCTGCCAGGCGCTGCGGCGTTTTGCAAGCACTGCGTCCACTTCTTCCGGCGTCTTCTTTTCACCATTGATGCCGATAATGTTCAGCTTTCTGGCAAACACATCGAGTTCGATCAGATCTCCCTCCTCAACCAGCGCGATCGGTCCTCCGGTCTGCGCCTCAGGGCTGCAATGCCCGATGACCGGTCCGGTTGAAGCCCCTGAGAAACGTCCGTCTGTAATCAGCGCGATGCTTCGCCCGAGTTCCTTGTCAGAGCTGATCGCTTCGGAAGTGTAGAACATCTCCGGCATTCCGCTTCCCTGCGGTCCTTCATAACGGATGAATACTGCGTCGCCTTTGTTGACTTTGTGATGCAGGACTGCATCCAGGCACTCCTCCTCGCTGTCGAAGGGACGGGCGTACAGAACAGCCTTGTACATTTCCTTCGGGCAGGCTGTGTGCTTAATGACCGCGCCTTCAGGAGCCAGATTGCCCTTGAGCACTGCGATGCTGCCGGCTGTTCCTATTGCTTTGTCATAAGGTTTGATAATATCTTCCTTTGTAAGACTGATCCCATACTTTTTGTTCGCTTCTTCCAGCCACTTCTGACATCTCTCATAAAAGCCGTTCGCCTTGAGCTCATCCAGATTTTCACCCAGCGTTTTGCCTGTAACGGTCATGACATCCAGGTGAAGCACTTCACGGATCTCTTCCATGATCGCCGGTACGCCGCCTGCATAGTAGAAGAATTCCGCAGGCCACTCTCCGGCAGGTCTGAGGTTCAACAGATAATGAGCGCCCCTGTGTAAGCGGTCAAAAGTATCTCCATCAATCTCAATGCCGAATTCTCTTGCGATTGCAGGAAGGTGCAGCAAGGTGTTGGTGCTTCCGGAAATCGCCGCGTGCACCATGATTGCATTCTCAATGGAATCCATTGTCACGATATCCGAAGGTCTGGTTCCTTCTTTGGCCAGTTCCACGATTCGCTTTCCTGCTTGATAGGCATATTCCCTGAGATCCGGACTTGTGGCCGGCAAAAGAGCACTTCCCGGAAGCGCCATGCCCATAGCCTCAGCCATGATCTGCATCGTGGAAGCCGTCCCGATGAAGCTGCAGGCCCCGCAGCTCGGGCAGGCGTTCATTTTAGCCCATTCGAGCTTCTCTGCATCGATCTCGCCCCGTTCATAGCCGGCGCTGTACATACCGAGCTGCTCCAGCGTCAGCAGCTCGGGGCCCGCACTCATGGTGCCTCCGGTCACAACGATAGAAGGAATATTGACTCTCCCCATACCGATCAAGTTGCCGGGCATCCCTTTGTCGCAGCTTGCAATATATACGGCCCCGTCAAAAGGAGTGGCATTCGCATGGATCTCGATCATATTTGCGATCATTTCCCGGCTTGCAAGAGAAAAATTAATGCCGTCTGTTCCCTGACTCTCCCCGTCGCAGATGTCTGTACATGCATAACGCGCTCCGAATCCGCCTGCGTCATAAATTCCTCTTCTGGCCTCTTCCACAAGAATCGGAAGATGTCCGCTGCCCGGATGGCTGTCTCCGGATGTGCTCTCTATCATTATCTGCGGTTTGGAAAGATCTTCTTTCTTCCATCCGCAGCCAATCCGCAGCGGGTCCATCTCAGGTGCAAGTTTTCTCATTTTCTGGCTGATCAGTTCCATACATACCTCCATTCTATGATTCTGATCTTATTGTATCGTATATTCTCCGCTGTTTTGACAGTTATCCGAGAAACAGTGAGATAACCAATGCCACAAGGAATCCGCTCAATCCAACGAGTGTTTCCATGACCGTCCATGTTTTGAGCGTTGTCGTCTCATCCATTCCCACCAGAGATTTGACCAGCCAGAAGCCGGAATCGTTGAAGTGGGAGCAGACAGTAGATCCGCCTGCTACTGCCGCAACTACACAGGCCAGATAAAGAGGAGAAAGTCCCTGGATCGCCGGCATGGCCGCAACAATTCCAGCTGCCATTGTCATCGCCACCGTTGCGCTTCCGACGCATATTCTTACAAGAGCCGCTACGATAAACGCTACAACCACGATGGGAAGATGTGCCTTGCCGACCGCATTGCCGATCAGATCACCGATTCCTGAGTATTGAAGCACATACCGAAGTACGCCGCCGCATGCAGTGACCAGAAGAATCAGTCCTGTAGGCTCAAGGGATTTGGTCATGATCTTCTCAAGTTCCGGCATAGTGTATCCATGCTTGAGGCCCAGGATTGCCATTGCTGCGATTGTGGAAATAAGGAGTGCTACGAAAGGCTCCCCGAGGAAGTTAAAGACCGGTCTGATCGATTCGGCTGCAGGCAATACGCTCAGTACAGACTTCAGAATGATCAGAACGAGCGGAATCAGGATGATGCCGACGATCGTTCCGAACTTGGGAAGTTTGGACTCATCAAACTCTTCCTGATTCATTACATGGTCAGGAACAGGAATGAAATATTTCTTCCCGCAGATGGAGCCCCAGATCGGTCCGGCTACGATCATAGCGAGCGTGCCGCAAAATACACCGATCAGGATGACCCATCCCAGATCAACGCCAAGCATTGTAGCTACCAGAACAGGTCCGGGTGTAGGAGGGATAAAAGCATGTCCGACCGCAAGTCCTGCGAGCAGCGGAATCGTATAGTACAATGCGCTTCTCTGAGTCTTTTTAGCAAGAGAGAATGCCAGAGGAATCAGGATGATCAGGCCGGCGTCGAAGAAAACGGGCATTGCCACAACCAGGCCGGTGATTCCCAAAGCCCATGCCGCTTTCTCGTCTCCGAATTTTTTGACCATCGTGACTGCCAGCGTCTGCGCGCCTCCCGACGCTTCTAAAATAGCGCCGAACATCGATCCCAGGCCGACTAAGAGTGCGATTCCTTTTAACGTATTTCCGATGCCGTCGTTGACAGCTGTTACTATATCCGCCAAAGGCATGCCGGCAATGATTCCGATCGAAATCGCACCTACCAGGATCGACACCATAGCCTGTACTTTAAATTTAATGATCAGCACCAGCAGAATAACAAGACCGATTAATGCTCCGGCTATAAGTCTTGCCGGATCAAGAACTACATCACCACCCATTTTCTTCCTCCTTAGTTAGGTTGTAATTTACTGTTTTCTCATTCAGGTCTTTTCTAGTTTGCTCATTTTACATCTGACGTCTGATGTATTAACTATTTTAATTATAATACTCCGTATTTATTTTTCAATACATCAGATGTATTTTGTTTGTTTTCGGCATTTTAGACAAAAAAAGAAAGGCTCGATTGCGTATCGAGCCCTCTGTTTTGTCTATTATTACGATAAGCGGCTTAGTTTTCGCTGTTTCCCTGTTCCAGCATCTGCTTAATCATCTGACGATTATAGGTCAAATGCATGACCATGGCGCATCTGGCCCCGACCTGATCATGCTTTTCAATGGCTTCTACTACAGCCCTGTGCGTCTCAATGGTCTCCTCCATCAGTTCTCTGTGCGTCACATTTGCAAATGTATGCACGGCGGAGTCGATCAGAGGTACAAGAACCTCTACAACTCTGTTCTTACTGCAGTGTGCGATCGCTGTATGAAGCTCAATATCCTTGCGGACATGATTCTCCCCGCTGCGATAAATCTCTTCCACTTCATCGCAGAGCCTGCGCAGCTCCACAACATCTTCTTCTGTAGCGTTCATGGCTGCATAGGCTGCGATCTCCGGCTCAATCATCAGACGTACGTCAAACAGTTCAAGAGCCAGCTGGTATTTATCATCATATCTCCCCAGCCCCAGAGGATCCTCTTCTGCAGGATAGGAACTGATCACGTACGTCCCTGATCCGCGGCGCACTTCCAGCATGCCCTTGGAGACAAGTCCCTTTACCGCTTCGCGAATCGTACTGCGGCCGACCCCGAATTTCTCTGCCAGTTCAAATTCATTCGGAATCTTTTCACCGACAGGAATCGGTTCTTCCTGAATATACCGTATTAATTGAGCTTCGATCCTGTTTCCCAGAAGCTCTTTGTCTTCCTTCACAATATGATACATCTCGTCAAACTCGCTGTTCATCATATTTACTCCAATGCGCCCCTCTGTCCGGTTCATGCCCCAGGGCGCCGAAGCATGTCTGTCACTAACAGTATACGTTTCTCATTGTGAAACCGCAAGCGAACTTGCCAGGATGATCGTCGATCGTTTCCAAACTTTCAAGTTATACGTCCATCTTAACATACGTCAGACGTTTTATCCACATCACCTCATAAACGAAAACACAGGCTAAGCATTTCCTGATGGTGATGGTCAGATGCTTAGCCCGTGTTATTGGTTCAGTGTCGTCAGGAACAGTTCTGCCGTCCCCTGTGGGTGTGTCACGGGGACGTATCCGCTGACACATTTTTCATCGAGTGCCGCACAAGATTGCGGCAGCCCCATTTGTTCTTGTTCGGGATTGTGACAGATTTGAGTTGACTCTGCTGAACTGGTGCCGGAGGTGGGGGCTTCTCCGGCGCCAGTTCATCATTCTCATCCGGCAGCGGAGTGCGTTGGATTATTTGAGCACTTTTTTCTTCTTTGGCCCCCATCGGTTTTTCTGATTGCCGGCACATAGTGATGAAATCAAAGCAATTCTCATCTGAGTTGGATTAAAAACAAGAATTCTTACTCGCCGGCCCCCATACCAGGAAGCTACTGCTGCACTGTATGGGGGCCAGTGCCATTATAATGAGCCCTATGATCCAACCTGCCGGGAAAGACTCCGATATTTACAGCTTTTTTGGCTTTTGTATGTTTTTCGATGGGGGCCGGTTGGCTAAATCACCCTCATATAATCCAACCAAGGGAAAACAAAAAATCCGGCCATCCGGCCGGATTTACAGTATTTATTCAGAGGCGCTGCATTGTTTACAAATGCGGCGTCCCCTGTCACATCCGAACAAAATGTGTCAGCTGATACGTCCCCGTGACACACTTTACACATCAGAGATTCGTATGGATCACCCTCAAGATCCCGCCAAGCTCCTCCGCACCGATCTGCCCCGGCGCAGAAGCCTTGCCCACAGTTCCAAACGTGCAGGAACTGCCGAACACTTCCCCGCACAGGCGGCTGACCAGTCCGGTCCCTGACATGGACATGGTGATGATCGGCCCCTCGGCATACTGCGCGGACATTTCCTGCGTCGCGGCGAGCAGCGTCAGCACATCCTCCCTGCTCCCCGGCATCACGGCGATCTTGGGGATGTCGGCTCCCAGCTCCTGCATTCTGCGCAGCCTGCCGACTATCTCCTCTTTCTCCGGCGTCTTGTCAAAATCGTGATTGGAGCCGACGACTTTGACGCCCGCTTTGTGCGCCTCTTCGATGATCTCTCTCACGACATCGTCGCCTGTAAAGGCCTCCACATCGATCAGGTCCACCAGCCCGGTCCGCACCGCCATGATATTGAGCCGCTTGTACTCATCTACAGAGATGTCCTTCTCTCCGCCTTCCCGGGCCGTTCGAAAAGTAAAAAGGAGCGGGATATCGCCGAGTTTCTCGCGAAGCTCCTTCAGGACGTCCTCCACTTTCCCGAACTCAAAGACATCCTCAAACCAGTCCGCACGCCACTCGACCAGATCAAAGACATTTTCCCCAAGGGCACTTCCCTTAGGAGCGTTTCCCTTAATAGAAGACGCCGCCTCCAGAATCTCTCTCTTAGTCGTCCCGACGATCGGAACAATGATCTTGGGAATCCCCTCTCCGATCTTCACCCCGCGCACTTCCACACATTTTGACACGATACTATTCCTCACTTATATGCAGACTCATCACAGGCAGACTCACTTGTATTCGAATCTGCCGTCGTTCTTCTCCTCAATGGCCTTGATCGCATGGTAAGTGTACTCGGTAAAGGGCACACTGACCCCCACGGACTTCGCCTTCTCCATCAATACGCCCGCGAACATGTCGATCTCCGTGTGCCGGCCCGCGTCCAGATCCTGCAGTGTGGAAAACCTTGCCGTTTTCGCGCAGCTGTCCCACGCAAGCGACGGCTTCAGAACCTCGATTCCCAGCGCCGCGCCAACCCGGCGCACCTCATCGAATAATCGCTCTCTCAAGAAGGACACATGTTCCGAGTCAAAATAGGCACCAAACGGCAGGTCTAAAACCGCCTGGGGAAGGTTGTAGCAAATATTGGAGGCATATTTGGCCCACTGGTCCTGGATAATGTCTTCCACAAAGAAGGCTCCGCAGGTCGTCCCCGCCAGAAGATCTTCAATGGCGGCGATGCGCTCGCTCTTAACTTTCGTGCCCTTCTCACCCAGATAAACGCCCCAGCCGAGGTCGGGATTGAAGGAAATGACGTCCCTCCCATCGCGAATCCGGCGCTCGGAGCTGACCCGCATCAGCGAGTAGACAATCTGCGAGGGATCGATGACTTTGCCGATTTTCTCCTCGGAGTCGATCCCGTTGAGAAGAGAGAGGACGATCGTGCCGGGCGCGGCAATCTGACGGATGTCCTCCAGAGCCGCTTCCAGCGCCGTATATTTGACCGCGACAAGCAAAAGGTCCACGCCTCTTGCCTCCTGCGGCGTGCGAATCTGCGGATGCAGCGCACGGACCTCTTTCCCGTCGTCGACCGTTATGCCGTCTCTTTCCAGCCGAAGCTTCCGGTCTCCGACCGCGACAACGCAGAAATCAAGGTCTTTTTTGCCCATCAGGCCATAGATGAAGTAGGCGCCCACGGCGCCCGCTCCCAGGACAGCCGCCGACCGGATTTTCATAACTGCGCGATGCACTCGATCTCGCAGAGTGCTCCCTTGGGAAGGTCTTTGACCGCCACGCAGCTTCTCGCCGGCTTGGACGTGAAGTACTTGGCATAGACAGCGTTAAACGCCGCGAAATCGGCGATCTCGGCCAAAAAGCAGGTCGTCTTGATGACCTTGTCGGCGCCGGATCCGGCCGCCTCGAGAATAGCCATCACGTTCTTGCAGCTCTGCTCTGTCTGGGCGTCGATTCCCTCGGCCATCTCGCCCGTCGCGGGATCGATCGGGATCTGACCGGACGTAAATACCATGTCACCCACAATATATCCCTGGGAATAAGGGCCGATTGCGCCGGGTGCTTTGTCTGTACTGATTACTTTCATAGTGAAACCTCCGTATTATCCATTTCTGTTTCTCCGGGTGCCGCGCGGCTGACCGCCCGGTAACTGCTGATATTTCGTTCAAGGCTCGCAGCGCGAGCCTTCGCGCCGCGTGCGGGCTGCCCTAAGGGCAGCATCTTCCTTTCCGCACGCGTGTGCATCATTTAACTCGGTGCGGGATTGTCTCCCGCCCGAGTTAAAGTCTACCATAAACCGACCAATTGTAAAATCGGATTACCGCCCCTTGACCGTGGAAAATGATGCAAGCCTCCGCCACCTCAACTCACACGCAGCCACTCCACCGCCTCCGTCAGCGACGGCAGGATCGCCACCGCCTTCTCTCTCATCTCCTGCGTCGGCGGGAGCTGGTCCGGCACCATGACCGGCTTCATTCCCGCCGCATAGGCGGCCCGGATCCCATTGTAGGAGTCCTCGATGACGAAGGTCTCGCTGTATTTTGACACAGGGATTCCCAGAGCGTCCGCGCAGCGCAGGAAAACTTCCGGATCCGGCTTGCCCTTCCGCACCATGTCCCCGCTCACAACCGCGTCAAAATACTGCAGCACCTCATGCCCGGCCAGAACCTTTTCGATCATGGCGCGCGGAGAAGACGAGGCGAGCCCGACAGGTATTCCCTTCGCTTTCAGCTGCCGCAGGATCTCCTTTGCCCCCGGCTTAAGGGCCATCTGTCCGCTCTCGACCACACCGGCAAAATAGTCCCTGCAGGCGCGGAATGTCCGCTCCAGGTCAAACTGCGGCAGGTGCCCGAAGGTCTCCGTCATGATCTGCCGCTCCATCGCATCGACCACACCCACGGCGCGCCCTGCGGCGGCGCGCATGTCGCTCTCCGGAAGGCCATAGAGCCTTGCGGCGTGGAGATACCCCGCCAGGTAGGCGGCTTCCGAGTCCACCAGCACGCCATCCATATCAAAGATCACATACATAATCATTTCTCCTGCTTTGTTAAGCTTTATCTTCTATGCGCCTCTTCGATTATACATTACTAAAGCATGCACAAACACTATATGCGCAAAAAAAGCCCGGCCCGGCCGACCGCTCTTCTCTCGAAAAGGATCGCCCGAACAGGGCTGCTGAATAATTACATTTTATCTCGACGGATACTTTTCCATCGCCTCCTGGATCGTCAGGCCCTGCGCCACCGCCTCGCGGCGCTTGCCGTTGACTTCCTGGATTTCTTTGACACGCTTTCCGTCCAGCTCATACCCTGTCATGGCCCACAGGGTAAGGGCCCACGCGCACATGGGCACGATGCAGAACAGGATGATGACGACCATATTCATGCCGGGCGTGTAGGGAGTTGTCTTGGTCGGCAGTGAATCCAGCCCGATCATGGTGACCGCCACGCCGACGACCGTGGCCGAGAGGCTCGATACGAGCTTGTCGACCAATGAGAACAGTGTTCCCATGATGCCGGGAATAAATTTTCCCGAGCGGTAAGTTTCATAGTCCGCACAGTCCGCCACCATGGGGATCGGCATATCCGCCGTGGCGTAATAGGCGCCGTAGCCGATGCCGAAGCACAGGATGAACGCGATGGTATAGAAGTTCAGCGCTACTTTGCCGTTCTGCATGATCTGCATGTGCATCGAGGTGTTCGGATTCCACATAAGAAGCAGGATCAGAACGCCGATATAGCAGACAAAAGCGACCGCTACATAGCGCATCAGAGACGCTTTCTGGCCTTTCTTCTGGGATGTGCGCACAGTGAGCGCGAAGAACGGGATCGCGAACACGTAGCCGACTATCATCATGGGCATGTAGAGCCCGTCATAGTTGCCCATCATGCAGGAGTACAGCATGATCAGGACCGTGATGTTGGTCGCGATGGAGAGCGCCAGTTTGCAGGCGCCGCCCGCTACCATCAGCTTCTGCAGGGGCTTGTTGGCCATGATGATGTCGATATACTCGGACACCTTGACCTTCTCCTGCTTGCCTCCGCCCAGACCGAAGTACTTGGGCTGGTCCTTTTCCCAGATGCCGATGATCGCGAGGATGGTAAGCAGCACAGAGATGCAGATTCCTATAGGTGTGATCGCTGCAAACCAGCTCCTGTTGTAATCGCCGAAGATGCTGTCCCTCGCGAGGATCGGTCCTATGAACTGCATGACGCCCATGCCGGCCAGCGAACCGATGGTGTTGAAGATCGTAAACAGAGGTCTCTGCTGCGGATCATTTGTGAGAACGGCCTGCGCCGCTCGCGTGACGGAGGTCTGGAATGTATAGCCGATGACCCAGACCGCGTACAGGAGAATGAAGAGCCCGTAGCGCAGCCCCATCATATTCTCCGGCACAAATGGTGTCAAAATATAGAGGCAGATCACGGAGAACGCCATAATGACAGATCCGATGACCATAAAGGGCCGGAATTTGCCGAACCTTCCGTTGGTCTTGTCCATCAGCGCGCCGATGATCGGATCGGTGATCGCGTCGAATATGCGCATTCCGGTGACCATGAAGGAAGCGAACACTGTCGCGATCCCCAGTACCGTATTGCCGAACGTCGCGATATAAGTAAGTATCAGTACGTAGTAAACATTTGTTGCGCCGTTATTCATAGGGAACAGCGCAAGCTGATAAGGCTTGGCCCGGTTCAGAGTTGTCCCGGACGCCTGCTGATTATCATTCATGATATCCCCCTTTTGTATAAGGCTCGAACAGCAGGGCATTACTCCCGCTGTTCGAGGCCCCGCGCAGCCGGCGATGCCGGCCGCGCGGATCATCTGCGTTTATAAATTATGTTATGCCTTCTGCTCTTTTGCCAGCTTCTTGTTCTTGAAGAGCATGTAGCCGCTTCCAAGAGTAAGAAGTGCCGTGACTGCGATCAAAGCGTAGATCGCAAGCTGCCACCAAGGGGTGTTGGGAACGATGCGTGTCTGCGCCGTCCAGCCGTTCATGGCGTTGGAGTTGACGACTGTGTAAAGGATGTTGTGCATCGCTTCTCTCATCTCTGTGACCATGTAAGGATCCTGTGCATAGCCGCCTGCCGCTGCTGTGTGGATCATAGGCATCGGGCTGTCCCAGATATCGGATCCGCCCATCAGACCATCTGCCACATCCATGTACTGGCTGAGACCGGAGAAGTCCGTGATGGACATGCCGCGCATGCCGCACTCGCCGCGCAGATATGCTGTCTGCAGGTTGTAATTCTCGCCGCACCACTGTGCGCCCCAACGGTTGAAACCACTCATGACGCACCATGCGCCGCCGTCGATGATCGCGCGGTCTGCCACTTCCAGATAGATCTCACGGGCCGTCTGCTCATTAAGCCATGTGTTGACGCCTCGTCTGGAGGTCTCGGAATCGTTCAGCGCTACGTGCTTGAGGTATACATAGACGCCCTTGGACTGAATGCCCTTGGTCTCCGCTGCGCAGATTGCGCCTGCTACGAAGGGATCTTCTGCATAGTACTCGAAGTTACGTCCGGAATAAGGTGTTCTGTGCATGTTGATGCCGGGGCCATAGAGTCCGGAATATCCCATATCCAGGCAGTCGTTGCCGATGCAGCGGCCGACATCTTCCATCAGCTCCAGGTTCATGGTTGCTGCCATGACGTCTTCGGAGGTGTAGCACATCGCAGACTTGCCGCCTACCAAGGAAGCTGTCAGACCCTGCGGGCCGTTCTCGTCCTTGGTTGCCGCCTTGGAGACGCTCTCGCAGGCTGCTGTGTTGTGGAATCCAAGTGTGATGGTGTTTACCATCTCCTGGAAGGTCAGCTGGTCGAGCAGGCTCTCCCAGCGCTCGTCGTTGTAATCCGCACCGATCAGCTCAGAAATGGTCATGTTGCCGCCGGATGCCAGTGTGGGCATGGGAGTATCCGCATGCTCTTCAGCTTTGTACTGTGTGAAAGCAAGTGCCGCTGCCAGATTGTCGTTCATGGTGAGCTGTGCGCGTCCTGTGGGGAATGTGCCCTCCCAGTTGCTGCGGCTCAGGAATGTGACGTTTCCGGGTGTCAGGCTGCTCTTGTTGGGATCGGACTCATCGAAGAGGTTTGTGATCTCAGCGCCTGTCGCCTCGCTCTTTGCATAGGTAGTTGTATCAAGTGCCGCGTTGTTCCACTGATAGACGAGGGCTGCATTGCCTTCCGCGTCCATTCCGTTGTCAGCAGTGAATCCTTTAGCCGCCAAAATATTGTTGACCGCTTCGTGAGATCCCATGGCCGCCGTGAAGTAGTAGTCGCCGGCGTCCAGAATGTAAGTCTTTGCTCCGTTTGCGTCATAAGTTCTCAGCTCTCTCTTGGGAACATTGACCGTGACGTTCTCGGAGGCACCGGGTTCAAGGATCTGTGTTTTGCCAAAGCCGCAGAGCTCGACGGATGCCTTTTCAATGCCGTTCTGTCTGTCATAGTCCGTGTAAGGGGACTGGAAGTAGATCTGGACCGCCTTCTTGCCGGCCACGCTTCCCGTATTGGTAACGGTAACAGTCACGTCGAAGCTGTCCGCATTCTCTTTGACCTGGAAATTGCTGTAATCGAAGGTTGTGTAGGAGAGACCGTAACCGAAGGGATAAGCGACCGTCGTATTGTAGTTGAAGTCGCCTGCTCCTGCGGTGCCCATGACCACGTCTTCATATCTGGTCTCGGGATAGCGGTAGCCGAGGTAGATGCCTTCCTGATAGACGCTGTACATACCCTGTACGTCAGCACCTTCGAGGTTAAGGCCATAGCTCTCTACGCCTGCGTAAGGAACTGTGTAGAAGTTCACGACTGCGGGGTTCTTCATGTTGTCATACCAATAAGTGTCAACGAGAGAACCGGAGGGGTTGGCTGTACCGGAAAGGAGGCGTCCTACGCCGATCGCACCGGTCTGTCCCACGTCGCCGATCCACATGCAGGAGTCGATGCCGTAGTCCACGCCGCAGATCTCGGGATTTAAGAAATCCAGCTCGATCGCGTTGGAAGTGTTGAGAAGGACTACGATCTTCTTGAAGGTGCCGTTGTCCTTGAGCGCCTTAAGGCCTGCCAGCAGGTCTTTCTCTTCCTGGGAAAGGGCAAGGTAGTCGCCGTCGCCCTCGGAGCCCATGCCGTAGTGCACGTCTGCCGTCTTCGGCTCTGCTGCCTTCTCTTCTCCTTCGCCGCCCTTGTTGTCGCCGACCGCGCTCTTTGCCTCGGTTGTCGTCACGAGGGAAACGCTGTCATCG
>Ga0256404_1008718_pt1 | contig 15025 bp, 13 predicted proteins | sample RumenRJG_01DNA_FD_185990 | JGI IMG/M metagenome (GOLD analysis project Ga0256404, IMG submission 185990) | Bovine rumen microbial communities from Lethbridge, Alberta, Canada - RJG_01 | ecosystem: Host-associated > Mammals > Digestive system > Stomach > Rumen | place: Canada: Alberta | collected...
GAAACTCCTAAAAAGGTATAGTGTAATAACCCTACTAATCTTGAGTGTTCTTCTCATGTCTTTTTCTGTAAGCTTTGCAGATGGATATGCGCCGGGAACATATACGGTATCTGTTTCGTGTGAAGGCGGGGCAGGGAGAGCTTCGCTCGCTTCTTCGGGGGTCCTGTATGTGGAAGCCGACGGATCAATGTGGGTTCAGGTCAGCTGGATAAAGACAAATGGAAATTCTGGCTCAACCCAGTTCACATATATAATTGTAAACGGGGTAACATATTATCCGGATTACGGACAAACATTTACGGTGCCTGTTTCTGCTCTTGACACATGGATTACAATATCGGCCATGACAGAAGCGATGAGCGAGCCACATCTTATAGATTATTCAATGTGTATAAGTTCATACGGTGTTCCGCTTGCATCTGAGCCGGAACCTGAGCCTGAGCCAGAACCAGAACCAGAACCCGAACCGGAACCTGAGCCGGAGCCGGACCCGGAACCAGCATCAGAACCTGCGCAAGAACCTGTGTCAGAACCGGAGCCGGAAACCGAGCCAGAGCAGGTGTCGGAACCGGCATCAGAACCTACGTCGAATACAAGCCAGAACTCCAATGCTACCAATAGCAATGAACCGGCTGGTTCAAATACCGGTAGTGACAATTCCTCAGGCCAGAACAATCAGGAAGCCGAAGAGAAAGAGCCTTTAGAAGAGAATGAATCTTCTGAGGAAGCAGAGACCAATGAGGAAGAAATAGAAGAAAGTAAAGAGAAAGAAGATTCGTCAAAGGATGATAAGTCCGGTGAGGACAAGACCAAAGAAAAAACCTCGGACAATAAGACCGATGATGATGAGAATACCACCAACACAGATTCCGTAAAGCCAGAAAACGAAACCAAAAACGAAGCTTCGAAATTACCATTAATAATTGGCGGAATTGTAGTTTGTGCCATTGCTGCGGTGGTTATTTACCTATTCAAAACCGGGAAGATAGGCGGAGAATCCAAAAATGAATAAGAAAGTAATATGCCTTGTTCTTGCTATATGCCTCTGCCTGACTATGCTTTCGGGATGCGGAAAAAAATACGAAACCCCGGAGGGTGTTCCGCAGATTGAAGGGTTAGAATACAAGGAAACTGTACCTTTGGAATATGCAAACCAGTTTGCGATATATAGGTATAATGGTGGTTATTCGTATATCACGGTAGAGGGAAGCGAAAATATGCTGGTGGTTCCTGAAGGGGGCACCATTCCCAAGGAAATTCCTCAAGACACCGTAGTGGTTGAGCAACCCTTAAATAAAATATATCTTGTTGCCACCTCGGCGATGGCTTTGTTCAGCGCTATGGATGCTCTGGATACTATTAAGTTTACAGGGTCAAAGGAAAGCGACTGGCATATCCAGGGTGCAATCGATGCGCTTAGGGCCGGAGAGATGCTTTATGCAGGAAAATATAGCGCGCCGGATTATGAACTCTTAATAAGTAACGGTGTTCAGCTTGCCATAGAATCCACTATGATTTACCATACTCCTGAAGTCAAAGAAAAGATGGAGGAACTTGGTATTAAGACGGTAGTGGAAAGGTCTAGCTATGAGGGACATCCGCTAGGACGTACGGAGTGGATCAAACTTTATGGAGAACTTGTAGGAAGACCGGAGGATGCAAAAGCCGTTTTTGATGAACAGGTTTTAAAAATATCAGGGCTTGAAGGACTAGAGAATACAGGTAAAACGGTTGCGTTTTTCTTTGTTAATTCTGCCGGAAACGCAGTGACATATAAGTCCAAAGGATATGTCCCCGAAATGATTAGAATTGCCGGAGGAGAATATATCCCCGGTGACATAGGGCTTGAAGAAGACAATGCCCTTTCTACCATTAATATGGGTATGGAGGAGTTCTATGCATTGGCAAAAGACGCTGACTATATTATTTACAATATAGGAAGTATGGGCGCGCCAATCAGTAATTTGGAGCAACTCTTTGACAAGAGTCCGATTCTGGAAGACTTCAAGGCTGTGCAAGAAGGCAATGCCTGGTGCACTTCCAGAAGTCTATTCCAGGAAACGGACAAGATGGGTAGTATAATTAGAGATATAAATGTTATACTAACTGAAGAGGAACCCGATGCATCAATGCTTGAATACATATTCAAACTTGAGTGAAGATTATGAATGATATTAATAAAGAAACAATACTAAGCAATCGAGCAAAACAAAGAACCCGATACGCACTTGTGTTCATCGGGCTTTTTGTAGCACTTATTTTGATTGCAATATGGAATATAAATTCCGGATCTGTTGATATTTCCGCAGGTGAAATCTTTAGGATTATTTTTCAAGGGGAGTCAGACATTGAAGGGTTCAATATAATCTGGAAGATTAGGCTTCCCAGACTAATCGCCGCTGCGATCCTTGGAGGAGCGCTGGCTCTATCCGGATTTCTGCTTCAGACATTCTTCGGAAATCCAATTGCAGGACCATTCGTCCTGGGTATTTCCGCCGGCTCCAAACTATTTGTCGCCGGTGTCATGGTGTTTATGCTCAACTACTTCCATTATATCTCATCTCTAACCATGGTGTTTGCAGCCTTTATTGGTGCATTGGTTTCTATGGCCTTTGTTCTTTTGGCGGCAAAGTCCATAAGGCAGATGTCCATGCTTCTTGTTGCCGGAATAATGATAAGTTATATTTGCTCGGCTATAACGGAATTTGTAGTAACCTTTGCGCAGGATTCGGATATAGTCAATCTTCATAGCTGGTCTCAAGGAAGTTTCTCTGGAATGAACTGGAACGAGGTAAAAATTGCTTCGGTTATTATTCTCATTACATTTGCTTTGACCTTCTTTTTGGCAAAGCCGATTAGCGCATATCAAATGGGAGAGGGATATGCACAGAGCATGGGCGTTAATGTAAAAAGATTCAGAGTGCTCTTGATTCTTTTATCTAGCATACTCGCAGGGTGTGTAACAGCATTCGCAGGACCTATTTCCTTTGTTGGAATAGCAGTCCCGCAGCTTGTCAAGCTTAGCCTAAAAACTGCAAAGCCGATTTTGGTAATACCTGCATCATTCTTGGGAGGGGCTGTGTTCTGTATGTTCTGTGACTATATTGCCAGAACAGCTTTTTCTCCAACGGAGCTTACAATAAGTACTGTTACATCCATATTCGGCGCACCGGTTGTTATTGCGATGCTTATTAAACGTCATGGAAGCAAGGCATAGGAGGAGCGGCATGGAAAGAGAATTAAACAAAGCATTCTTCTCTACCAAAGATCTAAGCGTCGGTTACGGTGGCAAGGCGTTAATTGAAGATATTAATATTGAATTATACCCGGGAGAAATACTTACTCTTATTGGACCAAATGGAGCAGGTAAATCGACTATTCTAAAAAGTATAACCAAGCATCTGGAAACGATTAAGGGAGACTCCTTCATAGAGGACTTATCCATTGCGTCGATGAGTTACAAGGAGATGTCCAAGAAGCTTGCCGTTGTCCTGACCGAAAGAATTAAGGGAGAACTTCTCACGTGTTATGATGTAGTAGCTACAGGTAGATATCCCTACACCGGAAATCTGGGAATTCTTTCAGAGGAAGACAAGATTAAGGTTATTGAGGCAATGGCTAGGGTCCATGCAGAGGATTTGGCTGAAAGAGATTTTGCTGCGATAAGCGACGGCCAGCGTCAAAGAGTTTTGCTTGCGAGGGCGATTTGTCAGGAACCTGAAATCATAGTACTTGACGAGCCCACTTCGTTTTTGGATATCAAACATAAACTCGAGCTTCTCTCGATTCTAAGAGAGATGGCAAAGGAACAGGGGATTACGGTTATAATGTCCCTTCATGAAATTGATATTGCCCAGAAAGTATCAGACAAGATAATGTGTGTGAAGGGTGAAAGAATAAATAATTTCGGCACACCCGAAGAGATATTCAAGGACGAGATAATTAATGACCTATATGAGATAAAAGATGGGACATATAATATAACGTTCGGAAGCGTAGAACTACCCGCACCACAGGGTGAGCCTGAGGTATTTGTTATATCGGGAAATGGTTCCGGAATATCGACCTTCAGAAAACTGCAAAAGGAAAGCATTCCGTTTTATGCCGGGATTCTCTACGAGAACGATATAGACTTTCAGGTTGCGAAAAATCTATCAACAAAAGTTTTTTCAGAGAAACCGTTCCGTCGCATATCGGATGATGTATTAAAAGACGCTTTAACTGCATTATCAAAATGTAAGCGAGTTATTAACTGCGGAGTTCCGATAGAGGAACTGAATGAAGGCATCCGGAAATTGATTGATGAAGCTGAAAAAAAGGAACTGATAAAGTAAAGTCTTGTGATACGCGTAACATCACTTACTGAAAAAGAAATACGTGAAATAGGAGAGGCCTTTGCCAACCATCATTATGTGGATGGTGAGAAAGGCATGTATTCATATTTTAAAAATCACGAGGCGGTGTGCGATTATATTTCGGACTACGCTAGGTGTGCCATGCGGCGAGGAAATCTATATAGCACAAGCGATAAGCATGAGGCATATATTTCTTTTAGAACCTCAAAAGAAAGCATGATTGATGCTGTGGGGGCAGGGATTGCCAAATCTTTGATTCGTAATATGGGTTTCTTTGGCGCGTTGGGGTTTTTAAGAAAGCTTCTTGCTGCAGGAATGCCATACGACAAGAAACTCAAGAAGGAGAAAAAAGCCTTTATCGTTGTGGGCCTTCTAGCTGTGACGGAGAAATATCAGGGACAGGGCTATATGCGAAAGGTCCTGGAAATCGCCTTTGACGAGGGACGTAAAAGAAACTGTCCGGTCTATCTTGAAACAGATGGCGCGGACAAACGCGATAAATATATGAGCCTCGGCATGGAATGTGTAGGCACCAGAAAGATAAGCGATGGCTCGTATCTATATGATTTGGTGAAATGGCCGGACTAATTTTTGAGAAGGCCCAAAAAATCTGCTGTAAAACCAAAGACTAAAACTATTATTACTACCAAAGCGGCAATATAGAAAAGTTTTGCGATAGCACGCACTCCCGGAGATGGGGAGTTTGTGCCAGGCAGCTTGGAAAGGTAATCTCTATAGTTAAAAAATGCCATTGAAATAATAATGGCTAATATCGAAAATCCGATACCTAAGAAGAAATTTTTGACGTCGTTATCCAGTAGATTAAGAATACTAAAAAACGGAATAAAAGCGTAAGCAATTGATGCGAATACCGCTATAACCTTGTTCCCGGATCTGTACCCGGGAATTTTAAATCCTCTATGATTATTCTTGTTCTTTAGAAGGACACGTTTAAGCTCTGAAGCACTAGCATATCGATTTTTGGGATCCATGTTGGTGCAGCGTCTAAGAATAAGACTATATGGTCCTGTATATGTGGTGGATTCTCTTTGCTCTCCGGTCATTAAAGTCATTGCCAGTTTGCCCAGGGCATATATGTCCGTTCTGGAATCAGAGGCATTAAACCCATATTGCTCAGGTGCAGCATATCCGTGTGTGCCTAATAGAACCGTGTCGCTATCCTTTGATGGGAGATAATATGTGGCCGCATCAAAGTCCAAGAGGTATATCTGGCCGCTATTAGATAGTAGAACATTTGAAGGCTTTATATCTCTGTGAATGATAGCAGGCATATTCTTGTGAAGCGGAGTAAGGATGTCGCAAAGTTGAATTATATAATCGAAAACAGCATCCTTATGTAAAGGACCGAATTTCTGAATATAATAACTTAGGGTGTAACCTTCGATATACTCTTCGATTATTACGTAACCGCCTTCGGTTTCCGAATAGAAAAGTGGCTTAGGAATTCCGGGAATGCAAAGATTGGAAATGGTGTGATATACAAACAAGTCATTTCCTTGGAGTTTCCTCATGACGTAATGTGCGCCCGTATGACGAGATGCGACAAGCATTACTCGGCCGTCTTTGCTCAAGGCGCGTACTTTCATATAATCATTCGATAACTTCTGGGGGTTAATATAGTTCACGATACTCTCCTGGGAATTGATTTTCTTATATGATTATTATATCATCAAATTGATTTATGTTGTAGCGGAGGAAATATGTCAGAAGAAAGCACAAGGAATCTTGAAGGCACTCTTGCTTCAGTTGGTAAGAGTGTAGATTCAGAGATATTTGTAAGTGAGCACGAAAGCAAGTACAGGTTTTTCTATGAATTCCTGAATGATTATATTGCCGAAAATGGTCTTGACATAACGGATATAATTACAAGATCACGGATTTCAAAGAATTATGTTTATCAGATAACAAATGGTGTCAAGAAAAGGCCTACGCGTGACAAGATAATCGCACTTAGTATTGCAGCGGGTATGGATGTTGCTCACGTAAATCGTTCGTTAAGGATAGGCGGGTGCAACGCATTATATCCAAAGAATAAACGCGATATCTATATTGCGGAGTGTATCAACCTTGGGAAAACAGATATAACAGATGTTAATATTATTTTGGATGAAAAGGGCGTAGAACTTCTAGATGTTTAGATGGTTAAAATGAACCCTATGAAAATTAAAGAGCCGCAAGGCTCTTTTTTAGTGCTGATGGCACGACATTTACCGAAATGCCTTTGCTACCATATTGCCGAGGAGGCAATATGAAGGAGCATAAATATGATTACACGTACTTTCCGGATTTTGTGTCTGGCATCTCTTCTGAGGAAGATTGTGAAAGACATATATCTGAGTACTGTGCGCACAATAAATCATTTCATCTATTTCTTAATGAAAAGATAGTTGAGAAAAAGATATCGGTACCGGAGCTTATGCGAAGGAGCTGCATTAACAAAAACTACGGATATAACATATTAAATGGTGCAAGAAGAAAACCCAGTAGGGACAGGATTATTGCACTTTGTATAGCCGCCAGAATGACATTAGGAGAATTGCAGCATGCCTTGGTTCTTGCTAAGCAAGCGGTCCTATGCTGGTGTGACGAACGTGATGTGAGAATTGCGTCAGCAGTAGAAAATAGTGTAGGAGATGTTATGAAAGTAAATCTCTTACTTGCTGAAAAGGGGATTGAACCTCTTGATGTGTAAAACATAATCGTGCTGTCAGCACAACAAGTCTTATGACGATAGTAGTAGTATTTTTATAGGTTAATATAAACAATCAAAATGACGATAAGGAGAGTAGATGATGGCTAATAAAATGAAACAATGTAAGGCCTGTGGGCAGACAATTGCGAAGTCGGCGAAAGTTTGTCCTAGTTGTGGCGCTAAGCAGGGAGGTAAAGGTAAAATCATAGCTATTGCAGTTGTGGCAATAGTCGCTCTGCTTTTTATTATAGGCAATAGTGGTAATAATAAGACATCGCAAATCAACAACGCCGGTGCTAGCAATTCAACAAACAGTTCAAGTTCAAGCAGTGAAGGTACAAGTGGATCAAGTGCAAACGAGCCGCAAGATGAATACGTTGTTGTGGGTGGAAGCTTTGAGAAGGATGGTTTTAAGTTCACTGTAGACGAAGCTGACCTTGAGTATGTTCTAAAGAATAATGACTATGGACTATATGATTTGGATGAGGGACTCCATTATATTGCTGTTACTTTCACTTTCGAGAATAATAGTGGCTCGGACAAGTATGTTAGCATTTATGATTTTGATTGTTATGCGGATGACGTTAAGTGTGAACAAGAATTTGTAACAGCAGACACGGGAGATTTCATAAATGCAAACCTATCGTCAGGACGTAAGGTATCCTTTATGACGTTGTATGCTGTTCCTGATGGCGCAGAGAACATCGAACTTGAATATACAACAAATATTTGGTCTGGTGAAAAGATTCTTGTTAAACTGCAGTAAGTAGGGTATGTAATAGAAACAACAATAAGGAAACGACCTCAATCTTTTGAGGTCGTTTTACTTTAAATACATGATATGAACTTTTATTTCTCATCATCCTTCTTAAGTTTTCTGAGTTTCACCTTGCGATAAATCGGAATCAGCTTGTTATAAACCATGTACATGGTTTTGTCTATTATGTAGTCGTACTCGCCGATGAACTCTGTGTATTCTCCGCCCCAGTGTCTTTTGAAATCGTGGATGCCGTCGAGTTGGAGATCAACGCCGGTTTTCCCTACGGTGCCAAATGCATCCATAAAACGATTGCCACGTTCGCAGGCTGCTTTGATGCAGTGATCAAACATTGCGTAGTTACCGTAGAACCTGCCGTAGTGCATGTCGTTTCCGCCGTAGAGTGTCCAGGTTTTATCAATATAGTTGGCGGTGAGGTAGGCAGATATAGTTACGACCTCGTCGGGTTCGCTAGCAAGGGATTCTATTTGACCCTGGATAGCTATGAGATTCTTTTCTGCTTCTTTTCTTTTTCCTTCGGCCTTTTTGCCGGGATCGCCCTCAAGGCTCTTTAGTTCAGCGGTGAGCTTTGCTTGCTCGTCGTTTAGGCGAGCCTTTACCTTTGGAATGTCCAGTTTGGCAAAGTACAGATTGGCCATGCCGTCTTTTGAAAGAATGTCGTAGAAGTACTGATAGAAATCGCCCTGGTGAGAGTAGAAACCTTGGCGGGTTTCTGTCATCTTCATGAGACGAACAAATTCATCCATGTCGGAGATGCTTCCTTCTACAATCTGAATATCGTTTTCTGCGGCCTGTCTCAGGCGGCGCTTAACTATCTTTGCGTAGCGCGATTCGGTTTCTTCCGCGCCGTCTATGGTGCTGATTCTAAAGGTGAATCTGGGCTGCTCTCCCTCAAAGAAATTATATAGAGGCTTAGACTTATATCCAATTGCCTTCAAGTACTGCACCAGCGATGTGTTTTCTTCGCCGTCGATGGTCTTACCATCTATGTCAAGAGTTCTAAGTTTTATATCCGGATCGGTTTTAAAGAAAACGGCATTATGCTTTTTGCCGAAGTCTGCGATGCTCTTTGTTATAAATGCCAAAAGCTCGCGGTTACCCCAATCCATAGTAAAGCCACGTGGGATATAGAAATAACTGTATCCCGCGTAGAGAGGTTTCTTAAGGACTAGTGCGGTCGCGATTAGTGAGCTGCCTTCTGATTCACGTACGCCTACATGGTAGGGGATCCAGCCTCTCTTGGTCTGCACTTCGCCCCAGGCCCATGATCCCAAGAAGTGGGTCTTTATGCCCGGGGTTTTTGCAAACTCAGTCCATTCTTCTTTATTAATGTCTTCGTCAAATACGTATTTATTTTCCATGAGTATTAACCGTCTTTATTAATTCGTAGTTTGTATCCGTTTATGGATAGTAAATCATATAATCGTCCATCTTGTTCCAGTCGTCATCGTTGATTGAATAGATGCCTTCGTCATCAGCCTGAATCTGAACGGAAATAGTTTTAGTTTCTTTGTATCCGAGTGAAGGGAGGAGGCTGAGCACGCAGTCTATAACCACATTGGCATAAGCGTCGATATAATCCGCGTAGAAAACTTCGAACTCGTCGTCGCTCATTGCATCTATGTTTACGCCTTCGTACTGGCTGTCAAACTCTTCGAATGGTGCATACGTTCCGCTCAGAAGAGTGTCGTAGGTTTGTTCCATGATGTCGATAGGGTCTATGCTTACCTGAACGGTGTAACTCCCGTCGCTTTGCTTAACGGATTCCTTCACTTCGTATTTGGAGTTCTCGTATATCTGCTTATACATGGAGACGATCTTGTTTTTTGTTTCCTCTTTAATGTCATCAAATGATTCGTCATAAGCGGAGTCGAGGATTCCAAAATAATAGCAGAAGAACTCGGCTTCGGTGTTTAGGCCTTCTATATAATTGTCTCTTTGAACGTCTGCGGTAGAGTCTATTACTTCAAGATAGTCATCCGAGATGATTCCTTTATAGATGGCATCAAGATTCCCGCTAACGAGTGTACGCATCTTGTCAACTGGCGCGCTTGAAGAGCCGCAGGCTGCGAGACCAAATACCATAAGTATGGATAGTATGATAATTACAGTTTTCTTCATATTTATTCTCCGTTTTCTTTATTTCATAAAAATATATTCACACAAGGCGGATTAAAAGTCAATAACTCCACGAGCATTGCAAAACTTAGGCACATATTCTATAATGAAGGGTACGAAAAGGGGAAAGGAGTTATTATGGCAACAGATATTGGAATAGATCTTGGCACCGCAAATGTGCTTGTATATATCAAAGGCAAAGGGATTGTTCTGGAGGAACCGTCCGTTGTTGCAGTTAACAAAGATACCGACGAGATTCTTGCCGTAGGTGAAGAAGCTAGGCAGATGCTCGGTAGAACGCCAGGAAATATAGTTGCGGTCAAGCCGCTCAGGGATGGCGTGGTTTCTGACTATGACATCACTGAGAAGATGCTAAAATACTTCATCCACAAATCGGGTGGTGGCGGAAGATTTTTCAAGCCCAGAATTATGGTTTGTGTACCGAGTGGTGTAACAGACGTAGAAAAGAGGGCGGTAAGAGAGTCTGCAACTCAGGCGGGCGGAAAGAATGTATATCTTATAGAAGAGCCGGTTGCCGCTGCTATAGGAGCAGGACTCGATATCGCTAGACCTGACGGCGTCATGGTAATAGATATCGGTGGTGGAACGACAGATGTTGCGGTTATAGCCCTTGGTGGAATCGTAACAAGCGCTTCGATAAAGGTTGCCGGTGACAAATTTGACGAAGCAATCGTCAACTATATGAGAAGAAATCACAAACTCTATATCGGTGAACGTACCAGTGAGGATCTGAAGAAGATGCTCGGTACCGCATTCCCGAGAGAAGTTAGTGTCAAGGCTGAGTGCAGAGGCCGCGATATGATTAACGGACTTCCAAAGGTTGTTGAGGTAACTTCAGAGGAAATCATGGAAGCGCTTGAGGAACCGCTCTATCAGATTTGCGAAACCGTTCACCAGGTTCTTGAGAATACGCCGCCTGAACTAGCTGCGGATATTACAAACTCCGGTATCGTTCTTACGGGTGGTGGCGCAAACCTCTATGGATTTGACAAGTTAATCGCTCAGCACACCGGAATGGAAGTACGTGTTGCGGAGAATCCGGAGCAATGCGTTGCGATTGGAACAGGAAAGGCGCTCGACGTAATTGAATCAATAGAGAGCAATAAACTGAACGCAAGAGAACCTTATCTATAAACCATAGTAAACGAAGCTGGGGCTGGTCATAATTGGCCACCCCATTATTTTTGAAGAGAAGACAGATGATGTATGAATTAATTGCTACTGCGACCTTTGGTCTTGAGGCCGTAGTTAGAAGAGAAATAGAAAACCTTGGATATGAAGTGATTAAAACCGAGGACGGCAAGATTACATATCGGGGAGACGAGCGAGCCATCGTAAGAAGCAATCTTTGGCTGAGGGCATCAGACCGTGTTTTGATTAAGCTCGCTGAGTTTGATGCTGCGACCTTTGAGGAATTGTTTCAGGGGATCAAAGGAATAGCTTGGGAGAATTTTGTTCCGAGTGATGGCAAGGTGATTGTTACGGGAACATCTGTTAAGAGCACTCTTCGTAGTGTCCCGTCTTGCCAAAGCATCGGCAAGAAAGCTATAAGTGAAAGGCTCGGTGCGCATTACGGAATAAAGACGCTTCCTGAAATCGGCGCGGAATATGTGGTTAAACTCACACTGCTAAAAGATAAGGTTACAGTGACTCTGGATACAAGTGGCGTTGGGCTTCACAAGAGGGCGTATAGGCTTAAGTCGGTTGAGGCGCCAATCAAAGAAACGCTCGCCGCAGCAATGATAGAATTGTCGTTCTGGAGAAAGGATAGAATCCTGGTTGACCCATGTTGCGGATCCGGTACGATTCCAATAGAGGCTGCTATGATAGGAAAGAATATTGCTCCGGGACTTATCAGGACGTTTTCATCCGAGTCATGGAATATTATTCCGAAAGAAGTTTGGGAAGAGGAGAGAGAAGCTGCTCGTGCGGCTATTGATAATGAAACCAAACTTAATATCGTTGCAGGAGATATAGATAAAGATGCACTTGCTATCGCAAAGGAAAATGCAAAGAATGCGGGAGTAAGTGATGCTATTGAATTTGTAGAAGGAAATATGGGTGCTCTTAAAAAGGTTGATGACGAGCAGAATGTAATCCTTATATCAAATCCTCCGTACGGAAAAAGAATCGGAGAGAAGGAGTCCATGGAATCCATCTACGAAACATATCGCTATTATTTAAAGAAACATACTGAGTGGTCGCTCTTTGTTATTACAGCAGACAAGGATATTGAGAAGAAAATACGAAAGAAACCCGCGGACAAAAAGAGAAAACTATACAATGGAAGAATTGAAACTTGTTATTATCAATTCTACGGAGATAAACCAAAGAAATAAATGAGCGTAAAGATTCAAAGAAAGATTCCGGAGTTACTTGCTCCGGCAGGAACAAAAGAAGCATTCATCGCTGCAGTAGAAGCCGGAGCGGATGCTATCTATCTTGGAGGAAAAGTGCTGAACGCCAGAATGGGTGCCGGCAATTTTTCTTTGCCTGAAATGAAGGATGCTATAGAGTTTGCGCATAAGCGTAAGGTTAAGGTGTATATCACCGTGAACACGCTCGTAAAAGATGATGAGATGGAAGAAGCGATTAACTATTGTCGCGACTTATATAACATAGGCGCAGACGCTCTTATCATTCAAGATCTCGGACTTGGTTATATGGTTAAGAAGTATATGCCTGACTTTCCGATTCATCTTTCTACGCAGGGTTCTATTTATGACAAGGCGGGCGTTGATGCCGCGGCGAGCATCGGCTATGAAAGAGTTGTTCTTGCGCGCGAGCTTTCGCTAGATGAAATAAGAACTATATGTAAGGAAACAGAAACTGAAATTGAAGTATTCTGTCACGGCGCGCTTTGCATTTGTTATTCCGGGCAGTGTCAGATGAGTAGGGCGATAGGTGCAAGGAGCGGAAACCGCGGCGCATGCGCTCAGCCGTGTAGATTGCCTTATGAAATGATAGGCGGAGGAAAAAAGAAAGGGTATTTGTTAAGTCCTTCGGATATGAATTTGATTGACTATATCGGAGAACTCTCAGATGCCGGTGTTGCGTCTCTAAAGATTGAAGGGCGAATGAAGTCTCCGGAATATGTCGCTATTGTTGTTTCTATATATAGAAAGTATCTGGACGAGTATAAAGAAAAAGGAAACTATAAAGTTTCGGACGAAGACAGGTTTGCGCTTGCGCAGATATTCAACCGCGGTTTTACTACAGCATATATTAATGGAAGAAGCGCGGACTCGGAGTTCATGTCCGGTGAAAGTCCAAAGCATAGAGGACTTCCTGTAGGCGAGGTACTTTCACTATCAAAGATAAAAGCTAAAGACGACAGATATACCATAGAGGCTAAGCTTACTGTTCCGGTTGAAAAGAATGATGTTTTGGAAATAGGAGAGGCGCGCTGCAAGGTTACACTTCTGGAAGGAAAGTATCCCAAGCAGATTATCGGAGACGTTATCGGAAATGTTTCGCGCGGAGAAAAAATCTACAGGATGACATCCGATGCGCAAATTAAAAACGCTTCCGTTTATTATAAAAACAAAGATTGGCACGAAGGAAAGTTTTTAAAGAAAAACAAACTGACGTGGGATGTTATTCCCAATAAGGATGGATACATAAAATGCGTACTTAGAGACGATGCGGGGCTTTCGGTGGAAGTAACAGGCGGACCTTTTGAGGCTTCGGAAGAAATGAGTTCCGACGACAGAATCAGAGAGTCGCTTGGCAAAATGGGCGGAACACCTTTTGAGGTTGAGAAGGTAAATATTCGCGGACGCATTCCGTATAGGATTCCTGTTTCAAAATTAAATGAACTAAGACGTCTCGCTGTTGAACTGATGGAGGCAAAACTCTGTGAGGTTGATAGAGAACATGCTGCGGATGCTGCCTACTCTTATTTAGGTGAATCTCAAGACTTGCATTCAAATGCGTGCACATCTAATGCGTGCAATGTAGAACTCTATTATCATAGTGTTAATAGTTTTCTTAACGATGAAAGTTTGAAAGAAGAAATAGTAAAAATAAAAAACGCAAATACAAATGCAAACATTTATATTCTTCTTCCTGCTACAGAACTCGTTTATAAAAAATCCGATGTAGAGAAAAGAAGGGCAGAAGTCGGTACGGAAATAATTCCGTACATCGCAAACATAACAAAGGGAAAAGAAAACATAAGGATAGAAAAAGAGTTTGATGCAATTTGTGAATTGGCTTATCGCACTGGACTCTATATCGGAAATGCCAATTGGATAAAAAGATTTTCCGATCAAGGTATTAAGGTCTATGCCGACTACGGATTGAATAGACATAATAAATGGACTGCGCGCGTGATAAAAGAATTGGGGGCGGAATATGTTTCGCCTTCGCTTGAGGAATTTGATATCGGAAGCGGAATGTATGGACGTGCGCCTCTTATGGTGAGCGAACATCATTTTGGAGGCGACAAGCTTATAGACAGAAAAGGGGAGAAGTACGACATTTTAAGAAGCGAGTATTCCGATCAAGAGAAGATTACTATCTCCGGAGGAAGAAGTATTTCCGAATGCGTTTCATACCAGCTTAAGGATGCCCAAGAAAAGCAAAGGTGGGTTAGAGTGTATATTTAGTGGGTCGGGCGTAGTCAGATTCCAAAATATTGGGGTGCTCGGCAACTTGCTTTAAAGCAAGAAACCAACGCCCGAAACAGTTGAAAATAGAGCGATTTAAGGTCAGCAAAAAAGTTTTAAATTTTGCTGATTTTTTTGCAAAAAATCCGTTGACAAAGGGTTTTGGTTTTGATAATATAAGTAGGCTGTCCTCGGGAAATCGGGGATTGCAAAACAGAACCTAGAAAACCTCATAGTATAGAAAAAGTCAAAGAAAAATGACTATGCATAAGACTAGAAATGGTTGAGTGTATGGTCCCAAAAAGACAATTTCTTAAACAGTAATTCTAGATAAGAATTAGTAAGCGCAAAGCGTAAATGAGTTTAAGAGTCAAACGAGATTAAAGCGCACGCCTAAAGAAATGAAGGTGGGCGAATTAATACCATTAAA
>Ga0256404_1008720_pt1 | contig 15023 bp, 13 predicted proteins | sample RumenRJG_01DNA_FD_185990 | JGI IMG/M metagenome (GOLD analysis project Ga0256404, IMG submission 185990) | Bovine rumen microbial communities from Lethbridge, Alberta, Canada - RJG_01 | ecosystem: Host-associated > Mammals > Digestive system > Stomach > Rumen | place: Canada: Alberta | collected...
AATTCCTTGATCTTGATGTTGCGGAACCATGCAGGATAACCGTGGTCCTGGAGGCAGATGTGGCCGGTCCTGGAGAGACCATATTCAGGAGCATTCTCCCACTTGCCGGAGTTCTTGCGCGCGTACCAGTCGGGAGTCCATGCATCGAACTCGACCGTGACCTCTCCATTGAGAAGATAGGTGACATGACCATTGTCGAAGATGATTTCAGAGGAGTTCCATTCGCCTGCCGGGTTGAGCTTCCTTGCATCAAAGTCAGGAACATACATGGCGTAATCAACAGCGCAGCGCTGCCACTGCTCAAGAGGGTATCCATTGACCTCCTCCCAATTCTCATCGTCAATGAGCTGGTATTCCGGCCCGGTGACGTAAGGAACCTTGAAGGCAGGGTTCTCAACTACATGATAGAGCATGCCGCTGTTACCTCCACGGGAGATTTTCCACTCCCATTTCAGGTCAAAATTGGTGTATTCCTTGTCGGTAACGATGTAACCGCTTGCATCGCTTCCTTCGCCTTCCGCGAGGATACACCCATCCTCGACTTTCCAGGGGCCGGTCAGCTCAGTGCCGCCGAAATCCCTCCAACCGTTGAGTGATTCACCATCAAAAAGAAGTTGCCATCCCTCAGCTTTCTCCTTGGAAGTCAATTGGTTCGCTTTTTCAGAACATGCCCCTAGGCAAAGAAGGGCCACAGCAGCTGCTGCAAAATGGATTAGAAGTGTCTTTTTCATTATGATAGGTTTTATGTTGAATAATTCTTAATGCTCTTGCAAGTTAAGGATTTGGAAGGACTTAAACAAATTACTACATTTGTTAGTGTTATGAAAAAGTTTCTTTCCCTTGTCACTGTGCTTTCAGCCCTTCTTTCCTGCGAAAAAGAAGCGGAGATTCAATATGACGTTGTTGTTTATGGAGGAAACGCTTCGGCTGTGATGGCGACTTGTGCCGCTTCCCGAAGCGGTGCCCATGTTATCATGGTGTCTCCGGACAGGCATGTAGGAGGAATGGTCAGTGGAGGACTTGGATATACCGACATTGGCAATAAACAGGTCGTGAAAGGTCTCGCAAGGGATTTTTTCCGTAAGGTGGGCAAGCATTACGGTCGTTTCGAGCAGTGGGTGTTCGAGCCCCACGTCGCCGAGAATATCCTCGAAGGATATGTCAAAGGCTGCCCACGGATGATGGGATGGAGACTGGATTCTCTATCAAAGGAAGGAACGACGATAAAGAACATCATGGTGACTGACGGTACTGCCGCAAGGACACTCAGTGCCAAGGTCTTTATCGATTGCACATACGAAGGGGACCTTATGGCTGCTGCAGGTGTGAGTTATACGGTAGGCCGCGAGGATAACGCCGTCTATGGGGAGACATGGAACGGCTGCCATATGATGGAGACTCATCAGTTCCCTGACGGAGTAGATCCATTCGTCGTCCCGGGAGATTCTTCCAGCGGATTCCTTTGGGGAATATCCGATCAGAAAATGACTCCGGAAGGGAAGGGTGATACCCTTGTGCAGGCATACAATTATAGGCTTTGCCTGACGGATTCTCTTGAGAATATGGTTCCCATTACAAAGCCGTCAGACTATGATCCTTCAAAGTATGAGCTCATGTTGAGGCTTATGCTCGCCCAGAAGGATAAGAGGGCCCTTAATGATTATCTGATCATATCTTCGATGCCAGGGAGAAAGACCGACATCAACAACAGAGGTGCATTTTCTACCGATATGATCGGGTGGAGTAATAATTATCCCGAAGCCTCTTTCGAAGAGAGACAGAGAATAATTGCAGCTCATAAATCATATACTCAAGGGATGCTGTACTTCCTTGGTCATGACGAAAGAGTACCGGATCAGATAAGGAAAGAGATGCTTTCCTGGGGTTATCCAAAGGATGAATATCGCGACAATGGCCATTTTACTCCTCAGCTTTATATTCGTGAATCGAGAAGGATGATAGGGCCATATGTGGCCACTCAGGCCGATTGCGAAGGCCGTTCCGTTCCGGGCGATGCCATCGGATGGGCAGCCTATACAATGGATTCTCACAACTGCCGGAGAATTGTCATTGAAAAAAGCGGAGTGCCGATGGTAAAGAACGAGGGCGATGTCGAGATTCCCGGCGGCGGTCCCTATCCTATTTCTTATAGAAGCATTACCCCAAAGGGTACAGAGTGCTCCAATCTGCTAGTTCCTGTATGCCTTTCTGCAAGCCATATAGCCTATGGATCGATTAGAATGGAACCGGTGTTCATGGTTCTAGGCCAGTCGGCCGGAGTAGCGGCAGCGATGGCTGCGAAAGGCTCAATCTCGGTACAGGCGGTTCCTTCTGCGAAAATAAGGGGAATCTATGATACTGATCCTCTCCTTGACGGCTCTGCTCCTGATATCTTATACGATGAAGATACCTCAGCCGTCAAGACAGAAGGTTCATGGGAAAGAAAAGCTTCCAGAAGCGCCTATGGGAGTACCGCATGGGTATTGCCTGCGACTCGATATGGATGGCTTAGTTATGTCACCGAGCCCCTTACGGGATCTTATGACGTATATACATATGAAAGGGTCGGCAAAAATGCCAGCCCTTCAAAAACGTATGTCCTTTCATACGGGGACGTGTCGGAAAAAATCCAGTTCGAAGCAGCTAATCTTCCCGTTATCGGTCAGACCAGCGGGGAATGGTTCCATCTCGGGAGAGTCAACCTCACAGAAGAGTCTCTGACGGTCAAAATGACTCCCGGCCAGTCCGAATTGGATACTTATTCCGACGCACTACTCCTTGTTTCTTTTTGTATTACTAAGTAGGGGCAATTGTAGTATTTCGAGAATAAATTAAGGTTATTTGTTTGTAATTGTTTCTCACCACAAAAAGTCATAGCAATTAAAAGTCCGTCTTGAAAAGTCAAAAAATAACAAGCACTACCTAATGAATACATCACGTCGGAGTATACATATTGCTCGATTAGCGTATTGTCTTGAAGAAGAATAAATGATTCTCTAGCGGGTTTTCCCCACAGAGTTTTAATTTCTTCTTTCGACATTCCCGGCTTAGTTCTTTCAGGAATATTGAGTGTAGTTTTTTTTGTTTCCTTTTTCTCTCGATTAGCCATTCTTCCATAGCAAGGAGCGAAAATCAAGAAAAATGAGATAGATAATAAAAGAATGCGGTGTAAGTGAGTATGCATGTTGTTCTATTTTTTGGAGGTCTTGATAAAATATTTCTTTCTTATTTTAGTAGAATTCAAATTTATGTTAGTTTGACATGAATTGGGGCGGCAAATTTAGTTTAATAGCAGTTAATAAACAAATAAGTTTTAGAGTTTTTTATGGCTATTATTCTTCAATAAAACACAACTGTTTGAATCTAAACAAGTTCACTCGAATATCATCTCTTTTTGAAAAGGAAACCAGTTCCAACATCCTACTTCATGGTAAATTATAGCTACAAATAGGACTATATCCTCAGAAACCATAGCCGCCCGTGGCTTTGTGAACGGGAGGGACCCGCTTGCGGGAGGGATAGGACCGGAGGTCCGTAGTTTCTGAGGATATAGTCTTATTTGTGCTAGACTACCGAAGATACTGCGCGAAGAAGAACCAGACTGTGCGGCAAGTGTCCATGTCGCCGAGGGCCCAGGAGTGTTTTCCTCCGATAACCTCGTAGAGGCGGACTTCGACTTCCGGACCGCCTTTCCAGGCCTTTTCACAACCTAAGAAGCGATGGAGGATAACTCTATTGGATCCTTCTTTCAAAAGTGGGAGTTCCTTTGTTATTTCATGGGTGCAGCGGCCTTCTGCGCTCCAGCGGCCGACGGCGAGCGGAACTGCAATATATTTGCCCCATCCGTCCTCGTTGAATGGATCCCCGTTCCATCTTGACGTCTTGTCAAGAGTGCCGTGGACCTCCATCAGAGGAACAGGCTTTTTGGGGCGCAGATCCTTGTAGATCCACTCCATAGTCAGCCCGGCGATAGGGGCGTAGGCGGCAAATGTATCAGGGCATTTAGTGGCCATCAGATAGCACATTTCGCCTCCGTTTGACATTCCTGTCAGAAAGACGTTTTTCTTGGAAAGACCATAGTCCTTGACAACTCTCTTTACAAGGGCGCGGACGAAACCGACATCATCTCTTTTGAGTCCTTTCTGGGAAGGGTAACCTACGTTCCATCCGGTCTTACCTGTAGTGTCGACAGCACCCTGAGGTACGCAGAGGGCAAATCCGTTTTCATCAGCGACTGCCCTCATCTCAGGGCGATAATTTTCAGCTTTTCCTCCGTAACCATGGAGCATCACGACAAGAGGAGCACCCTCTTTCATGTTGTCCGGAATATACATATAGTAGGAGCGCTGCTCGCCTCCGTATTTCATCGTTTTTAGAACTGGCTCCGCTCCGTTTGCATTCGAGGAAAGCGTGAGGGCAAGGGCCAAAGAAATGATAGTTAAGAACTTGGTTTTCATTTACTTCTAGTATTATTATCCCAAGATTTTACGAATCTCGGCGTCAGTCGCTTTTGGGGCGACGGATTTGATTTGTTGGAAAAGCAGGTCGAATGATTCGGAAGGGGAGTGGGTGTTCTCCTTGTGCTTCTCATTCTCTGAAAAAGGGAAATCTTTGAATGTCCTGCTGAAAGAAAGGTCAAACTCTTTGGATGACTCCTCATTTGATGTCCCAAAAAGATCGTCCGGCTTGCAGAAAGAGCTGACCTGCCAGCCGTTATAGTGGAGGTCCGGTCCTCTGTAGACTCGTTGGATGGCACCGGTGACAAGACGGGTCTGCATCATCAGCTTAGTGACAATCGAGTCTGCAGCGTTTTTCTTGATTCCAAGAAGGGATCGGACCTCTTTAATAGTAATGGCACCATGTTCATTGACATAGGACATTACCTTCTGTTGAGGAGCATCTGAGGCGTATTTCTCGAGAGAGCGCCGGTAGTTCATAAGCTCTCGGTACCACTTTGCCGTAGCAAAACAGCTCTTTCCTCCGAGAATAAACTTCCCATAAGCAATCTCCCCGCTTTCGATGACAGGTATCTTCCAGTCCCATGGGCCGAGAGTCACATCATCGAACCAAAAGCCTCCGGGAGTCCTCTCTTCAATGGAAAAACCTGGAATCGCGTTTGAAAAAAACGGAACGATTCCAAGTTCTTGAATTGTATGCAGCATAGCTTCGGGACCGGTGACAGTTCCTGACAATGCTCCTTCCTGATGTCCTGAAATAGGCATTATCTCATGTATCCTGGAGGCACGCCGGGTCTATTGTGATTGCGGCCGCGGGGTCTTCCTCCAAATACCCTCATGGGCTCGAATGCGAGGCCGAAATAGAATCCCACATAGCTGTAATCGGGGAAGTATTTCGTATAAGCCTTGTACTCGATTCCCATTTTAAGGTTGTCGAAAAGCATTATTCCTGCTCTCGGATTGATGATAAGGCTGCTCTTCCAAATCGTCGTTGCATCCGCTTTATTCTTGTCCATAATGAACCCCGGACCGAACCCTACTCCAATAAATGGAGCCATCATGTCAGTGAGCCAGAAGTATTTGTTGCCTAGAACTTCTATGCCGCCCTGCCAGCTGAAATGTTTTCTTTCGGGAAAATTCTTTTCAACAGCATTTCCAAAGCTGGTAGAGACTTGGACGCCGAGGTCAAAGTCTGAACTTACGAATCCGCGGTACTCTAAATAGAGACCGAGTTTGTCGTTCTCGTCATAGGTGTTGTGGCTGGAGATATTGTACCCTGCGCCGAATTCTATCTGGGAGACGTATGGACTGGGATAGCCGTATCCTCTTCCGGGAACACCTATCATCTGGGCACCTGCAAAGAAGCAGGAGCCCAGAAGAGCGATAGATAAGAGTAACCGTTTCATGATTCTAGCGAGCCATGATTGCTCCGACAAGGCCGAGGATTGCGTAGAACTCAGGAAGCGCGGCGTAAATCAGGGTGTTGGTGAAAACATTGTGTCCCTGTGAAACACCGACGATACCGTTGGCGCAGACCTGTCCCTGGCGGATAGCGGAGATCATACAAGCGAGACCCACGGAAACGCCAATGCCAAATACAAGGGCGCCGCCGATTGTTCCGGCAGTGAATTTGCCGAGCATAATGAAGAAGGCTACGAAACCATAGATACCCTGCGTTGCGGGAAGAGCGGAAAGAACCATGTAACTTCCTGAAGCTTCAGGTCTCTTCTTGAGTCCGCCTTCTGCAGCATTACCCGCAGTCGTAGTTCCGATAGCCGATCCGATACCAGCGAGAGCCAGTACGAGGCCAAGTCCGAGATAACCTAGAATTTGTTCCATAATTAATTGATTTTATTTTGTTTATATTTTATTTGCTTAAAGGGTTGTATTTACGGCCCGCGGCCTCATAACCGGAATTCTTGAAGAATTCGAGGAAGTTCAGTCGCAGAGGGTGTACGAAGGCGCCGAGGGCGCACATCGCGATATTTAGAGTGTGGCCTATTACCACTATGAGAATGAATCCGATCCATGCTCCTATCCCGGCGTTTCCGCCGCTGACAAGCTGGTAGCCCATATCATTGAATGCAAGTCCGAGCATGGCTCCCGCAAGACCGAGAGCATAGAGTCGGAGGTAGCTCAGAACATCTCCAAGAAGGCCGGTAACGGTATTGTAGGTGTCCCAGAGTCCGGATCCGATATTGATAAGGGGATTGCGGTGGATATTATTGAAGACAAAGATTCCGAGGGCGGAGATGACGCCGAGAGCAATAATGACCCATTTTGTCACCTTCGCATCGAGAACTCCGAAGAGGGCGAAACCGCCGACAACTACGCCGCCAACGATAAGGAGGGTCCATCCCCAAGTCCCGAGAGACTCGAGGAATCCCTTGTTACGGGTCTCGGTTATTGTCTTCATCACCATCGCAAGGCAGAGATGGACGATACCGACGACAATGGAGAGCACCATTCCTCCTGCGTATCCTCCAATCTCATCGGGAAGGAAAATACCCTTGATAGGCTCGAATATCTTCCATGTGGCGATATCGAGCGAGAAGAAAGTGTGGAGGAAGAATCCTACAATGACAGTCGCAACACCGAGAGTGATTACCAGTGGAGCGGTGTTCTTGAAACTTTCGACCTTCTTCAGTAGGAATCCTAGAATAATAAGGATGAGTCCATAGCCTGCATCACCCATACAGAGGGCGAAGAACAGCATGAAGAAAATCGAGATGAATGGAGTAGGATCAAAGCCGTTGTATGCCGGTCTTCCATACATGTCCGTCAGCGGCTCGAACATCTTTACGAACCAGTTGTTGCGGAAACTGATTGGAGGATTTTCTTCGGCAGTAGCTTCATCTTTGATGAAAAACGCGTCTGTAGTATCCAGATACTCAGTTATTTCCGCTTCCTTATCTTTCGGAGCGAAACCTTCCAGGGTAAGGATTGTATTCTCTGCGGCAGGGACTGCGCTGACTCTGGCGAGATAGCGGTCAAGATCGGTGAGGTCTCGCTTTCTGGCCTCCTCGAAATCCTCGCTTTTAGCTTCAAGCTCCGCGAGCTTTTCTTCGGCAGCGGCCTTTTCGGCTTTGAGCTCTTCGATCTTCTTGTCGAAAAGAATGTAACTTCCCTGAGGGGCAGGGATGGGATCAACCTGGAGAAGATTATCTTCATCCGAGGGCTGAACGGTCACGAAGTAGACCTTAGAGCCGCTATCGTTGATAACCTTGAGAGGGACGATCTCTTCCCATTCTTCCATGAAAACTTTCTTCGAGACAGCATAGTACCTTATGGTGTATCCTGCTTCTTTGAGCTTTTCAATCGAAGAAGTGTCGAACTCGCCCCAGACTCTGAGAGCTTCACGCTCCTTGGCGGCTGAGTCAATCTTTTCCTGAATGGCTGCGACATCAGCCTTTGCCGAAGGAATAATGCTCCTATGGGCTTCGGCTTTTGTCAAGAGTTCTTCGGAGTGCTCGTCCACGGGCTTAGCAGACCTCGTGATATCCATCATCCCGAGCTCCTGGAGCTTCTCGAGGAAGCCCTCTTCTTCACCCTTTAAAAGAATGAAGGAATAGCGTGTCATCGGGCTGATCATACTGCAGAGGCCTCCTCTTCCTCGGCATGGCGGTTCTTGACAATCTTCGAAGAAGCCTTCGAGAGATTCTCTTCATCCTCCATGTAGCGCTTTATTTTTCGAATCGCCTCCTGATAGCCGGGAATCTGGACCTTTTCGTAGAGGTTGACCTTTTGGGTGGTCTTTTTCCTCTGATAGTCAAGGATCCTGGCCTTTTCCTTGTAGACTTCTGACTCTATCCCAAGACGGGAAAGTTCCTTCAAAATAGCCACTCCGTCTGCATACCATGCAGGTTTGGTGAAGGCGTTGAAGGGCTTGAGTTCGTATTTGATCTCTCCGAGAGCAGGTGTCTTGACTCCGGCGACCTTGACGGTGTGGAGATCGACATCTGTTATCGAGATAAGACCGGGCTCGAACTCGTTCCAGAGTGCTGCAAGGTAGTCGTACCTTTTGAGCGCGGCTTCAAGATCGGCGATGAGACGCTCACTCTCGTCCTTGGCTTTACGGACTTCCATCCTCAGTGCGCTCTCCTTGCTCTGAAGAGTAGGCAGGGCTTTCTGACGGACTTTCAGCTGTTTGCCAAGTTCGTTGAGAGAGGTCTTATTGTATTGGAATTTAATCGCCATTATTTCCAGTATTTGTCGATAAGGGCCTGTTTGATACCTGTTTCCGCCTTACTGAAGTATTTGGAGAAGAGCTCCCATGCGGTGTCAAGCATCTCGTCTATCTTGATGTTGACGTCGATGGAGAGGAGCCTTGTCGCATACTCCTTTGCATAGGCGAGGCAGCGGTGATCGTAATCCGAGAGATCAAATCCGTTCTCGAGTTTGGTCTTCGCATTCTGGGCGTCAGCATAGAGGCGGACAGAGGCGTTCATGACCTGGGAATGGTCCTCGCGGGTCTTCTTGTTCTGGACGAGCTGTTTGAGACGCGAAAGGGAACGGAACGGGTCGATGATGACTTTTCCAGTATCCGAATCTGCGCGCAGAAACAGCTGGCCTTCAGTGATATAACCGGTATTGTCCGGGATTGCGTGGGTGATGTCTCCGTCGTTGAGGGTAGTAACCGCGATAATGGTGATAGAGCCTCCGGTAGGGAGCTGTACCGCTTTCTCGTAGATCTTTGCGAGATCGGAGTAAAGAGATCCCGGCATTGAATCCTTCGAAGGAATCTGGTCCATACGGTTGGACACGATTGAAAGCGCATCAGCATAGAGGGTCATATCGGTAAGGAGAACAAGCACCTTCTCATTTTTGTCAACTGCGAAGTACTCCGCGGCTGTAAGGGCCATATCAGGGATAAGAAGCCTTTCTACAGGAGGGTTCTCCGTAGTGTTGACAAAGCAGATGATCTTCTCAAGTGCGCCAGCTCCTTCGAAAGCATGGCGGAAGAAGAGATAGTCGTCATTGGTAAGACCCATGCCTCCGAGGATAATCTTATCGACATCCGCACGGAGAGCGACGTCAGCCATAACCTGGTTGTATGGCTGGTCAGGATCAGCGAAGAAAGGAATCTTCTGGCCGGATACGATGGTATTGTTGAGGTCGATGCCTGCGATGCCGGTAGGAATGAGCTCTGAAGGTTGTCTTCTCTTATAGGGGTTGACTGAAGGGCCTCCGATCTGGCGGATTTCTCCATCGATTTCAGGGCCTCCGTCAATAGGATCTCCATATGCATTGAAGAATCGTCCTGAAAGCTGGTCTGATACTTTCAGTGTCGGAGGTTCACCGAGAAAAGTGACTTCTGAATCTGTAGGAATGCCTTCAGTGCCAGCGAAGACCTGGAGAGTGACCATGTCACCCTTAGTCCTCACGACCTGGGCAAGACGTCCGGAAACAGTCGCAAGTTCGTCGTTGCTGACTCCTTTAGCCCTTAGCGATACAGTAGCCTTGGTGATAGCCTCGAGCCTTGTATATATTTTCTGGTATGCTTTACTTGCCATAGTCTTCGACGAATTTGAGGGTGGATTTGCGGTATTTTTCGAAGTTCTCGCTCATGAACTCGGAATAGTTCATCTGGCGGAACAGGTTGATGAGCTCCTTGAAGAAATCGCGGCAGCGTTCGTAGTCCTCGAAATCGAAGTCCTTGTCGCAGATGTCGAGAATGCTGTCGAGCATGAATTTCTGCCTTTCAAGTGGGCAGAGGCTGTCCACAGGATCGAAACCGTCCTGCTGGAGGATGACGAAGTCGACGAGCTCGGATTTCCAGAAACTGACATGATAGCTCATAGGAACGCCATCGTCTCCGAGAATGTTGATCTGCTCGGCGGCCTCTTTACCGCGGCGGATGATGTTCTTTGCCTTCTTGACTTTTGCTACCCATCCTTTCTCGATAGTCTCGTCGAGATACTTCTCGATTTCCGGATATTCGAGGTATTTTGAATATGAGTCGAGAGGGCTGACGGCCGGATATCTCTTCTGGTCGGCGCGGTTCTGCTCGAGGGCATAGAAGCACCTTGCCGCCTTCTTCGTAGACTCGGTAACAGGCTCCTTGAGGTTACCTCCGGCAGGGGAGACTGTCCCGATGAAGGTGACTGCTCCGGTGTTGCCGTTATTGAGGACAATCATTCCTGCGCGTGCGTAGAAGTTTGAAATGATAGAGGAAAGGTCAACCGGGAAGGCATCAGCTCCAGGGAGTTCCTCCATACGGTTACTCATCTCTCGGAGAGCCTGTGCCCAACGGGAAGTAGAGTCGGCGAGAAGGAGGCATTTGAGTCCCATCGCCCTATAATATTCGCAGATTGTCATCGCCGTGTAGACGGAAGCCTCACGGGCGGCGACAGGCATGTTCGAAGTGTTACAGATAATTGTCGTTCGCTCCATGAGGTGGCGGCCGGTGTGGGGGTCGATGAGCTCAGGGAACTCGGTGAAGATCTCGACGACCTCGTTGGCGCGCTCTCCGCAGGCGGCCATGACAATGACATCGGCATCTCCCTGCTTGGCAATTGCATGCTGGAGGACGGTTTTTCCGCATCCAAACGGCCCGGGAATGAAGCCGGTACCGCCTTCGGCGATAGGATTGAGGGTATCGATGACTCTCACTCCGGTCTCCATGATACGGTTCGGACGGGGTTTCTCCTTATATCCCTTGATAGCTACCTTGACAGGCCATTTCTGGGTCATGGTGACAGGGACTTCAACTCCTTCCTCATTTATGAGGGTGGCGATGACGGTGTCAACATTGTATGAGCCCGCTTCAATAACGGATTTGACAGTATATTCGCCATCGAAGGAGAAGGGAACCATTATTTTATGGGGCAGCCAGCCTTCCTTGACTTCTCCAAGCCAGTCTGCTGCTATCACCTTTTCTCCAACCTTTGCGATAGGGGTGAATTCCCATAGCTTTTTCCTATCGAGAGGGTCTGTATATTCACCTCGCTTAAGGAATACGTCCTCCATAGTCGTAAGGTCGTTCTGCAGACCGTCGTATACGCTTGAGAGAAGACCGGGACCGAGGGTGGCTTCCAGCATTCTTCCCTCGAATTCAGCCTTATCTCCATTCTTTAGTCCACGGGTGCTTTCAAATACCTGTACCTGAGCGAGATCCCCGTTCACCTTGATGACTTCCGACATCATCTTCACCCCATGAAGATCGATGTAGCAGATTTCATTCTCGGCGACAGGACCGTCAACCTTGATGGTAACAAGGTTGGAAACTATGCCCGTGACTGTTCCTGTGGTTTTCATAAATATCTGATTATTTGATTATTCTTGATAATTGACTCCTTTGAAGGTCCCTCGGACCTCGTCTACGAGCCTCTTGAACATTTCTTTTCCCTGCTGCTCATCCAGAGAGAGCCATCTGTCGACGATCTTCAACTTGGCTACGAAAGCGAGAATCGCTTCCATGTCGAAATCGTCAAAGAGAGTGAGCTCATTGATCTTTCCCCACTTCAAATCGTCGAGGGCACGCTCCCTCTGAAGCAGGTCGTTTCCGGAGAAGATAGCGTCGGTTCTAAGGGCTTCTTCGAATTCTCCTCCCGTGAATAGATATCCGTCGATATCGGTGCGGGTATCATCTTCCTTTCCGAGCCCTGTCATCATATCCTCATCGGCGGGGCGGCCGAGAGATTTGTTGAGGAAACGGACCTTTGCGTTCCGGAGGTTGAGATCGAAGCGGAAGTATTCCCTGATGAAGCGGTTAGAGTGCCTCAGTGCCTTGAAATAGAATTCTTCGTCAAGCGAGTTCTCGTCGAATCCATTCAACAGAAAATCCAGAACGGCGTTGTCGCCTTTGGACAGCTGGTCGCGGATTTCTCCGAGAAGGGAGTCGAATGATTCCGAAGAACCATATTTCCAGTCTGTGGTTAGAACCGGAAGGGAGGCTATTATGTATTCGTAATTCTTCATGCCTTACTCGCCGAACAAGAGCTTCTTTGTAGTAGGGCGGAGATATTCTCCGATAAGATTCTTGAATGTATCCTCGGTGAGGCTGATGAAGTATCCGCCATCCTTGGGGCCGATTCTGAATCCGCCGGCTATTTTCTTTGAGAATGTGGCCTCCAAGCCTTTTCCGAGAAGAGAGGAAAGTTCATTCTTGACGAACGGTTCAAGTGATGCCTTGAGGCTCTCCGGAAGGACGAGGGCGACGTCGGAGGATTCCTCAGCGCTGAATTTCTCCGCTACCGCCTTGATGATTCCCTTAACGAATTCTTCCTCTGAAAGAGCTTTTGAAACGGCTTCGGAGCTCATTTTTGTAATGATAAGATTCTCGATGTCCTGCTTTGTCGCCTGGATGCTCTCAACTGCCGCCATCCTCACATCGCCGGAAACATTGGTTTTCAAGTCTTCGGCATCTTTGTTAGCGGAAGCAATGATTTTTGCGGCCTCGGCGCGGGCGTTTTCAATAATTACCTCCGCCTCTGCACGGGCTTTTTCGAGAAGAGCTTCTCCCTCCTGCCGGCCTTTTGACAAACCTTCGTTGAAAAGCTTGTCCGTTAGCTGCTGTAATTTGTCCATAGAAGTTATTGATATGTGTTTTATTGTTGATCTATTAATTAATCATCAAATATAAGCTTTATAGTTGTCATTTCAAAATGTATGCTCAGTGAAAAGCAAATCAGGCTAAAAGGTTAAAAAATACGCTAGTTTGACAGTATTTTTTTCGATTTATTTGATAAAAGACCCTCAGAGGTCTTTTTTTTGTCAATTTTATTTCTTATCTTTGTAATGTATTAGTAACGCATTATAAAGATAACATGACACTTCGAGCACTAACCTGGGGCAAAGAGCCCATCTACTACGTCCAGAAGTCCTACAGGAAAGAGGACGGCAAGAACGCGACCAAGAACGTCGAGCGCCTCGGTACTTTGGCTGACCTGAAAGCCCGTTTCGGGGAGGAAGACCCCATTGGCGCAGCCAAGAAGTATATTGTCGAACTGACTGCCGCAGAGAAAGAAGCCAACAAGAAGGTTCTAGTGGAGTATTCGCCGACCACGCTCATCACCAAAGGCGAGCAGCGCTGCTACAACGGCGGCTACCTGTTCCTGCAGAAGATCTACTACGAGCTGGGGCTGGACTACATCTGCAAGAAGATAGCGAAGAAGCACAAGCTGGTTAAGTATGACCTGAACAGCATCCTGTCCATGCTAATATATACCCGGGTGCTGTATCCCGGGTCAAAGCGCTCGTCGCTGGAGGATGCGACGCGGTTCTTTGAACAACCCGAGTGCAAGCTGGAGCAGGTGTACAGGGCGCTTTCTCTGTTGGCGACGGAGTTCAACGAGATCCAGGCGGACGTGTACAAGCGCAGCCTCAAGCTGGGGAAGCGCAACACCGGCGTGGTGTACTACGACCTGACGAACTACTTCTTCGAGTGGGAGGAGGAGGGCGGCCTGGTGCAGTACGGGCACAGCAAGGAGGGGCGTCCTCTCCCCATCGTGCAGATGGGCCTGTTCATGGACCACGACGGCTTCCCGCTGGCGATGTGCATAGAGCCGGGCAACACGGCGGAGTCCACCACCCTTAAGCCAATGGAGACCATTCTTCGTGAGCAGTTCGGCCTGTCAAAGCTGGTGGTCTGCACGGACGGCGGCCTGTCTTCGTATGAGAACCGCAAGAATGACAGTGTCGGAGACCGCTCTTTTATCACCGTGCAGTCCCTGAAGAAGCTCAAGCAGCACCTGCAGGACTGGGCCCTGGACAGCGCGGGGTGGCATGTTGCCGGCTCTGACGAGGAGTATGATATCAGTACGCTGGACGGCAAGAAGTACTATGAAACACTCTTCTACAAGGAGCGCTGGGACCCCACACCGATGTCCACGGGAGAGACGTTGGAGCAGCGCATCATCGTGACGTTCTCATTCAAGTACCAGGAGTATCTGTCCCATGTACGGGAGCGCCAGGTGACACGTGCTGCAGCGCTGCTTGCAAAGGGGCAGGGTGCCACATCCAAGAAGAAGAGCCCCAACGACGCCAAGCGCTACATCAAGGCGGAGTACGTCACCCCGGACGGGGAACTGGCCCAGACGGCGAGCTACTCGCTCAATCAGGAGATGATAGACCAGGAGGCGCGCTTCGACGGCTTCTACGCCCTGTGCACGGATATGCATGACCCGGCACCTGCCATCATCAAACTCAACGGCGGGCGCTGGATCATCGAGAACGGGTTCCGCATCTTCAAGACCGACTTTGAGGCGCGTCCAGTATATGTGAGAAGGGATGACCGTATCAAGGCACACTTCCTGACATGCTTCCTGGCCCTGCTGATATACAAGTACCTGGAAAAGAAGGTGAACCGCGGCGGAAAGCACTTCACAACCGAGGAGATAGTGGACACACTCCGCTCAATGGACTTCTTGAGCATGGCCGGAGAAGGTTATATCCCCACATACACGCGTACAGACCTGACGAACAACCTGCACGGCAGCGCCGGGTTCAGAACGGATACCCAGATCGTCACCAAGCAGAAGATGAGGACTATCATTGCCCAGACCAAGAAAAGGGAGAAGGACGATGATGCCGAGTAGAGCCGGATGGGCAGGCGGAACTCGGCTT
>Ga0256404_1008721_pt1 | contig 15021 bp, 16 predicted proteins | sample RumenRJG_01DNA_FD_185990 | JGI IMG/M metagenome (GOLD analysis project Ga0256404, IMG submission 185990) | Bovine rumen microbial communities from Lethbridge, Alberta, Canada - RJG_01 | ecosystem: Host-associated > Mammals > Digestive system > Stomach > Rumen | place: Canada: Alberta | collected...
TTGACTTCAATAAGAGTTTCGTAGAGCAAAAAGGCTACGAGAAGTATCTGACCGACAAGTATCCCGACAAGAAACTGGCGGTACTGTCTTGTATGGACACCCGATTAACCGAACTGCTCCCTGCGGCCCTCGGTCTGAAGAATGGCGATGCCAAGATTATCAAGAACGCTGGAGGACTGGTGATTTCTGCTTTCGATTCTGCCATGCGTAGCCTCATTGTCGCCATCTATGAACTGGGCGTGGAGGAAATCATGGTGGTGGCTCACTCGCATTGTGGAGCCTGCCACATGAGTTACGACCACTTCCATCACGAGATGATTGCCCGTGGTGTGACGGATGAGACGCTCAATACCATCCGCAAATGCGGCATCAACCTGGATCATTGGTTGGAAGGCTTCAAGGACACGCCTGAATCAGTCCGCAAGACTGTCGAGACCATCAAGACCCATCCGCTTGTTCCCAAGGATATCGTGGTGAGAGGCTTTATCATCGATTCAGAAACGGGAGCATTGGAAGAGATTAAAGCTTAGCCCATTATTATATAATAATGTAGGAAATGCAAGGGCGGGAAGCCGAGGCCGATATCTTCGGTCTCGGCTTCCCGCCCTGTTGTAAGCAAAAGTTCTTTCTATTCTTTCAATTCTATATCTTTAACATATAACCCGCCAAGTCCTACAATATATGTTGTGTCAAGCGGGCTTTCTATCAAAGCAACGTGTGGCTTGTGGTCAAAGGTGTCACCATTTGGTAATTCTATTTTATCATTAACACGCCCCATGAATTTTGCTTTGGATAAATAATAAGTTTCTTTGTCTTTCAGTCTATTAATGTTGTCATCATCAACAACGGAATAAAGCCATAAGCTTATATCACATATTCTGCGTTCTGTCCATTGGTAATGATATCCAGTTGAGAATCTTACGATATATTTGTTCCCTTTATCCACTACAGATTCATATTCCAAAGGCAATTCATATAGTAAATTAGTATTTGCTGTCAGCGTGTCAATGATTAATCGTTGAAGTTCTGTAGCGGTTTTCTCGCGAGTAATCTCATTATTGAAACCACTCAAATGATTTTCTACATATACTACGCATATTGAATCTATAGTGCGTAGTCTGACCTCATCTTCACTTTCACTTTGTTGCCGCTGAACATTATTGCACGCAAACAAAGTGATGAGACAAAATAGAACAAGTATTGTGTTTCTGCGCATATCCTATACAAAATGTTTTTCAAGCCACTCGGCTTGTTCTGTATTTAATCTCTTGTATTGTACATATCTGCTAATACCGTGCTTCTCCAAATCATCATGGTCAAGGCCTTCACCAAGATAAGCACCACAAATGTTCTTTAACTTAAAGCAAGAAGTATCATGTTTATAAGTGCCACGCCAATACTTTTTATCGTCTCTCACACAATCGGTTTCAACGACTTGCAAACGATACATCACGCGATTGTGTTCAACGTCTGAGATGAACAAATAGATAATGTCGCCAATTTGCATCTTTTTGTTAGCTTTCTTCCAAAAAGCTATACCGAGGTCACGAATGCAACCGATGTGGTCAATGAGGCTTTCAAGCCCGATAAGCAAATAACTATTCATATCCTTACTCCTTTTCAAAAGACCTTGCACCATTGCCTACTGGCAAAGAACGGTATCTCTCATAGAATTTCCAAAGAATCTGCGATTCAAGATTTTTAGCATCTTGAGTACTTTTCAGACAATGAAACGTATACACATAAGCACCGTAATACTTCATATACTGATAGCGCGAACACGGCTGATAATGGTTCCTCATATCTGTTTCTTCGCTATCTATGACAAGTCTCAGATTCTTTAAGTGTTCACGCAGACGCCGACGCAGATTGTCTGCCTTACCGATATAAATTACTGGACTTGTTCCCTTAGGATATACAAATTTCGTATTATCAGCTGAAACGATGATATAAACTCCTGGTCCTGTTGTCACATCATTTATATCGTCTTCGTTCAGGTTCAATTCGTCATCATGGCCTCGCGTTAAACGGAAAGGCTGGCTGTAGTCTGATACTTTTAAGAATCCCAAATCTCTACGCATAATATTGCTTTTAGTGTTTACGTTGGCAAAATTATACAAAAATCTGCGATTTCGATGCCCTTAACTGTGAAAATCACATAAATTGTGATAGATTTTGCATTTTTCTGTGGCAAAGAGACACAAAATCGAGAATATTCGCTAATTCTGCATTCAGAATTTGAATTATTGGAAGAGGGACAACCAATGGAGATAGGGAAAAGGTACGGGCAAACAGGGAATGAGACGGCATGTAACAGGGAGCGAGACGGCATGTCTCTCAATTCGAACGCCCGCCCGCACGAATTAGGGCGGGCGCCCTTATATCTTGGAGCACCCGCCCTTATATGTTGGAGCGGTCGGTCGAAACCGAGTTCTATTCCTTGGAAGTATCTTGTTTTGGGAAGTAGAGCCAGCGGCGGCTTTCGCGTACCTTCCACAGACGCGGATGTTCGCCCTTGCAGAGGCTGTCGAGATAGGCTTTGGCAGAGTCGCGCTTCAGTCCGCTGAATATCATAAACTCTGGAATCGTAGCATAGCCCAGCCGCATGCAGCGTCGCAAAGCCTCGTCCATTGCTTTCTCGTCGTACATCTGGCTGTTGCCCACCTGTGCCAGACTCTTGCGGTAGCCCTCGCGGTTCTTGCCACCTTCCTTGATGAACTCCTTGGAAGGGATGAACTCAATGCCTGCATATTCAATGTCTCTGCCATGAATGGTCTTGGGGTCGGTATGCTCGCCCAACAGTTTCAACTTGGGGGCAAACGAGCCGATGGGTGTCTCTACACGATAGCCGTCTGACAGCCAGAGCCCAACAACATCCATCACTTCGTCGAACACCATCTGCAACTCTCCTGTACGCAGGTTGCGATACTTGTTGCAGAAATCTTCCAACTCCTTGAAGCTCTTCTTACGCCCCTTTGCAGGGCGCACATAGAGCAGCGGCTTGCCGTCCTCACCCTTCGTTGGGCGAGGATGAATCTCAAATTCTATTCCGTTAGTCTTACGTGGCATGATAATTCCTTATTGTATTGCAAAGTTACAAAAAAAAGAGGAAGAATCCAAATTTATGTGTAACTTTGCAGCAAAATTTTAAATATGGTACTCGAGCAAGAATTAGTTTTGCACAAGAAATCATTCCAGGAGTTGACAGTGGATGAGCTATACGAACTTTTGAGGGTGCGTAGCGAGGTGTTCGTGGTAGAGCAGAATTGCGTCTATCAGGATATGGACGGTGATGACCAGAAGTCCCAGGTTCTGTGCGTCGGGATAGTCCTTGCCATCGGGGAGGTGTGACAGATGGAGGAAGCCGAGGGCACCGAGCCTGTATGCGACGGTAACGAAGATTACTCCAGGATTCTCTTTGATGAGGTTGGTACAGTCAAAGAGTTCAATACCCGTTCCGCCTGCCATAAAAGCACCGCCGTGAATCCACACCATAACGGGTTTCTTCTCCTTAACCGCTTCATCAGATCTGTTTGTTCTTACCGTACTGAACCATAATGCTCTCTTCCTTATCCATTTTTGTTATTTCCTTTATTTCTATTAGTCATTCATCGAGAACACTTTCTTTCCCTCGAAGTAGGTGGCAGCGGGCTTGGCCTCGTGGATCTCATTCTCCGGGCATGAAAGCACATCCTTGGTGACCAGCAGGAAGTCGGCATACTTGCCTGTCTTGATGCTGCCTCGCTCATCCTCGATGAACATCTGCTTGGCAATGTTGATAGTCATAGCGGCGATGGCCTGCTCGCGGGTGACGAGTTCTTCAGTCCAGTAGGGCTTTCCGTTCACTCCTGTAAGCATACCTGTCACGGCAATCTCCATAATGCCAAACGGGTCGTCTGGGCTGCCGCTCAGTGCAGGATAGTCCGAGTGGGTGGTCACAATAATGCCGTTGTCAAAATACGATTTCATCGGATAAGATTTGTCTTCCTGGCCTGCAGGAACGATACCATGCTCACGCATATACTCAGCCAGCCCGTCAGGACCGTAATGCCAAAGCACACCTGAGGTGACATAGATATGATGGTCTGCCATACGCTTGTAATCAGCTTCATCAATATTACGCACGTGAACCAGCGTGTTACGCATCTCATCCTTTCCGCCATTGACGAAGGCGTTGACAATACGCGTGACGCCCTTGTTGCCCATGACATGTACGTGCATAGTTACTCCGTTTTCATTAGCCACACGTGTCATGTCGGTCAGTTGCTCTTCCGACCAGTTGGGCAGGCCCTGATGTCCGTCAGGATAGAGCGGATCCACAAATCCGGTGCCAGTCTCCACCGTGCCGTCCATAAAGAGTTTAATCCAGTTCGGTTTGACGCGAGTGGAAGCAAATCTCTTGGCGTCAGCAGCCTTGGCCAGGGCTTCGTCAATATTCATCCAACTTTCAATCTCGTAAGACAGGCCCAACACGAAGTGCATACCACCAGCATTGTCTAACTGTTGAGCGGCCTGATAGAAATTAGTGTTAAAGAAATAGGAACCCCAACCATCGAGATACATGGTGTAGCCCTCAGACAATAGTTGCTGTTCAATTTTTGGCAAGATATCACTTGCAATGTCAAGGCTAAAGAGACTTTCATTGTCTAAGAAGGAACGTGCGTAAGTGCCGGCCTGCTCCTTCAGATAGCCTGTAGGTGTGCCGTCAGTACCCATTACAATCTCACCACCTAATATGTCTCCATCTTTTTTGAGCACGGTGCCGTCAGCCTTCATAATACCAGCCTTGACCAGTAAGGCGGTATTTGCCAGCCCCTTGTGACCCTCATTGTCTGAGAAGTACATAGGAATATCACTGCAGATGGCATCCAACTGTTGGCGAGTAGGCATATTACTCTCGAAGACATGAACATTCCATCCGAAACCAAAGATACTTTTTGCCCCTGCGTCTCTTGCCTGCTTGACAGCAGCAGGTACGATTTCCGTCAGGAACTTGCTGGCGTTGTCCTCTAATCCTACTGTCGCACCGACTAATTTGATGGCGTTAGCCATCGAGTAGTGTGCATGTCCGTTGCCGCAACCAGGCATAACAAGTCCCTTGCCGGTATAGTCCACCACCTCGGTCTTGCCTGCCTCGATATAGGCTTCGGCTCCCGTCTTGTCGCCTACATAGATGTACTTGCCGTCCTTCACCGCAAAAGCTTCTACCACCTTATTGTCATCAGAGGTGAAAATCTTTCCATAGACCACAAGATCAGCCTTTTCGGAAGTGGAGCCTCCATTACTTGGATTGTCATTGCTTGAGCAGCTGGCAAGCATACCCATTGCGATGATAACACTCAAAACTACGATGCACGACAGCATCTTCTTAACACTCATGTGAACTGTTTGTTTCATTTTATTTTATTTCTTATTTGTTATGCTTATTATCTTACATGGAGAAAACCTTCTTTCCCTCGAAGTAGGTGGCAGTGGGCTTGGCCTCGTGAATCTCCGTCACAGGGCAGGTCAGCACGTCCTTGGTGACCAGCAGGAAGTCGGCATACTTGCCGGTCTTGATGCTGCCTCTCTCATCCTCAATGAACATCTGCTTGGCAACGTTGAGGGTCAGGGCGGCGAGGGCCTGTTCGCGGGTCAGCAGTTCTTCGGGCCACCATGGGGTGTCGTCCTCGCCGTGAAGTTGCCCGGTCACAGCAAGCTCCATCACGCCAAACGGATCGTCGGGACTGCCGCTTGTTGCCGGATAGTCGGTGTGAGAGCACATGGTTATGCCGTTGTCGAAATATGATTTCATCGGATATGACTTGTCCTCCTGTCCTACAGGTGCCAGTCCCTTCTCCCGGATATAGCCGGCAATCCAAGAGGGGCCGCGATGCCACAGCATGCCCGCAACGACATATATGTCGTGGTCGGCCATCCGCTGATAATCCTGTGCATTGACGTTACGTGCGTGTACCAGCGTATTGCGCATTTCGTCCCTTCCGCCATTGGCATAGGCACTGACAACGTAATTGACAGCCTTGTTGCCCATGGTGTGTATGTGCATGGTCATATCGATGGCATTCGTCTTGCGCGTGATGTCTGTCAGCTCCTCTTCTGTCCAGTTGGCGAGACCCTGGTGACCGTCAGGATAGAGTGGTTCCACAAATCCTGTGCCACCTTCGACCGTACCGTCCATGAAGAGCTTGAGCCAGTTGGTCTTTACACGTGTGGTGGCGAATTGCTGGACTGCAGCGGCCTTGGCCAAGGACTCGTCCACATTCATCCAGCTTTCCATCTCATAGCTCAGACCCAGCACGAATTTCATGTCGCCGGCCTTGTCCATCTGCTGGGCGGCCCTGTAGAAATTGTCGTTATAGAAATAGTTGCCCCAACCGTCGACATACATGGTGTAGCCCTCCGACAACAGCTGCTCCTGGATTTTGACCATATTGGCCTTTGCCACGTCAACGGTATAGAGGTTGTCATTGTCGAGGAAGGAACGTGTGTAGGTGCCTGCCTGCTCCTTCAGCAGTCCGGTAGGCGTACCGTCAGGCCCCATCACGATCTCGCCGCCGCGAATGTCTTTCTCCTTTTTAAGCACCGTGCCGTCGGCCTTCATAATGCCGGCCTTGACCAGGCAGAGGGTGTTGGCCAGTCCCTTGTGGCCTTCGTCATCCGCAAAGTAAATGGGAATGTCGCTGCAGATGGCGTCGAACTGCTGACGGGTGGGCATCTTCTCACGGAAGCCTATATAATTCCATCCGAAACCAAAGACGGTCTTCGCCCCTGTCTCCTTCGCTTTCTTGACAGCGGTGGGAACTATTTCATTCAAGAACTTCTCTGGGTCAAATTTATCAGTGACTATTGTTCCGACAGACGGCAAGGCGACACCCATGGAATAGTGTGCGTGGCCATTGCCGCAACTGGGCATTACAAGTCCTTTTCCGCTGTAGTCGATGACCTCAGTCTTGCCAGACTCGATGAAAGCCTCGGCCCCCGCCTTGTCGCCTACGTACACGTATCTGCCGTCTTTCACGGCAAAGGCTTCTACCTTCAGATTGTCCTCTGAAGTGAAAATTTTGCCATAGACCACGAGGTCTGCAACGGTCTTTACACGGTCTTGTGGCATGTACCTTTTGTAGGTTGCGATGCGCTTCGCCACGTTATCCTTGATATTGTTATAGAAGTAGGTGTAGTCGTTGTCGTGACGGGCATCCGGGCCGAAGAACTGAGCAGCGACCTTGATGACCTCCTCTGGCATTGGTGGAATCTGTGCGTTCGTCACGACTACACCGCGCGCAAGATTGATCTGCGCGTCAACACCGATGTCGGCTATCTTTGCCTCGCCGGTATTCTCGTCCTCCACCAGCGATCCTAAGTTCAGGCTTGCCGGTGCGTAGGTCTCGTCGAGTTTCCAGTTCAGCGGGTTGATGCAGATTCCGTGTGGCAGCATGGCACAGTTTGGTGCGTTCTGCTCCATATTCTTGGGTCCCTCGGTGTTCCAACTGACGATAACGCCTGCATCGGTCTCGCCCGTGGCAAATTTCAGGTGCGGATAGGACTCCAGGTCTTCCTTCGTGATGGAGTAGCCAATGACGTAGGCGGCGACCATGCGCTCGTAGCGGTCAGGGTGCTCCTTGAAGTATTTCTTCAGTACGAGCCTGACGATGGCCGAGCCCTGGCTGTGACCTGTGATGATGAACGGCCGCCCTTCGTTGTAGTGCTCGAAATAGTAGTCGAGTGCGGCAATAATGTCGTCGTAACACTGGCCGGAAATGGCTGCGTCGATGTTTCCCGTCTTTTTGTACACCTCACCCGCATAGCGCAAGCCAGACTGCCGGTAATAGGGTACAAACACGTTGGTGGAGTCCTCATACACGCTTGCGTGTGCATTATATTCAAGCACCACGCCCTGCAGCATCTCTTCGTTGTCGAGCGTGGCATAGTCGGGAGCTCCCTCCACGAGACTTCCCATAATGTATTCTGTTGCATAGATGTAGAACGTGTCAACATCCTTGGTGATTTCCGGAATCTGGTACCAATTGGCCTTCCGAGAGTAATCGATCTTTTCCTTCATAAATTTTGCTGCTTTTAAATATTGGTTACAAATGCGTAATGTCATGACCAAGTAATGGTTTCATTTGCAAAAGTAAGCATAATTCCCCATAAAAAATAGTCGTGAGCACTTGGTGCAGCAGATTTTGCTGATTCTGAAACAATATTTTGCTGATTCTGAAAAACGGCCTATGATTCCTTACCCATCTCGCGCATCCAGGCTGTCACGGTCTGTCCCTTCAGTTGCTTGAATGCGGCACTGAAGGTAGTGTAGCTTCGGTAGCCACTCTCGAAAGCCAGTTGTCTGGCGGTGATGTGGCGCTGGGTAGCAACTGCCTGACGGTAGAGACTCATAAACCGGTCGATACGCAAACTGTTGATATAGGCGTTATAGGTCATACCCTGACGGGAGAAATACTGGCTGAGATAGAGACGGTTGGTGCCAATGGCTTTGGACAGCTGAGAGATGGACAGGTCGTGCTGCAGGTAGAGCTGAGAATCTATGCAGTGTTTTTGCAGCAAGGGACCGATTTTGTCGTGAATGGTTTGTGGAACCTCACAGTTGTCTACGCCTTCCGGCGGGCATTGGCAAATCCCATCCTCAAGGGAACCGCCTGCTGGCTCCTGTTCCTGGGTTACGGCCTTGTCCTCTATACTTAGGTCGCTTAATGTTTCTATCCGCCACACGAGGAAGCAGACAAGTATAATACAATCCAGCTGCGTGATGTATTTATAGGCCGGAACTATAGCTTCAAGTGTATAAAGGAAAAGTACTAACATAACAACTGCCAGTACCGCAAAACTTTGCCACATCTCCTTATGCTCCAGATCGGCATAGTTATCGCATAGCCAACGGCCGTATTGCCGCACCTCGCGTACCATATATACTATTAAGCCGATGCAAAGCAACAGATAATAGGCAAATAATACCGGTAAAAGGGCATCACTACGGTTGACACAGCATATCACCAGCCCAACAACGATTGGCATGAACATCACAAAGACAGGCCATAGCGGACGCCTGCGGTCTTGTAGCATAGAGAGCAATACGACGATTGCAAAAGGGAAAAGCGTCATGAAGTCGAGTGTACCACCTATGGTATTGCACAGCATGATATCTGCAGCAGAGGTGAGATAGAAAATGGGCAGATACCACAGGTGGCTCAGTGTCAGGCTGGCAAAGAAGGCGGCAGCCCATCGGCGTAAGTGCACTGGCGAAGTGATGTCTGGGGCTATGGCATTGCTCCGGCGGAACAGCAGATAGCAGCATGCTACTAAAGACAGCATGGCCGATGCCCCATAAAGTATCGTGTAGAGGTCATCTTCTCGAATCAATTGCTCGAACATGATTTTTACTTCAACAGTTTTCTACCTTCATTTCCTTCCAGCACTTGCATTTGCTGGATAGCAATCTGGTTCAGTTTCACAAGTCTTTCGCCCTGTGGTACTCCATCATTGATAAGCACAGCATTGATATTCTCCATATTCGACAGGCATATCAATTCGTTGATGGTAGCGTAGTGCGGATATTGCCTTTTAGGTCGGGATTTGCCTCTCGACATTGCTTGGCGGTCATCCCCAAAATGGCCACGTTAAGCACATCTGCCTCTTCTGCATAGATGATACTGGCTTGTGCTGGGGTGATTTCCTCTGGAATCAAGTGGCTCTTGATGGCATCCGTATGAATGCGGTAGTTAATTTTTGAGAGCTCTCTTTTGGCAGTCCACCCCAATAATTCCTGTTCCTTGGCTTTTAGGCGTTGGAACTCCATGACAAGGTAAAGGCGGAACTCAACGGAAATCCACGATGCAAACTCGAATGCTATATCAGTTTGGGCAAAGGTTCCTCCATAGCGTCCCGCTTGCGAAACAATCCCAATAGCATTGGTGGCTTCAATCCAACGAGTAGGCGAAAGCGTGAAAGCATTCAAACCAGCCTCTTTTCTAAACCCCTCGAATTCGAGGGGGTTAAAATTTGGGTTGTGAAGAGTCTCCCATATACCAAGAAATTCCACGGTATTGCGGTTACGCATCCAGTTCGCTATAACTCCGTTGGGGTCTGCGGCATTTTTCTGCCTAGCGATGTCTGTGATGCTAATGTAATCTATACCATCTTTTGACATAGTCTTGATAGCTACATCTTTAACGATAATCTCATTCTTCTTTGCCATAGGATAGTCTCTAATATAAATTATGTGTGCAAAGGTAGCACAAAAACATGAGACGAAAGAAGAAAGAGAGTGAAAAATCCCTCAAAAGTTTTGTAATCTCGCATATTCTATGTACCTTTGTCCCAACAAAGAGTCATTGAAACAGGCTGGTGGCTCAGCGTCGAGTGGTCTTACAATACGCATATCGCGGCAGAATACGGAAATCAGAAGGTTTCCAAATTGTAACCTCGAAAACTGCGTTATCTCCCAAATCTCCGATAAACAAAGATGGTTTGAGATTTCTTCCAAAGTTACGAAAAAAAGAGGAAGAATCCAAATTTATGTGTAACTTTGCAGCAAAATTTTAAATATGGTACTCAAGCAAGAATTAGTTTTGCACAAGAAATCATTCCAGGAGTTGACAGTGGATGAGCTATACGAACTTTTGAGGGTGCGTAGCGAGGTGTTCGTGGTAGAGCAGAATTGCGTCTATCAGGATATGGACGGTGATGACCAGAAGTCCATCCATCTGTGGCTGACAATGGCTGGAAAGGTAGTAGCCTTGGCTCGCGTCTGTCCTGCCGGTACTCACATGAAGGAAATTTCCATCGGCAGAGTCATCACTACCGAGCGAGGCAAAGGTTATGGCAAGCAGATAATGCTCCATGCCATAGATGCAGCCAGAGAGCATTTTGGAGCAAAACTGATTGACATTGAGGCACAGGAGTATGCGAAAGGATTCTATGAAAGTGTAGACTTCCAACAGTCCTCCGACACCTTTATGCTCGACGACATTCCCCACATTAAAATGACTTGGACAAATATAACAGACAGATAAATCGGGATTATACGAGAACCGTATGAATTAATAACAGAAATTCCAATTCTGAAACTTTAAGCTTCTCACGGGGGATTTCCCCAATACGATTTAGGGAAAACACTCTATCATTATAGGAAAAATCCAGGATCTTTTGCCCTTTTCTTTACGTCTTAGAAGTGAGAATAAGAAACAAATTGTTTAACTCTTTAAAGATTAGGAGATAAGATTATGAAAAAGATGATGATCCTGGCAGTGATGATGGTCATGACTATCTCGGCCCGCTCGGCTATGCCGCTTGGCTCGTCCAAGAACGCTATGAGCTACAATGCAGCAAAGCACGAGGCACTTTTCCTCTCGGACAAGATGGCCTACGAGCTGAACCTCACCGCTGCACAGTATGAGGCAGTCTACGAGATAAACCTCGACTACCTGATGAGCTTGAACGGACATGGTGACGTGTTTGGCATCTGGTGGGATCGTCGTAACGCAGACCTCCGCTTCGTGCTGACTCCGTGGCAGTATGACAAGTATGTAGCACTGAACCACTTCTATCGCCCCGTAGCATGGAAGGCTGGCGACTGGACATTCGCAGTATATGCTCACTATAACAGAGGCCATTTCTACAATGACCGTCCAACGGTGTACGTGACTTACAAAGGTGGCCACAACAGGGTTCATGGTTCACACTATGCTCACATGCACAAGCCTGCAGTACATCACCATGCTCCAGCTGTGCACCATCATGCACCTGCTCCGCATCACCCAAAGGCTCCTGTGAAAGTTGACAAGCGTCACGGTATTACAAACCACGCCATGGACATAACAATGCAGGTCATTTCGGACGCAGATAAGGATTCCGTTTTGCCTCTATATATGCCTTTCAAAAGGACAACGGGGAATTTCCGGCAATGGGAGTTTCCCTTTTTTATATGTAAAACACGAACTTTGTTCCCTTCGAGCCTATGCCGTCATAGTCTGCTGGTATAGGAAACTGGTTGATAAGTGCATCGGCATCTTCTTCCTCCAGATACTGGGTCAACTCCAGTTCTATGGCCATCCGTCGCTCATTATAGCTCAGATTCCAGATACTTTCACCAAGGACAGCGTTTACCACCGTCCTGATTTCGTCCTGAGTGCGCCAGATAAGATGCCACTTGGGACGGCCAAAGTCGTAGGATTCCCTGTCGAGCAGGATGCGGTTGGTGGTATAGTCGAAATGATAATAGCCGCCACCGATGCATTGATCGCCAGGTTTCAGTAGGTCTTTATGCTGATTGACCATGCCGAGGCGAAACACGCCATCCATTGTGATGATGAACTTGGGGAGTGTCATACCTTCAATCGGTTACCACTTCATCGAAATGCTCCTTGCCCCAGTCGATGAGGGCTATGATGGCGGGCATCAGTGAACGGCCTGTTCCCGTCAGAGAGTATTCTACACGTGGTGGTACCTCTGGATAGACCTCGCGGTGTACCAGATGGCTCTGCTCCAGGTTTTTCAGCGTAGCCGAGAGCATCTTCTGGGAACAGTCCGTCATCAGGCGACGAATCTCATTAAACCGCAATACACCCGTCTTGCTGGTGTGGAGCATATAGAGCACTAACATTGACCACTTGTCGCCGAAACGACTGATGACTTGCCTGATGGGACAGGCTAAATACTCTGCTTTTACATCTGCCATAATCATTGAATTTGCCGCAAGGACAGTGCAAACCGAATGCAATCGAGCTCGCTCGAATTGCTGAGGTGCAGCCTGTTCTCGCTGAGTTTACTCAGCAAAGGTAGCAAAAAGTTACCAAGTAACATCATTATACTTAGTTAATCTAAGTTAAAGATGATTTTGCAAAAGTCCGAATCTGTCACAATTCCTACCATTTGGTAACTATGGCACAAAAAAGTGCCTTCTTGTGGGAATGAAATTCTTGCCGTACCTTTGCACTCGCAATCAAGAAGCAACGAGTATTAATAATAAAAAGGTAAGAACAATGAAAAAAGTATTTTTCGCAATGATGGCAGCAGCCATGATGGTAGGCTGCGGTAGTAAGACACAGCAGACGGCTCAGAACGATGCCGCCGAGGTAGAGGACTCTCTGACGGGTGCATTCACCGCCTATGATTTGGACGGTTTTAAGCTGCATGTGTATAACACTAACGACGTGATGGGCGATGCCAGCTACATTATCGAGGGCAAGGATTCGCTCATCGTGATGGAATATCCGCTCTTCAAGGTGAACGCCAAGGAGTTTGCCGACTACATCGAGAAGTTGGGCAAGCCCGTGGAGATTGACGTGACCGACTATCATCTGGGTGGCTCTGACAAGCTCCCCCTGACGATGCCCGAGGGTATGCCTGCCTTTATCGAAGGTCCCGTCTATGGCGGTATGATGAAGCAGTTTGCCGAGCAGTTTGGCGAAACGATGGTAGAACTGCCCACGCAGAAGGCCGCTGAGGTGCCCTTCGGACAGACTCAGAAGTGGAACGGCATAGACTTCCGTTTCGAGCATGGCGCAACGAGCGACTTCCCCGGTGCCTCCATCATCATCGGTGGTCAGGTGTATTACACTCACTGGACTCCTGCCGAGGCACACGTAAGTCCGCTGCAGATTGGCAACGCTGCTGCTGTTGACGCAGAACTGGCCGAGGCTAAGAAGGCTCTCGCCTCTGGAGCCAAGTACTTCATCGGCGGTCATGGCGGTCTGGCTGAGAAGGCTCAGGTGGAGTTCAAGATTGCCTATCTGGAGAAGGTGAAGGAACTGATGGCAGCCAACAGGGATGCCGCTGCATTCACCGAGGCTCTGAAAGCAGCCTATCCCGAACTGCCCGGCGATGCCGATGCACTGGCTCAGGCACTCTATAAGAAGTAAGGACAATGGACAGGCTGGAGAATCTGAAGAACATCATCATGTATCTGATGGCTGACGAGCATGTCAGCCATCGGATACCTTCTTCACTCGAAGAACGGCAGCGGATGATGCGGGCACTGATGAACGTTTGGAGCAGCGAGAGCATTCAAGCTTGCTTGGAAGGCCGAGTCGCGACAAACGAAGACGAAGTCAACGTGTGGGAGCCTCGCCCGATAGCAGAAGACTTTCTGATGAAGCAGGATGCCGAACTTCAGATGCAGTGCGAGGATAAAGGCGTTGTGGAAATCTCAGACATCACACCTCAGACCTCAGACATCCTTCTCTGGCAGGGTGACATCACCCGTCTGAAAGTGGATGCCATCGTCAATGCTGCCAACGCGCAGGCTCTGGGCTGCTGGGCACCGCTCCACAACTGCATAGACAACTGCATCCACTCAGCCGCTGGCATCCAACTGCGCAAGGAGTGTGCCGACAAGATGCAGGGACGGCTGCTGGCTACTGGCGATGCCTTCATCACGCAAGGCTACAACCTGCCTGCCCGTCATGTCATCCACACCGTTGGCCCGATTATTCCCGACGGCATTCCCACGAAGGAACAGAAAGAGCAGTTGGCTCAGTGCTACCGTTCCTGCCTTGACCTGGCAGAGCAGAACGGATTGGAGAGCATCGCCTTCTGCTGCATTTCTACAGGCGTGTTCCATTTCCCCAATGAACAGGCGGCAAGGATTGCCATCGAGACCGTCAAATCATATCCCCGACATGCTCTTAAAACGATTGTATTCAATGTTTTCCTCGACAAAGACCGTGACATCTACCAGCAGCTTCTCAGAGCGTAAAGAATGGCTCTGCAAGCAGATTGCCGAAGCCGACTACGTGCTGATTGGGGCAGGAGCCGGACTGACCACTGCCGCAGGCATCGACTATGCCGGTGAGGACTTCCGTAGGGAGTTCCGAGAGTGGATAGACCGCTACGGCATCACCGACCTCTATAGTGCAGGGTTCTATCCCTTCGAGACCGATGAGGAACGCTGGGCTATGTGGGCGAAGCACATCTGGTTCAGCCGCTATCGGACAGGGGCATTGCCGCTATACAAGAAACTACTGAAGATGGTGGACGGTAAAGATTATTTCGTTATCACCACCAATGTTG
>Ga0256404_1008723_pt1 | contig 15020 bp, 13 predicted proteins | sample RumenRJG_01DNA_FD_185990 | JGI IMG/M metagenome (GOLD analysis project Ga0256404, IMG submission 185990) | Bovine rumen microbial communities from Lethbridge, Alberta, Canada - RJG_01 | ecosystem: Host-associated > Mammals > Digestive system > Stomach > Rumen | place: Canada: Alberta | collected...
CGGCACGCAGTCGGATTCAGGCCCTTTCCTCCGACGATGGGGCCGTTTTATCAGAAAAACAGATGAACGACTTCACTGTGCGCCGGGAGGAATAAAATTTTATTTTAATTTTATAAACGCATAATTCCGCATTCCCTTGATTTTTACCGGCATTCCAGCCGCGGCAGGCCTTCACCATATAACAGCAGAAAGGCCGTTCCGCACGGTCTGCGGAACGGCCTCTTCAGGTCTATCTGCTCAGTTCGAGTTCAACTTCAAAACAGTATTTGCTCGCCTCGTACGACAGAATCATGTATTCGATCAGGCTGCCGCGGCTGTCATACGCCTGTCTCTCAATCTGAAGCACCGGCGCGCCCGGGGCGATCTTCAGGCTTTTGGAAAGCTCGGCATCCGCGCCTGCGGCCCGGATGATCTGATGTCCACGTCCGAGTTCCACGCCCAGCTTCTGCTGGTAAATCTGATACACCGTGTTTTTAACAACTTCTTCGCGCGTGAAACCGGAACTGTACTTTTCAGGAAGGTACATGTCGGCATCTGCAAGCGGGCGTCCGCTGACGCTGACGATTCTTCTGATAAAAAGGCATTTCTGTCCCAGCGCGTTTCTGAAACGCGCCTCCATCCAGTCCGGTACGGGACGATGTTCAAAAACGGGAACGGAAATCTCGTTTTCCATCGACGCATCCGACATGATGTTGCTGATGCCGGTCAGCTTTTTCAGCGGATCGACAAAGGCGCTTTTCTTCACATAAGTGCCTTTACCCTGCAGTATTTCGACAATGCCTTTTTCCGCCAGTATCTGCACTGCCTTGCGGATTGTGATCAGACTTACGGAAAACCGTCTGGCCAGTTCACTGTGCGTACCGATACAGCCGTGCTCCCCATAGCGGTTCATCAGAATCTCCCGGTGAAGCTCATCGGCAATCTGCATGTAAAGCGGCGTTATCACTGTTTTATCGACCATATTTTCATTCTCCTCGGGAGAGTTCCGGTTCAACTGGCAGACCTTCCATCTGTTCCTATTTTACTTACGCGCCCCGCTTTTTTTCAAGATGTCTTCAAGATTTTCCAGAAACGCGCCGGTCTGTTCCTCAGTCACTACATAGGGCGGCTTGACAAAAAGGCTGTTTTTCGTCCTTCCTGTCAGGAATCCCCGTTCGAAAAGAGCGTGAACTGTCTCCGCACAGCGTTCGCCGCTGAAGAACTCAACGGCGCCCGCCAGGCCGACGCCCCGTGTTTCCCTGACAAGTGGGCTGCGGATCTGCCGCAGGCCGTCCTGCAGTTTTCTGCCGACGGCGGCGGCATGTTCCAGCAGGCCGTTCTGGAGCTGATCATAAACGCAGCACGCCGCCGCGCATGCCAGCGGCGCATCGCCTGAACCGCCTGAAAGCATGGGAAGCACTTCTTCGGGCGGACGCCGCCGCACCAGCAGCGCTGCGATATGGAATCCGTTGCCCAATGCCTTGCCGAGCAGCAGCATATCGGGCTCGACGCCTTCGCGCTGGTACATGTACATCTCACCGCTGCGCCCCATGCCTGTCTGGACTTCGTCAACGATAAAGAGCATCCCCCGTTCGTGCGCCCAGTTCTGCACTTCTTTCAGCCAGCCGCGGGGAGGGACGGACACATCGGCGCCCTGATAGGGTTCCACAATGACCGCCGCCCCGTCATGGCATGAGCCGTACTCATAAATCCGGCCGGCCAGTTTCAGGCTTTCAGCAGCGCACTGTTCCGGATCGCTGAAGGTGTCTTTCAGCGATGCCGCATAGGGCAGCAGCACGACGCCCGGCTCGATGAACCCCTGATGGGTCTTCCTTTTGGGCAGTCCAGACAGTGACGAGCTCAGATACGTTCGTCCGTGAATGCTGTTCCAGAAAGAGAAAATCTCTGTCCGGCCGGTTGCCGCGCGGGCAATGCGCACTGCCGACTCCACAGCCTCAGACCCGGAAGATGCCAGAAACGCGGCTTCAAAGGCTCCGCCTGTCGATCTGATGAAATGCGAGAACAGTCTTTCTTTGTAAGCCGACGCGCCCTTGGTGACGCCGCCCAGGGCTTCTTTCACGGCGACGTCGAACGCAGCATTATGCTGGCCGAGGACGATGCGCATTTCATTCAGATCCGTGTACTTCCGGCCGTCAGGGCCGGTCAGTTCGGCGCCCCGGCCGTCTGAATACGCGGCCGTGCCGTTTTTCAGCGGCGCCAGCAGGTCAAAATCATGTTCATTTCCGGGCATCGTCATGCGTATCCTCTTCCCGGCAGGCAGTGAAGTTCGTGATGAATTCGCAGATGGAACTGACCATCGTCTCAAGTATCACAGCGCCTTTCGCCTCTGTGGCAAGTCTGCTGTTGCCGTTGATGCCGTGCGGCGTGTTCATGGGGCACGGCACGCTGACCTTGATCCGCCCTCCGGGGCCGATAAGACTGTACCCGTGCGTGTACTCTTCGGCCGCCCTGTCCATGTGCACAAGATCGGGACGGATATGCAGCATGCACGAGGTTTCGGACTCATCGCCATGTCCGCCCTTCGGCTGCCGGCACACCTTTTCCTCGATTTCGCGCGCCAGTTCGCGGATGTCTGTGACGCCCGCAAGAATACCCAGCTCGTTGTACATGTCACGGGCCAGTGTGCACAGGGGGCCGTGGGTGGAAACGCCGCCGTCAATTATGACAAATTTCTTCACTCCGAACCTGGCAATGCTTGAAATCACATCATGCACATAGGCGGTAAAGTGGGCATGCTCCACGCTGACAGAGCCTTTCCAGCCGACAAAGGCAGGAAAGTAAGCGTACGGCACGTTGGGCAGCGTCAGAACGTCACAGCGCTCCGTCACTTTCCGCGCAATCCATTCCGTGACGTACATATCAGTGCCCATCGGCAGGTGGGCGCCGTGTTCCTTTGAGCCGCCGCCGACCGGAAGCACCACAATGCTCTTCTCGTTCAGAAGCGGGTACAGCTCTTCATAAGTCAGCTCGCTGATAAAATGTCCCATACTCTGCCTCCTATACCTGAATCCCGTTCAGTTCAGCCGCCCTGCGGCAGGCCGCAAAGTGCCCGGGGAGAATTTCCCGCAGAACTGGTTCTTCAGTAAAACACTGCTCCTGTGCATAAAGGCACCGCGCGGCAAAACGGCATCCCGGCTTCGGGTCGATGGGCGACGTGATTTCGCCTTTCAGAATAATCCTTTCAGGCTGATGGTCAATGTCAATTGTCGGTATAGCGGAAAGAAGCGCCTTTGTGTAGGGGTGAAGCTGAAGTCGGAAAAGCTCGCGCGATTCGCAGTGTTCCACCATCTGCCCCAGATACATCACGCCGATGCTGTCGGCAATGTGCTTAACAACGCTCAGATCGTGCGTGATGAACATATAGGTCAGGCCCCTGTCGTCCTGAATATCCATCATCAGATTCAGAATCTGCGCCTGTATCGAAACATCCAGCGCAGAAACAGGCTCATCGCACACAATGAATTTCGGTTCCAGCGCCAGAGCCCGCGCAATTCCGATGCGCTGGCGGCGGCCGCCGTCAAGCTCATGGGGGTAGGAATTGGCCAGCCGTTCGGCCAGTCCCACCGTATCCATCAGGCCGCTCACTCTGCGGTTGATTTCGGCAGTGCCCAGCTCAGGACAGTAGTTGTGAAGCGGCTCGGCAATCGCCTCGGACACTGTTTTGCGGGGGTCAAGGCTGGAAAAGGGATCCTGAAAGATCATCTGCACGTTCTTATGGAATTCGCGCTGCTCCGCCTTCTGCAGACTGGTCACGTCGCGGCCGTCAAAGAGAATCTGGCCGCCCGTCGGCTCGTGAAGCTTCACCACAAGACGTCCGAGCGTGGACTTTCCGCACCCCGACTCGCCGACTATTCCCAGCGTCTTTCCTTCTTCTATGGCAAAGCTGACGCCGTCAACGGCATGAAGCATTCCGCGGGGCGTTCTGAAATACTTTTTCAGGTCTTTCACTTCAAGCAGTGCAGTCATCTTTCATTCCCCCCGGCAAAGAAGCAGCGGACTGTATGCTGCCCGCCGACGTTTTTCAGCTCCGGCCGTTCAGTACGGCACTTTCCGGCAGCACGGCTGCAGCGTTCTGCAAACGGGCAGCCGACGGGCGGCCGGGTGGGATCCAGCACCTGCCCGGGAATGGGATGAAGCCTTCTGACTTCGTGCTTGAGGTCGGGCAGCGAGCCGAAAAGCCCCAGTGTGTACGGATGCAGAGGATTTTTGTAGATTTCCCTCAGCGTGCCGTATTCCATGATGATGCCGCCGTACATGATGGCCACCGAATCGCACATTTCAGCGACGACGCCGAGATCGTGCGTGATCAGGATCATCGAGGTGCCCAGTTTTGTCTTGAGGCTTTTCATCAGGTCAAGCACCTGCGCCTGTATCGTCACATCAAGAGCCGTGGTCGGTTCGTCTGCGATCAGAAGTTCGGGGCTGCACGCAAGAGCAATTCCGATCATAACGCGCTGCTTCATCCCGCCGGAAAACTGATGCGGATATTCCTGGCTCCGGTCGGCCGGTATGCCGACCATTTCAAGCATTTCCTCGGCTTTGCGCCACGCCTGTGCATGGCTGCATTTTTCATGCAGCTTGACAACCTCGGCGATCTGCTCCCCCACCGTCAGAATCGGGTTCAGCGAGGTCATGGGGTCCTGAAAGATCATTGAAATAGCCTTGCCGAGAATCTCACGCATGGCGTCGCCGCCAATTTTCAGCAGGCTGATGCCGTTGAAGAGAATTTCACCCGAGGTGTACTGTCCCTGCGGGTTGGGAAGCTGGCGCAGGATTCCCAGCGCCGTCGTCGTCTTGCCGGCGCCGGTTTCCCCGACGAGACCGAGACATTCGCCGCGGTTCAGTGACAGATCCACGCCGTTGACAGCGTAAACAAGGCTTTCGTCAGTCTGGTATGTGATGCCCAGGTTGTGAATTTCAAGAATTTTTTCCATGGAGTGCCTACTTTCTCAGACGGGGGTCAAGCGCGTCGCGCAGCCCGTCGCCGATCATGTTGAGCGAAAGCACCAGCAGCGCAATGGCGCAGCCCGGAAAAACAGACAGGTGCCAGTAGGTCCGCATGTAGCTTCTTCCGCTTGAAAGCATGGAGCCCCATTCGGGCTGGGGCGGACGGACGCCGAGGCCGAGGAAGCTGAGCCCCGCCGCGTGAAGGATGGTAAGTCCCAGGCTCAGCGTGAGCTGCACGATGACATTGGAAAGGATATTCGGGAAAATATGACTCCATATCAGCTTGAAATCGCTGCATCCGCTCAGCTTTGCGGCTTCAATGTACTCTGAGTTTCTGATGGTCAGGATGGACGCGCGGACAATCCGCGAGAATGCAGGTATGGACGAGACGCCCAGCGCGATTGTCAGATTGCCCATGCCGGGGCCGAGCACAGAGGTGATGATGATGGCCACCAGAACGCTGGGAACTGCCATCATCACATCGACAAAACGCATGATCAGCGTGTCGGCGAGGCCGCCGTAAAAGCCGGAAATCGCGCCCAGCACTGAACCGCCTGTCACTGCTATGGCCATGGAAACAAAGCCGATCTGCAGCGATACGCGGGCGCCGTAAAGAATTCTCGTGAAAATGTCGCGTCCGAGATTGTCCGTGCCGAGCAGAAACTCCCGGCATGGGAACCTGAAGCACTTGTCGAGGTGCTGCTCCGCATAGCCGTAGGGCGCAATCACGTCAGCGAACAGCGCTGCCAGCACATAGATCAGCAGAATAATGATGCCAAGCACCGCAAGGCGGTTTTTCACAAGCCGGTGCAGCGCTTCTCCTGCAAGGCTCTTTCTTTTTGGAGCGCCGCCCACTTTACTCGCCCGCCTTTCTTTTCTTCGACTTATACATGGCTGTCAGGCGCGGGTCGATAAGACCGTAGATCAGATCGACAATCAGGTTCACGCCGCCGAAAATCACGGCAATGACAATCACGCCTCCCTGCACAACAGGAATGTTTTTTACAGAACAGGCGTCAACCAGCATTTTTCCCAGTCCGGGAATGGCAAAAATCGTTTCGATGACAAAAACGCCGCCCAGCTGCCGGCCGAACTGCATCCCCATCAGTGTGATGACGGGAATCAGCGCGTTCTTCAGCGCATGCTTGCAGATCACCGTCGTCTCTTTCAGCCCTTTGGCGCGGGCCGTGCGGATATAATCCTGGCGGATCACCTCAAGCATGTTCGAGCGGGTTGTCCGCATGATGCCTGCCACGCAGCCGATGCCGGTCGCGATAATGGGCAGAACCATATAGCGCACGCCGTACCACCCCGAGGGCGGAAACCAGTGAAGACGCTGTGAAAAGACGATAATCAGCATCAGCGCAAACCAGAATTCAGGCAGCGCCAGAAAAATCAGCGCCAGAAGGCTGGCAGTCATGTCAAGAAGGCTGTACTGGCGGCATGCCGAAATCAGCCCCAGCGGTATGCCTATGGATGCAGCCAGCAGTGTGCTGAAAATGGCCAGTTCAAGGGAAATCGGGAAACGGTCGATAATTTCGGAAAGCACCGGGTGCCGGTTCACGTACGAAACGCCGAAGTCAAATTTAGTCACAATCCCCTTGATGTAATGATAAAACTGCACCGGCAGCGGATCGTTCAGCCCCATCTCATTGCGCATGGCATCAACTTCTTCCTGCGTTGCCATGTCGCCGAGGATCGAGCGGATCGGGTCGTTCGGCGAAAGACGCAGGATTACAAAGACAATCAGCACAACAAAGAACACGACAGGGATCAGCATCAGCAGACGTCTGATCAGATATCTTCCCATAACGCGGCTCCTTTCAGTTCACATGCGTCAGTTACAGCGGAAAGAGCGGTTCAGGCCGCTCTTTCCGAAAAAATTCTGGCCGGCCGGACTGTGCGCCGGCCTTAGCTTCAGGACTGTCAGTTGAATTTCACTTCGCTGAACACGGGAATCTGCGAGGGTCTGACCCAGAATCCGGAAATTCTGTCGTTGACGATATAGAAATTCTTGCCGACCCACAGCGGGATGATCACGGCTTCATCGACAATGAGCTTCTGCAGTTTCGCGCATGCCTCGGCGCGTTTCTGCTCGTCCACTTCGGTGTTGATCACGTCAATCAGTTTGTCGGCCTCGGGATTGGCATAGAACGAACGGTTGCCGCCCGCACCGAAGTTGCGTGAATCCACGATGGCAACGCCGTCGGTCGCATCGCCCACAGTGGTCCATCCGCCCACGTACATCTGCTGGCGGCCGTTGACGATCGCATCGAGCCAGTTGGTGAAATCGGTGACGTTCAGGTCAACCTGAATGCCGATGTTTGCCAGATAAGCCTGGATCATTTCGCAGACGGGCTGGCGGCTGTTGGAAATCAGCGTGCATTTGAATCCGTTGGGATAGCCCGCCTCAGTCAGCAGCTTTCTGGCCTCTTCAGGATCAAAGCCGTTGAATCTGCTGTCTACATTGCTGTAGCCCCATGTTGCCGGGGCGAGGAACGACGTGCCGACTTCGCAGAGGCCCTGGAAATAGGAATTCACAATTGTTTTTGCGTCAATCGCAAGGGCAACAGCCTGGCGCACCTTGGGATTGTCAAAGGGTTTTACCTTGCAGTTGAACGAGAGATAGCTTGCGTTCAGAGTCTGCTGGCCGAGAATTGAAAAGCCCCTGTCCTTCTCGTCCATGGCCTCTCTGGCGTTGTCCGTTGACACCTGGGCCACTTCAACGTTGCCTGACTCGCCTTCAATGGCTCTTGTGGTGGCCTCGGGGATGTAGCGCATGATCAGGTTCCTGAATCCGACCTTGCCGCCCCACCAGTTCTCATTGGCTTCAAACTTCAGATAGTCGCCGGTCTTCCACTCCACGAACTTGAACGGCCCTGTTCCCACGGGATGCTCTGCGTATCCTTTCGGATCGGCTTCCATCGCTTTTTTGTTCACAATAAAGCCGTGATCGCTTGCGCACAGGTTCAGGAACGCCGGGTAGGGATGCTTCAGTGCAATGACGACTGTCAGCGGGTCTTCTGCTTTGCAGTTTTCAACGTCGACGGGACGCCACATGGACGCAAGGTTGGGTGCCTCGACAAACATCCTGAAAGAATAAAGCACATCATCTGCCGTGAACTTGTCGCCGTTGTGAAACGTCACGCCGTCGCGCAGATGGAAACGGTAATGCGTGTCATCAATGCGTTCCCACGACGTCGCCAGCGACGGGGCCAGTTTCATGTCCTTGTCCTGCGTCAGAAGGCTTTCGTAAATCTGGGCGCACACATTGCAGGTCGCCGTGTCGCTTGAACGGTTGCGCACAAGCGCCTTGGGCTCCATGCTCATGGCAAACACCACGGTGCTGTCCTCCTTGTTTTCCGCCAGGGCGGCCTCACTGCAGAAAACAGCGCCGCATGCCGCGAGGCTCACAAGTAACGCCGCAAACAAACCTTTTCTCATTCTCAGGTCCTCCTTTGAAATAAGACGTTCTGATAATAACTGCCTCAGACAGGTGATGCCCTTTAATTGCCGAGCGGGTGTTCCGCAAACCACTTCAGCGCCTCTTTACCGGCGCCTGTATCCTTCAGAGAGTGGTCGGCCCCCTCGTATGTGATGAATTTATGGTCTTTTCCGGCGGCTGTAAGAGCCTTGTCCATCTCCACCGCCTGCTCGTACACCACGCGCGTGTCAGCGGTTCCGTGGCACAGCAGGATGGGAGGAATGATCTTGTCGGCCCAGCACACAGCCGACCGCGCCCTGAACGCTTCTGGCATTTCCTCCGGCCCGCCGCCCACCAGCTCATGATAGACTTTCTTCATGTCATCATCGCGGGTGTTGTACATCATCACATTGTCAGCCATTCCCGCAAGAACGGCGGCTGCCCTGATGCGGCTGTCGCGGGCGCAGGCGAGGTACGTCATCATGCCTCCGCGGGAACGGCCGAGCATGTAAACTCCCTCATGCCTGGCAATCGGCAGTTCCATCATCAGGTCGATAAGTTTGATCACGTCGTCAACGTCTCTGCCGCCGAACTCCTCGCGGCCGGTGCCGCCGCAGTTTCCGCGGTACTGGCTCGCCAGAACGATATAGCCTGACGACGCCAGATTCGCAATCATCGCCGGCTTCAGCGCGCTGAACTCGCGGTTGCCGCCCCGGTTGAAAATCAGTCCCGGCCACGGGCCTTTCCCTTTCAGCGGGAATGACGCGCAGCCCTCAACTTCGCAGTCGTCCGAACGGTAGCGGAACGTGTAAAGCCTGACGGTATCCCTGAACTTTTCAGGGCTTTCAACTGCGGTAACGCGCAGGACATCAGGCAGTTCCCTGAGATACTCCCCCGGCTCCTTCTCTGCCGCCGCCGCACAGGCAGCCAGCGCCAGAACCCCAAGCGCCGCAGCAAGCGCTGCGGATTTCACAAACCTCCGTACTCCCATGACAGATTCTCCTCCCTGTTCTTTTTTTACTGTTTCTGTCCGGCCAGCGGATGTGCCGCAAACCACTCCATGACTTTCTGCGCTGCGTCAGTGCCGGCCAGCGGATGGCCTGCCCCGGAATAAACAACCAGCTTGTGTTCCCTTCCGGCTGCAGTCAGCGCCCTGTCCATTTCCACTGCCTGCTGAAAGACAACCTTATCGTCGGCTGTTCCGTGGCACAGAATCACCGGCGGAATAATTCTGTCTGCCCAGCACACGGCCGACCGCGCCCTGAACGCTTCAGGAAATTCATCAGGGCCTCCGCCGACAAGCTCGTGATACACCTGTTTCATGTCATCTCCGCGGGTGTTGTACATCATTACGCTGTCCGCAAGTCCCGCCAGGATTCCCGCTGCCCGGATGCGCGGGTCGCGCGCACAGGCCAGGTACGTCATCATGCCGCCGCGTGAACGCCCCGCCATATAAACGCCCTCCCGGCGCACGCAGGGCAGTTCCAGCAGAATATCAATCAGTCTGATCACGTCGTTCACGTCGCTGCCGCCGAACTCCTCGCGGCCGGTGCCGCCGCAGTTTCCGCGGTACTGACTGCCGAGCGTCACATAGCCGCCTTCAGCATATTTGCAGATTTTATCCGGCGTCAGCGGGCTGAATTCGCGGTTGCCGCCGCGGTTGAACACCAGTCCGGGCCAGGGGCCGCGCCCTTTTTTCGGAAACGCGGCGTATCCCTCAACTTCACAGCTGTCAGAACGGTAGCGAAACGAATAGAGCTGAACGCTTTCCCGGTACTTTTCAGGACCTGCGATCTCCGTCGAGCGAATCACTCCCGGCGCTTCTGCAAGAAAGTTTTCCATTGCGGCCTCCGAATTTTCTTTTTTAACATTATATAATGTTATATAATGACTTGGCTGTAGTTTATCTTTTTGCCGAAATAAAGTCAACGTATTCTTAATGAACAAATGCCTGGAAAAAACTGAATTGCCTCTTTTTAAATAAAAAGCGGGCGCAGAAATCTTTCTGCGTCCGTTTACTAAAGTCCTGCATCCGTGTGGATTTTAAATCTCAAGTCAGGTCGTATTAAACAAAGTTCCGCTGTTTTGATGTATCTATCTGCCGAGATCTCGGATCGTTTCAGCAGCGGCCTCCGCAATGCGCTTCAGCGAATCGGCCGGGATGTCCAGATGAGTGATCATCCTGACGGTACTCCGGCCGGTCGGCTTTGCCCTGACGCCGTGCGCAGCCAGCTCGCGGCAGAACGGCTCCGCCTCCAGCTTCACGGGCGTCAGGTCAATGCGGATGATGTTGGTCTGCACCTGAGAAAGGTCGATTCCCGCGCCTGTTTCCTTCAGCAGAAGCGCAAGAGCAGATGCTTTTTCGTTGTCCTCTTTCAGGCGGCTGTAATTTTTCAGTCCGATCAGTCCGGCCGCAGCGAGTATACCCGCCTGCCGCATGCCGCCGCCGAGCATCTGTCTCATGCGTCTGGCTCTGCGGATTGTCTGTGCCGTCCCCATGAGCAGAGACCCTGCGGGGCAGCCCAGCCCCTTGCTGAGACACACCGAGACTGCATCCACATCACGGCACAGCCGGGCCGGGCTGGTGCCGGCGGCAGCTGCTGCATTCAGCACACGGGCGCCGTCCATGTAAACGGGGATTCCTCTTGAATGGGCCGTTCTGCACACGCTGTCAATGTGGCTCTGCGGAATGACAAGGCCGAGATTCAGATCAAAGGAATCCTCCAGACAGACCAGCGTAACCGGTGCTGTCTGAAGTGCCTCTGTGATCAGGTTGGCCTCAAGGTCTCCGCTGCTGTAAATTCCGCCGGGGGCGGGCAGCGGGCGCGGCGTCACGCCGCAGATCCGTCCCAGCGCCGCGTCTTCCAGATTGTACATATGCGAGCGGTCATGCAGAATGATCTGTGTGCCCGCCTCAGCTAGCGAAAGTACCGCGGTCTGGTTGCTCATGGTGCCGGACAGCGTCAGCAGCGCCGCCTCCTTGCCGAAAAGGCCGGCGGCGTATTCCTCAAGCCTTTTCACTGTCGGATCGCCGTCAAGCATGTCGTCGCCCACTTCCGCGCTGTACATGGCTCTGCGCATTTCCTCCGTGGGCTTTGTTACTGTATCGCTGCGCAGATCGAGAATTGTTTCCATCGGACAGTCTCCTTTGCAGACAGGCTGCAGGCCGGCACTTTTGCGCCGGTCTGTTTTTTTAATGACAGGAACTGAAAAAGCACAGACTGCTTATTTTCACGGCAGTGCTCAGCGGCTGCGCTGAACCCGCCGGCTGTTCCGCGCCAAGTCAGGCCCGGCGGCCGGATGCGGGCATCTCAAGGCCGTAAAGTTCCGCGTACTTTTCGTTCAGGTAGTCGGCAAAGGGACGGGCGTCAAGGCTGCCGCCGCAGACGTGCCGCATCAGCTCCGGTTCGGTCATCGCGCAGCCGCTGTCGAAAATGTTCTTCTGCATCCAGCTGTCAATATCGGAAATGTCGCCGTCCGCGAGCCTTTCAAAAGCCCGGGGACAGTCGCTCAGCAGTTTCTGGCGCAGCATCCCGTCGTAAATATTGCCGACGGCATAACTCTGGAAGTAGCCGATATAATCCCCTGTCCAGTGCATGTCCTGAAGCACGCCCTCAAGGTCGTCGGCAGGTGTCACGCCGAGCACGCTGCGGTATTTTTCGTTCCACGCGGCAGCCATGTCGTGCGCGGTGATTTTCCCCTCAAAGTAGTCGCGCTCCAGTTCGTACCTGATAATGATGTGAAGGCTGTAAGTCACCTCATCGGAGGCTGTGCGTTTCAGGCTGGCCCTGACAGCGTTGATGCCGGCGTAGAACTGTGCAGGGGAAACATCGCGGAACGCAGGCAGCGCGGCCTGCAGTTCTCCGTAATGCCACTGCCAGAACTGACGGCTGCGGCCGACAATGTTCTCATAAAAGCGTGCGGCGCCTTCCTGCATGGCGCCGGAAATGCCTCCCCAGAGGCCGGCGTCCGCATACTCAGGCGCGGTTCTGACGGCATACATGGCATGCCCGCCCTCATGAAGCAGGGTAAAAATCAGGTCAATGAAACCGTTCTTTCCGAGCGATATGCGCGCGTCCTTCGGGCCGGGACGGTTGGTAAGACCATGCGAGCCGAAGCCGTTGAATGTGACGCACCGCGGGTCAAGACCGTTGGCGCACGCCAGTTTTTCGCCGAGGGCCATTACGGCGTCGGCGCCGTAATCTTTCTGCATAAAATCCGCTGCGGGCTGCCTGCCTGATGCGCTGATTCTCTCAAGCAGCGCGGCAGCGCTTTTTCTCAGCACTTCAAATTCCCGGCTGATTTCCGCTGTTGTCAGCCCCTCGTCTACCATGCCGACCAGCGTGTCAAAGGCCGGTGCGTCGGGGTTCAGCTCCAGCGCAATCTGCTTTTTCAGGTCAAAGGCTTTTTTCAGCCACGGTTCAAAAATCCGGTAGTCACGGGCCGCACGCGCTTTCCGCCACGCAGTCACTGCCTCGGAACGGATCATGTTGAAGCTGTGCATCGTCTCAGGCTGAATGCGCGACGCTTTTTTAAACTCTCTCAGAAAAATGCGGACCTGCCCCCGCTGAATGACGCTGCCGATCTCCCCGGGCGGCACGGCACTGAGTTCACGCGCCGCGGCCTGCACGGAGGGATCCCTGAAAAGCGCTGCCTTCCGCTCCGCCAGAAAGGCCGAAAGTTCCTGGCGGTAGGCCGCACCTGCTTCAGGCAGGGATGTCCACTGGTCGTACCGCAGAAGCCCTTCCAATGACGCAGAATACTGAAGTTTTTTCACTGTTTCCGCCGCTGTCTTAAAACATTCTTTCAGTTCCAATTCCGTTTCTCCTTTCTGATAAGCCGTTTTCAGCGCTGCTTTTCAACAGTCTCCTCCGCCCCGAAGCCGGGCAGAAACGTCAGCGCCGTCATGCGTTCAGCAAGACGTCCGCGCACCACAAGGCCAGTACGTTCAGCGCCCGGATCGAGCGTTGTGATGACGGTGCGGCCTATCACCAGCCGGCCGGAAAGTCCGGGATTCTCCGGCCGGCTCAGAGCGACGCCCCACAGATTGTGCATCATCACCGGCTGTCCCTTCGCATTCAGGCCGAGATACAGGCCGATATGCCCGCTGAAGCCGATCAGGCTGCGGAACGGCAGGCCTTTCTCCCGGATAACGCGCACTTTTTCAGCAGCACTCAGCTTTCTCAGGTCAATGAACGGCCCGCTGCCAAAACTCTGGGCTCTGCTGTTGCGCGGCATCATCATGCCGAACGGCGCCGTGAGGTCCTTTACCATCATCGAACAGTCCCTGTCGCCGTAAAGGCCGCCCCAGCCGTAAAGTGTTCCCATGAACTTGCGGGCCTGAGCGGTCATGTTTTCCGCCGTGAAAGGTACAGGATAGGGACGCACTGATTTTTCAGGCACGGGAATCAGTGCGATTTTCGCAGTGCCGTCAGAGGCCCGCAGAGGAATCAGCAGTCTGGCGTCCTGACCGCTGCCCGCCGTCGGAAAGACGGCGCCGATGCAGGCCGTGCACAGCGTGCGGCCTGCAGCAGAGCGCAGCGGCGTATTGTCATCCACAACAGCGGCGTAATGGCCCGATTCATAGCGGCGGCAGAACCGCGCACTGACAAAGGCAATGTCTTCAGCCCTGAACCACCCGGCAGCCGAGGAATACTCGCACAGATACCAGCCGCCGCTTTTATCAGCGTGAAGCACCCGCAGCGGCGTTCCCGGGTGAACGCCGCTGTTCTGCAGATAATCAAAGGGGTACCCTTCCCCCGCCGTGCCGGGATCGGCAAATGCCGGATGCATGTCGGGCAGAACGCGGCAGGCGGCAAAGCGCACCGTCACGGCCCGGCGGTCCATGGTGGGATACAGGTTCATCTGCGCGGCGTCAACAAGTTCGCGTCTCTGCGCTTCAGTTCGAACAGTCAGTGACGACGTGTAAGGTGCGCCGTCAAGTACATTTTCTGTTCCGGCAAGGTCAGGCACAGGCGCGCCGGCGCTGTGCCACGGGCGGAAAAACTGCTTCACGGCGCTTTCCGACAGTTCGTTCTGCTCCCTCTCAGAGAGCCAGCTTCCGCGAAGCGTCCACTTCCAGTAATCGCCCGGATCCTGAGACAGATTCTGCAGATCTTCAATATTCTGTCCGTACAGATTCACCACCTGCGCGCCGGAAGGCAGCGCCGCGCACATCAGAGCGGTCGCAGCCGCAAGTATCTTAAGTTTTTTCATCCAGAATCTCCTTTGAGCCGTCCGCCGGCGTATTGTCGCGCGGAGTCCGGCCCGCGCCGGATTCCGCCGTCCGGTTCATTATACCGCAGAATCCGCGCCGCGCTGCAGGACGTATAATTCAAGAGCGGTCCTGCCCGGACAGTTCAGGACGTTTTCGTTCACCGGCGGCCGGCAGAAAAGCGCAGTCTCTGAAGCGGAATTTTTAAGTTTCTTCCGGCTCCGTACAGCCGGACACAGATACGCATGCGCGTTTTACCAGCGCCGGCCGGCAGTTTTTCAGATTTGCGGACTGTTTCACCAGAAACGTCGCTGTTTTTCTGTCTTTTCTGATTACAGCGGCCGTTTCTCATGCCTGTGTCGAAAAAGTCACTGCCCTGTGACAGAAAGTTTACACTCCCGCCCGGATTTTATGCGATACTTCAAACAGGAAGAA